>ERZ795052.3997-NODE-3997-length-15651-cov-14.138048_pt1 | contig 15651 bp, 18 predicted proteins | sample MGYA00375136_ERZ795052 | MGnify/ENA primary metagenome ERZ795052 (study PRJEB30181, sample SAMN05720156) | activated sludge metagenome | isolation source: Anaerobic digester | place: Japan | collected 2015-05-26 ... | reverse complement strand
TGGGGCCCTATGTGGGGCTCATTATCACCAACTGTATCATCATGGGCCGGGCCGAGGGCTTTGCCCGGTCTAATCCGCCCCTCCTTTCTTTCTGGGATGGACTCACGAGCGGTTTTGGTTATATGGCGGTGCTGATGCTTATTGCGGTAGTTCGGGAACTTTTAGGTTTCGGGAGCCTCTTTGGCATTCCCCTGCTGAGCGCCCTCTTAGGTGCTGCCTTTACTCCCTGGACCATCATGATTATGGCCCCCAGCGCTTTCTTCCTCGTAGCCCTGGTGATGTGGGGGGCTAAAACCCTGCAGGAAAACATGAAAATAGCCTCAAAAACCGCTGTCCAAACAAAGCAAGGAGGTGCTAAATGAGTCCCCTGGTTCATCCTATTACCCTGCTCTTTGCATCAATTTTTACGAGCAACATCCTCCTTGCCAACTTCCTCGGGATGTGTTCCTTTATTTCCATCTCCAAGGACCAGAAGAGTTCCTTTGGACTTGGTCTTGCGGTTACCCTGGTCATGACCATCACCATGGTAGTCTCCTGGGCAGTTCTGAAACTGGTCATTGAACCCCTGGGGCTGGATTATCTTTCGTTCATTATTTTTATTATCGTTATTGCCGCCATTGTGCAGATCCTCGAAATGGTGATCGACCGGGTTTCGCCTGCCCTGTATATGGCTCTGGGTATATTCCTGCCCCTCATTACCGTAAACTGTGCCATCCTGGGGGCCATCCTCTTTATGCAGATCCGGAATTATAACTTCTGGCAGACCCTGAGCTTCGGTTTCGGATCCGGGGCTGGCTGGTGGCTGGCGATCATGCTCCTTTCATCAATCCGAAAAAAGATTGATGCAGCCCCGGTGCCCGCGGGGCTTAAGGGCCCTGGTATTACCATCATCACCATCGGGTTTATGGCCATGGCCTTTATCGGCTTTTCGGGCATGCTCAGCGTCCAGTAGAAGTCCAGTAGGAGGTATTCATGAATCCGTTGCTGTTAGGGCCCCTGGTGGTGGCTCTTATTTCATCAATTCTGGCCCTGATCATCTCCATAACCGACCGGATCGTCAATGACTACGGCGAGGTGACCATCGATATCAATGGGGGTAAAAAGGTGCTCACCGTGAAAGGGGGGAGTCCCCTCCTGGGAACATTAGCCTTCCAGAATATTTTTGTGCCCTCCGCCTGCGGTGGACGGGGTTCCTGCGGGGCCTGCAAGGTCCAGGTCCTCTCCGATGTGGGACCCCACCTGCCGACAGAGTTGCCCTATATGAATCCGGAAGAGGTTGCCCGTAATGTACGGCTCTCCTGCCAGGTCAAGGTAAAACAGAACATAGCCATAGAACTGCCGGAAGCCCTCTTTAATGTCCGCAAATTCAAGACCACCGTAGAACGGCTTCGGAATGTGACCTATGATATTAAAGAAGTATACCTCCGCCTGTCCGATGAGGCCATTGCCGCAGGAGGCATTTCTTTTACCCCCGGCCAGTACGCCCAACTCGTGGTTCCACCCTATGGGGACCTTAAGGAAAGCATTCAGCGGGCCTATTCCATGTCATCTACTCCCCAGGATAAGGAACACATTGAGCTTCTCGTCCGGCTGGTCCCCGGCGGTATAGCCACCACCTGGGTTCACCAGTACCTAAAAGAGGGCGATACGGTTGAGGTTGTAGGGCCCTTCGGTGAATTTGGTGTCCGGGATACCGATGCGGTGATGGTATTTGTCGCCGGCGGCTCCGGTATGGCCCCCTTTAAGTCCATGTTGAACCACATGGCCCAGACTGGCCAGTGGACCAATAGGGAAATCTGGTATTTCTTCGGCGCCCGGTCCAAACGGGATATGTTCTATCTTGATGAAATGGCGGACCTGGCCACACGCTTCCCGAATTTCCATTTTGTTCCCGCCCTGTCGGAGCCAAAACCAGAGGATGAATGGAACGGGCCTGTGGGACTTATCACCAATGTGCTCGATTCCTATTTTAAGGAAAAAATCAGCAAGGATAAGCCCATGGAAGGCTATCTCTGCGGCAGCCCCGGTATGATCGATGCCTGTGTTAAGGTGATGACCGCCAATGGAATCGGTCAGGACAAGATTTACTTTGACAAGTTCGCATAGGAGCGCAATGCCATGAAGATGAATTTTGATGAACGGTCAGCCTATGAAAAGATGAAGAGCGGTGTCCTTACCAGTACAGGATTTCTTGGACATGATACCCGGCCTTTGACGGATATCATCGCAGCCGATGAGGAACTCTTTAAGGCTTTAGGACTCGACTTTGACCAGGTGGCGGACCGGCTTCAGGAACTGGCCGCCAGGGGGGCTGAGGGGCTTGGGGAACCCATCACGGTGGATGGGCTCTACCTCGTAAAGAGTGACGAAGCCCGGGGCAGGCTCCCCTGTCCCTATGGGGATGGGCTTTACCATAAGAACTCCGTATCGGTAGAGCGGGGTGATGATCGGATCATCTATTCCGACCTTTCCCTGCACCTTTTACGGGTCCACCACTTCTGTCAGGGACAGGGAAGCCCCTTCAGGCTCGACCCGGTGGTATTAAAGCGAATATGTTTTTGAAATAACAGGTTCTCGTTATTGGTGCGGGCTTCGCGGGACTGACCACCGCAGCCCTCCTTGCTAAGGAAGGATTTGCGGTTCGTATCCTTGAAAAATGTGATTCCCCCGGCGGCAGAGCCCGGCTCTGGGAAAAGGATGGCTTTGCCTTTGATATGGGACCCTCCTGGTACCTTATGCCGGAGGTCTTTGACCAGTATTTCAGACTCTTTGGTAAGGACCGCAGTTCCTACTATGACCTTAAAAAGCTCAGCATCCATTATACGGTGCATTTTGAACGTCACGAACCGGTCCAGATCACCAGCGATTTTAAACAAATTAAGGATGTTTTTGAGCAGTTCGAGAAGGGTGGGGCGGAAAAACTTGAAGCCTACGTTGCTAACGCTAAGTATAAGTATGATACGGCCATGCAGGATTTCCTGTACCGGGAATATCGCCATGTCTTTCAGTTTCTTAATCGGCGTCTTATGACTGAGGGCCTCAGGCTGAACATTTTTCAGGCCCTCTATCCCTATGTACGGCGTTATTTTACCGATGTTCGCTCCCGGCAGATTCTGGAATATGCCATGGTCTTTCTGGGTGCCAGTCCAACTAATGCGCCGGCCCTCTATTCTCTCATTTCCTATCTGGACCTTTCCGATGGGGTCTATTTCCCTGTGGGCGGTATGTATGCCATCGTTGAGGGGCTGGTGAAACTCTGTGGTGAATTGGGTGTATAGGTAGAATACGGAGTAGAGGTCCAGCATATTGATGAACAAAAGGGCCGGTTTCAGGCAGTACGGGCAATAAAGGATGGCCAGTCCCGTGAATACAGCGCCGATGCGGTTGTCATGTGCGGTGACTATGCCCATGCAGATCGGGACCTGCTTGATCCTCTCCACGCCAATTACAGCCGAGCCTATTGGGACAGGGCGGTGCTGGCCCCCAGCATGTTTATTGCCTACCTCGGCATGAATCGGGAATTTCCGGAATTGAGCCATCATAACCTCTATTTTTCCCATGACTGGGATGCCCACTTTGATACGATTTTTAAAAGGCCCGCATGGCCAGAGAACCCCTGTTTTTATCTTTCAGCAGCCTCGAGAACTGATAGCCGGGCTGCTCCGCCGGGAAAGGAAAACCTTTTCCTCCTTGTACCCTCCGCTCCAGGTCTGGTCGATGGGGATGAAATTCGGGAAACCTACTATGAAAAAGCCCTATCCCATGTGGAGCAGCGTCTGGGTCTTTCGTTACGCCCCCATATTGAGGTAGAGCGAATCTTTTCCCAGAGGGATTTTGCCGCATCCTACCATGCCTTTAAGGGAACAGCCCTGGGCCTGGCCCACACGCTCCAACAAACCGCGGTATTCCGGCCATCCATGCGGAGCAAAAAGATCCAGGGCCTTTTCTTTGCAGGCCAGTATACCCATCCCGGGGTGGGGGTTCCCATGACCTTTATCGCATCCCAGGTTGTGTCTCCCATTGTTACCGCATATCTTAACGAGAAGGCCTAGGTGGAACCGCAAACATCAATACTTAATAGCGAAGCTCTGCGGGACTATCAACGGGCGACCTTTAAGCGGGGGAGCAAAACCTATTTTAATTCCAGTTTGTTTTTCCCTCCCCTAGTCCGGGAACGGGTGTTTACCCTCTATGCCTTTGTGCGCCGGGCCGATGACTTTGTGGATGCCCAGCCCCAGGATGCAGAGGGCTTTTCCCGTTTCCGGACCTATACAGAACAGGCTTTGGCTCTGAAGGCCAGCCACACGCCTCAGGGGAGTCCTTCCCCGGAAGATCGGGCTGTCATCGATGCCTTTGTAGATTTGGGCAAAAGCCTTACATTCGATCCCTTATGGACCCTTGCATTTCTAGATGCCATGGAGGCGGACCTTTCTAAAAGCCGTTATGACAACCTCGATGAGTGCCTCGCCTATATGTATGGTTCTGCGGAGGTCGTAGGACTTTTTATGTGCCGATGTATGGGGCTTCCGGAAGCCGCCTTTGATGCAGCCCGACTTCTGGGCCGGGCTATGCAGTACATCAACTTTATACGGGATGTTGCGGAGGATAGAACCCTGGGTCGCCGTTATCTTCCCCTGGAAGGTGAAGCGGAGGTAATTACCGATCCACAGTGGGCTGGCAGCCATCCTGAACGGTTTGCATCCTGGCTCAGGATTCACCTGCAGCGGTACCGCCAGTGGCAGACCGGGGCTGTTGCTGGCTATACATATATACCCTACCGGTACCGGCTTCCCATTAAAACCGCGGTGGATATGTACTGGTGGACTGCCCGTGTTATAGAACAGGATCCCCTGGTCGTTTTTGAACGGCAGGTTAAACCCGGAAAGCCAAGGATCATAGCACAATTTTTAAAGAACATCGTAACAGGACTTTTCGTATGAACTACCGTTTTAGAGCATTCTTTCAAAATTGGGAAATTATGTTTCTTTTAATACTGGGGATCTTTTTCTTTACAGGTTTTCTGGGCCACCTCATCCCTTTGTTTAAGCCCCTCATGCTTCTGCTGACCCCCTATCTTTTGTTGATCTGTGGCCTTCTTACCTTTTCTGTTACCCTTAAGGAACAGGGGATGGCCCTTATCCTCTGGGCGGTTCCTACCTTTTTAATCACCTTTGCTTTGGAGGCCATCGGCGTAGCCACGGGGCAAATTTTCGGGGCCTACCATTATGGTTCGATATTAGGCGCCCATGTCTGGGATGTCCCTCCAATTATTGGTTTTAACTGGGTCCTCGTTGTGCTGGGAATTGCCCGTTTTGTAAAAAAAGAACTCCATGTTACTCATGCAGCTCTTGGCGCTTTTATTACGTCTCTCCTCTGTGTAGGTTTTGACTTTATTCTGGAACCCCTTGCCATTAGTCTGGGGTACTGGACCTGGGATGCTGGTACAGTTCCCTTTAAAAATTATGCCGCCTGGTTTCTTATTTCTTATATTTTTTCACTACCTGCCTGGTATTTCAGGCAGCAGGTAAGATCCATCGTGTTACAGGGGTATATTATTATACAGGCCATTTTTTTTATATTAATGCGGATTGGTCTTGCCTTTATAGGTTAATCTTATAATATTAATAATTATTATGAACATGATAGATAGCAGAGATATAATTGGTCTTATATTTTCATTCTTGTATGTATTCCTTTTTATCGGCATTGCTAATTTTCTTGCCGGACGGGGAGCTGTAAGTCCAAAGACCAGTCGGAAACTGGTACATATAGGGGTTTCACACTGGTGGCTCTTTGCTATGTTCTGGATAAAAAGTCCTCTGATAGCCAGCATCGGACCTGCGGCATTTATCATTTTAAACTGGCTAAGTATCCGGGCAAATGCCTTTAAGGGGATGAACAACGAAGAGTCCCGTCATAACTATGGGACTGTGTATTTTCCCATTTCTCTGCTCATCCTGGTGTTGACCAGCTGGTATGGTCTGTTACCAAAATGGGTGGCCGGTACGGGGATCCTAGTTCTCGGCTGGGGTGACGGGTTAGCAGCCCTTATTGGAGAGGGGGTTGCAAGTCCTTCGGATAAGGTGTTTGGCTGGAGAAAATCCATGGCTGGGACAATGGCCATGTTTCTCTCCTCATCATTGGTTATCCTCATCATGATTCAAATCTTTGATCCCCAGGTTCCCCTTCAGATTGCCCTTATCCGGTCTATAGGTACCGGTCTTTTGGCTGCCTATCTGGAAGTATTTTCACCCTTCGGGATCGATAATCTCACCGTGCCCGTGGGTACGGTTCTCTATTTCTACTACCTTGCCCCCCTTCCCATCAATGTGCAGTTTATTGGTATCTTTGTCTTGCTTGGTATCGCTGCCTATGTGGCCTGGACCCGTCATGCCGTCACGACAGAGGGGGCTTTGGCTGGGCTTGGTTTAGGGACCATCATCTATCTGGGCTCTGGTTTGGGTGGGCTCCTTGTGCTCGGTGCTTTTTTTATTTCCTCCACCATTGTAAGCAGGATTCATAAGGAACAGAAGGAGCGCCTGGGTCTAAAGAACATTCATGAAAAGGGGGACCGGCGGGATGCTATTCAGGTTTTTGCCAATGGCGGCGTGGGCATGGCAAGTTCCCTGCTCTATGCTTTTACGGGGAACCACCTCTTCCTCATAGCCCTCCTCGTTTCTTTTGCCGCTGCCACCGCCGATACCTGGGCCAGCGAACTGGAGGTACTGAACCGCGGAAAACCCCGTTCAATCATCAATTTGAAACCGGTAGAACCGGGTCTTTCTGGCGGGGTCAGCCCCTTTGGTTTTGCCGCATCCTTTATCGGTTCCCTGATTATTGCTGTTTTAGTCTTTGTGGTTGCGCCCTCTCAGGCAATGAAAGCCCTGGTGCCGGTTCTTATAGGGGGCTTTATGGGGGCTCTCTTCGATTCCTTCCTGGGTGCAACCCTTCAGGCCCAGTATCGTTGTGCGGAAACCGGTCTTTTGGTAGAGCGTCCCTTTACGGGGGAACTTAAAAACAAGCTGATTAAGGGCTTTGCCTGGATGAATAATGATATGGTGAATTTCCTGTCCGTGCTCATGGCGACCCTTGCAGCCTCATTCTGGTATGCATCGATTTAGAATAAGGCCCTTTCAAGGCTAGTCCTCTTTGGGTTGCCGGTGTAGAATGACTTTTATGAAACAGAAAACTCATTTTTGGTTATTTTTGTTCTGTTCCATTGCGCTTTGTTCTGCCCAATCCGGCATGGTTGGAACGGATCTGGTCGCTGCAGCAGCTGGTGCAACATCCACCCAATCAGGGGCCGATGCAAAGGGGGCTATCCCCTTTTTCTATGTCTGGTCTATGGCTCAAAGCGGAAATTCTGATTTCTTTTTGCCGGACCCATATCTGCTGCCCCTGAATCTGCTTGTTATTCCAAAAGATGGGGGCCTTTCCGTAACTGTGGATTACGAAAAGGTTCGTTATGAACTTGCCTATGATCGATCGGGGCGTCTTTCATTGTTCCCCGTATATTGGACTGGGGCCTACAGGACAGTACAGATAGGGCGGAATTCGTCGGGTCTTATCATCAATATAACCCTACCCGATGATAAGGTAAGATTTACAGTCTTGGAATTCGAAGGAGAGCGCCCGCTGCGGTTCAGGTATGAGCGGGAAGGAGAGCAGGGCTTTGGGGTTCTTCAGTATGGCGGCCCCCTGGTAGAAGAAAACTGGTATACCGAAACCGGTGAGCTCAAGGACCTCTATGAATATACCTGGTCTGGTGAAAGGCTTTATGCGGTACATCATATTACCAGTGATGGGACAAGCATGCCGCTACTGGGCCTGGAGTATAACGCCCAAAACCGTATATCTTCCATGGTGGATGACATGGTCCAAACGGAGCTTCTGTATGATGGGCGGGGCCAACTTGTATGGGCCAGGAGCACCTATACCGAGGGGATCACGGTGGTGCGGAATTATCAGTATGATGAACGGGGCTGGCTTGTACGCCAGTATGGCAGCGATGACAAGGGCAACTTTGAATACCGATATCGGTATAGTTTAGATTACAAGGGACTCTGGACAGGCTGTATTATCCAGGGTTGGTATGAACAGTATGGCCGGCTTGTGCCTGGGCCTGAGATCCCTATTACAAGGACAATTACACGACGATGAACAAGGACATGAACAAGATTGGGGCCGCAGAATGGCGGGACCTTAAATATGAGGAAACCTTTGAACAGGAACTTCGGGGGCTGGAGCGGCGCCGGCAGTACGATCCCACCCTTACCATTGAGGATCTTAAACAGATGCTTCAGCATCTTTATAATCTGGACGGAATGGATTGGATTGGTCGGGGTGAACTGCAGGATACCATAATGTATGCCACCATTGCTGCCTATGAGCATTTTATTGCCGAATGGGAAGCGGAATTAAAAAAAAATAATAAATTTTAATCATATTCTAACAATTTCTTTATAGTCTTCTCATGTCGCCCTTATAGATTTCAGCCATCTTATCATTGACTTGGAGGTCGATATGAAGAAATTGGCGATCGTAGCGCTTGGAGCCCTCATGGTGGGCGCCAGCCTCTTTGCTCAGACTGTTCCCGGTGCTGGCCTTGTAAAGGGTCCCGAAGCTGGTGAAGCTAAAAATCTTACCGGTGCAGGGGCTACTTTCCCGCGGTTTTATACAGCAAGTGGTTCAGCGAATACAACAAGCTTACCGGGGTACAGGTAAATTACCAGTCTATCGGTTCCGGTGGCGGAATAAAGAGTATCAGCGACATGACCGTAGACTTTGGTGCTACCGACGGTCCCATGACCGATGAACAGCTCGCCGCAGCCAAGGGTGGCCCCATTGTCCACATACCTGCAGCCATGGGCGCAGTAGTTCCCACCTACAATATTCCTGAACTTGCAAAATCGAAGGATGCACTTAAGTTTACAGCCGAAACCCTGGCTGGTATCTATCTGGGTGAAATCGTCAAATGGAACGATGAAAAGCTTGTCGTGGATAATCCTCAGCTAAAAAATGTAAATAAATATATCGTGGTGGCCCGCCGTTCCGATGGCTCCGGTACTACCAATATCTGGACCAGCTACCTTACTGCGGTCAGTGAGACCTGGGCAAAAAAGGTTGGTGCGGGTAACTCCGTACAATGGCCCGTTGGTCTTGGCGGCAAGGGTAACGAAGGTGTGGCTGGTGTGGTCAAACAGACACCCTATGCTATCGGGTATGTTGAACTGGCTTACGCCAACCAGAACAAGCTTCCTGTAGGCCAGGTAAAGAATAAGGCCGGTAAATGGATAACCCCCAACATGAAGACCGTATCCCTCGCAGCCCAGGGTGTGGCCCTTCCTGAGGATATGCGGGTAAAACTGGTAAACAGCGATAACCCCGATGCATTTCCCATTGCGGGCTTTACCTGGCTCCTTGCCTATACTAACCAGACTGATCCTGCTAAGGCCCTTGCTCTGACCCGAATGCTCTGGTGGGCAACCCATGATGGTCAGAAATATTGTGAAGCCCTGGACTATGCCCCCATTCCTGCGGATGCGATTAAACATGCTGAGGTATTAATAAAGAAAATTACCCTCAACGGAAAACAGGCCTTGCCTGAAAGCATCTCTAAATAATCAAAGGAACAGATACGTTGATGAACAAGCCCTGGATGGTCCTTTTACAAAAGCTTAAGCCCAGTAAAGAGGCAAATCCGGGGCGTTTGCCCCTAATCCAGGACCCGGGAGACCGGGTCTTCTCGGTGATTATCGGTAGCGCCTCGGCTTTTGTTATTGTGCTCCTTTCTGCCTTTGTCCTTCTTCTCTTCTATGATTCGCTGGAATCAATCGAACGTTTTGGATTCAGCTTTTTCACCGGTTCGGACTGGAATCCTGTGGAAACAGAACTGAATCCTATTAGTTTTGGTGCCCTGCCTTTTATTTTTGGTACCATTGTTACCTCCGTTGGTGCATTAATTCTGGCCACACCTCTGGCGATTGGTTCAGCTCTTTTTATTGTTGAATATGCACCCCTATGGCTTGGTAAAATTGTCAGCTTTATCATAGAGCTGCTTGTGGCTATTCCCAGTGTGGCCTATGGAATCTGGGGCTTATTTGTGCTGGTTCCCTTTATGCGAAGCACCGTTGAACCGGCTCTGCAGACCATATTGGAACCCATACCCATCCTGGGGGCTCTGGTCGAGGGGCCTCCTATCGGACAGGATCTGCTTACCGGTAGTGTAATTCTTGCTATTATGATACTCCCTACGATTCTTTCGGTTTCCCGGGAAATTCTTAAAAATGTTCCCAGACTTCAAAAAGAAGGGATGCTTGCCCTGGGTGCGACAAAATGGGAGGTGCTTACTGGAGCTGTGCTCCCCTATGCCCGGGGTGGTATAGTGGGTGGTGCCATGTTGGGCCTTGCCAGGGCCATTGGTGAAACAATGGCGGTAACCATGGTGATTGGAAACAGCACTACCAAGATCAGTCCGTCCCTTCTTACCCCTGGCTATACCATTGCAAGTGCCATTGCAAACCAGTTTACCGAAGCCGATTCTTCGATTTACTTTAGTGCCATTGTGGAGCTGGGCTTGCTCCTCCTTGTGGTTGCTTCGGCCTTTAATATTTTAGCCCACTTTTTAACCCAATATATTTTAAAAGGGGGTGATGCCCGCCATGCGTGATGCAGAACTTGCCCGACTTAAATCCAGAAAGCTATCGGCCGCTTTCTTTTACGGCCTTATTATTATTGCCACGGTGCTTTCCGTATCTATTTTGTTTATTATTATTTCCCACATTTTTGTGAATGGATTCAGTGCCCTTAACTGGGATTTCTTTACCCAGATTCCAAAGCCCTATGGTGAAGAGGGTGGGGGTATAGCCCCTGCGATTGTGGGAACCCTCATCATGCTTCTGGTGGCAGCCCTGATAGCCATCCCTATCGGGGTTGCGACCGCTATTTTCATTGTGGAATATGGAGCAACAAAACTTGCCGCAGCGGTTCGTTTTGCGGTGGAACTGCTTGCGGAATTGCCTTCGATAGTGGTGGGCATTTTTATCTGGGCCCTGGTGGTACGAAACCTTACGGGCTATTCAGGCCTGGCGGGTTCCCTTGCTCTGGCGGTAATTATGATTCCTATCATAGCCCGCAGTGTAGAGGAAATATTAAAACTGGTGCCCGATTCACTCCGGGAAGCTGCCCTTGCCCTGGGAACTCCCCGGTGGAAGGTAGTTCTTTTTATCGTGATTCCAACCGTACTGCCGGGGTTGCTGACCAGTATCATGTTGTCGGTTGCCCGGGCCGCGGGAGAGACCGCTCCGCTCCTGCTTACTTCCCTGGGAAACTCCTTTTTTAATTTTGATTTACGCAGACCCATGGCAGCCATGCCTCTGCAGATCTATAGCTACGCCATTTCCCCCTATGATGACTGGCATACCAAAGCCTGGGGAGCCACGCTGCTCCTCATCGCTTTGGTTGGCATCATGAGCGGAGGGGTAAAATACTTTACACGAAGGTGGAATCATGAGTCTCATTAAATCCATGGCAGATATTGTACGCCCCCAATCTAATGAACAAGCCTCACAGGTTCAGGAACGGGAACCAAAAATACAGATTCGTAATTTAAACGCCTATTACGGCAAGCAGCATGCCATAGAGAATATCAACCTGGATATATATCCCGGCCTTGTAACAGCCATAATTGGCCCCTCAGGCTGCGGCAAGTCTACGATGATCCGTTGTATCAACAGGATGCATGAAGTCATTAAGGGGGCCTATGCCGCCGGAGAAGTCATTGTTGATGGGGAGAATATTTATGCCCTCGATGCAGATCCGGTACGGATCCGCCGCCGTATTGGTATGGTTTTTCAGAAACCAAACCCCTTCCCCACGAAAACGGTCTATGAAAATGTCATAGCAGGACTCAGGTTGAATATGCCTAAACAAAAGAAATCCTTTTATGATGAGGTTGCGGAGCGCTCCCTGCGCGCTGCTGCCCTCTGGGATGAGGTAAAGGATAAACTCAATGCCCCTGGCACGGCCCTCTCAGGGGGCCAGCAGCAGCGGCTCTGTATAGCCCGGGCTCTTGCTATAGAACCGGAGATACTCCTCCTGGACGAGCCGGCCTCCGCACTGGACCCAACGGCTACCTTAAAAATCGAAGACCTCCTTTTCAGCCTCAAGGAACAATACACAATTGTTCTGGTTACCCATAATATGCAGCAGGCTGCCCGTGCTTCGGATATGACCGCCTTTTTTATGGCCGGGGAAGATCATAAGGGCCGCCTGATTGAATACGGAGAAACCAAGGAAATATTCATCAATCCAAAGGATAAGCGCACAGAAGACTATATTTCTGGTCGGCTTGGATAATTAATGTTTTGATTTTTGTTACCTTTGCCTAAAAAAATTGTTATATTTTTAGGTGCTAGGCAAGCAGCCAGTTCCTCATCTCATTCCTCCTTTCCTTTTTAGCTCCCCGGGTTTTTCTCCTTTTCCCGGGGAGCTTCTTCTTGTTTGATCGCCAGGATTCCACAGGATTATAGATTATAATTTTTGACTTTTATATTACAAAAATAGTAATATATAACTACCATATAGCAGGCTGAAATAAACGGCCCTAACAGATTTGCAATTTTTAATACTAGCTCTTACGCTTAAAGGAGGACCGGGTGTCCAGCAAAGAAACTATCAGGAGGACTGTATGGAATCTGCAGAATTTATCGGAAAAATAGAGCGTCTTATCTCCGCATCCAAGGTAGGACTCTTAACCACTGTAGATGCCGAAGGATATCCTCACAACCGTTGGATGACTCCTACTATGATAAAGGATCGTCCTAATTTTATTTACGCAGTTACCGCTCCCAATTCACGAAAGGCTGAACAGATACGAAACCACAGCCAGGTAGAATGGACCTTTCAGAGTACCGTATTAAACGAAGTAATATCAGTAAAAGGTCGGGCCGTTCTGGTTGGAGACCCGGAACTTAAATCGGAAGTGTTGGAAGCAATTGGACCCAATTTACAGATTTTCTGGAAGGTAAACGAGGACTCCAAAAACGTGGTGGTTGTAGAAACAGAAATAGAAGCGGTCTCCTGTTTTTATCCGATGAAAAATGAACGGTATTACCGGGAGGTTAGATAACAATGGAGCTGACAAAAGAAAAAAAGAAAAAAATGCTTTTTGATATGATGTTTATCCGCCGTTTCGAAGAAGAGGCAGGCAAAATGTACGGCCTCAGGAAGATTGGCGGCTTCTGTCATTTATATAATGGGCAGGAGGCGGTGGCAATTGGGACCGTAGCTGCCATGGATCTTACAAAGGACTATATTCTAACCGGTTACCGGGACCATGGCTTTGCAATCGCCTGTGGTATGGATCCCAAGGCGGTCATGGCGGAGCTTTTCGGCAAGGTTACGGGCTCTTCCCGGGGAAAGGGCGGTTCCATGCATCTCTTTGATGAACAAAAGCACTTTCTTGGCGGAAATGGTATTGTGGGAGCCCAGATTCCTATTGCGACCGGTGTCGCCTTTGCCCAGCATTACAACGAAACTGGCGGGGCCACCGCAGTCTTCTTCGGTGACGGTGCAATCCATCAAGGGGCCTTTCACGAAAGCCTGAATATGGCCAAAATATGGAATCTTCCGGTCATATATGCCTGCGAAAATAATCAATTTGGTATGGGGACCAGTTTTAAGCGGGTTTCTTCGGTAGAAGAATTTTCCATCATGGGTGCCAGCTATGGGATTCAGGGCCGAAAGGTCGATGGAATGGATGTTTTAGAGGTCTATAAAGCCTTTTCCGAAGCCCTGGAATCCGCACGGCAGGGCTTGCCGGTCCTGCTCGATATCCGCACCTACCGATACAAGGGACATTCCATGAGCGATCCCCAGAAGTACCGGACCAAGGAAGAGGTAGAATCCTACCGAAAACATGACCCTATATTGATTTTTCAGGACCGGCTTATGGCAGACAAGGTCATTAAAGAGTCCGATGTGGCGGACTATGAAAACCAGATAGAAAGTCTGGTTGCTGAAGTGGTCGCCTTTGCTGAATCCAGTCCCGAACCGGCATTGCCCACCCTTTTCGAAGATGTCTATGCCGATGCATATCCCCTCGCAAGTCTGCGGCAAGGAGGCTTCTGATGGCTATTATAACCTACCGTGAAGCGTTAAACCGTGCCTTGGATGAAGAAATGGCCCGGGACCCATCGGTGTTCCTCATGGGTGAGGAAGTAGCAGAATATGATGGGGCCTATAAGGTTTCAAAGGGCCTGCTTGCAAAATATGGACCTAAACGGGTTATCGATACGCCCATAACAGAACTGGGATTTACCGGTATCGGGGTTGGAGCCGCTCAGGTGGGACTTCGACCGGTTATTGAGTGGATGACCCATAACTTTGCCCTGCTGGCCCTTGATCAGGTGGTGAATAATGCGGCTAAAATGCGCTATATGTCCGGCGGGCGCTTTAAAATGCCCATAGTATTCCGAGGCCCCAATGGACCGGCGGAATATTTGGCTGCCCAGCATTCCCAGTCCTTTGCAAGCTACTGGGCCCACATACCGGGCCTTAAAGTTGTTGCCCCCGCCTTTCCAGCGGACGCCTATGGACTTTTAAAAAGTGCCATACGGGATGATGACCCCGTGGTAGTGCTGGAAGCGGAGATGCTCTATGGAACCAGCGGAGAAGTCCCCGATGAAGAAACCCTCGTGCCGATCGGTAAAGCAAATGTCCTCCGAACCGGCAGTGATGTGACCCTCATCAGTTTTTCAAAGCCTGTTCGGTATTGCCTCGAAGCTGCAGGGGAGCTTGAAAAGGAGGGTATTTCCGTTGAGGTTATCGATATGAGAAGCCTCAGGCCCCTGGATATGACAGGGGTTTATCAATCTGTAGAAAAAACAAATCGGGCCGTGGTGGTGGACGAAGCCTGGCCGATAGCCAGTGTGGGCAGTCATATTGCCTATACCATTTCTCATGACCGGTTTGATCTGTTAGATGCGCCGGTAGAACTCGTTGCATCCCACGATGTTCCCATGCCCTATAATCACCAGTTAGAACTGGAGGTGCAGCCGGGTGTTAAAAAAATAATCAGCGCGGTTAAACGCGTTCTGTATCTGGAGTAACGTATGGCAGTACCTGTTCCTATGTTAGCCCTTTCTCCCACCATGACCGAAGGAACTATTGCGGCCTGGAAATTTAAAGAAGGGGATGAAATTAAACGCGGTGCGGTCCTTTGTGAGGTCGAAACCGATAAGGCTGTTATGGATTATGAAGCCGGAGCCCAGGGGACCCTGCTAAAAATTGTAGCCCCCGCTGGCAGTTCCGTAAAAGTAGGGGATCTTATCGCGGTTATTGGAACCAAGGGAGAGGACATTACATCCATCCTTGCCCAGGCCAGCGCTGGACCCCAGACACCAAGCCCGTCATCAGGGCCTTCACAGCCAGCAAAGGTTGAAGAGACTACAAAACCTGTCCCGAATCCTAAGGAAACTCCTCCAATATCTCAGAAAGAGCCCGTCCCGGCCATAATCCAGGAAGAAAGGCAAGCTTCAGCTCCTGTACTGCAGAGCGGTATTGCACCCTCTTCTCCCCTGGCGCGTAAACTTGCCCAGCAGGCCGGTATCGATTTACGGCAGCTTCAGGGATCAGGCCCCGGGGGCAGAA
>ERZ795052.3988-NODE-3988-length-15669-cov-7.762008_pt1 | contig 15669 bp, 17 predicted proteins | sample MGYA00375136_ERZ795052 | MGnify/ENA primary metagenome ERZ795052 (study PRJEB30181, sample SAMN05720156) | activated sludge metagenome | isolation source: Anaerobic digester | place: Japan | collected 2015-05-26 ... | reverse complement strand
AACGCCCTTTTTCTTTTTCTAGGCAAAAATTCGCACCATATTCCCACTTCTCGCAAATTCCGGGCCGAATCCGGAGCCGGTCGGCGCTCAGGCGGAAGGATGTTCGAGGACGATCTTGATCGCCCCTTGGGTGCCCTTGGAGAGAAAGGTTTTTACGGCATCCCGCCAGCGGTCCATGGGAAACCGGTGGGTGATGAGTTTGCTGACGGGCAGGCGCCTATCCGCAATCACTTGCGCGGCGATGTCGAAGGAGGAGGGAAGAGACCCTTCCTGTAGAATGTGGCAATTGATGCCCGTGACGTGCAGTTCCTGGTGCCACATCGGCGAATAGTCGATTTTCCCGGGTTTGAAGTTGACGCCCACAATCACGACCGTGCCCCGGCTTCGCGCCCACCGCAGTGAGTTGTTCAGGCTTCCGTCATTCCCGATGGAGTCAAAGATCACGTCGAACCCTCCCAGGAGGATTCGATTGCCGAAATACCCCTCGAAGTACTTTGCGCCGGTTTGTTCGGCTATGCTTCGGTAAGGGTCCTGCCGCTCCGTAATGACCTCGTCCGCGCCCAGCGCACGGGCCATGTCGGCCTGGAAGGGATACCGAGCCAGGGCGGTCACTTCCGCATCTTTGGCCAGGGCCTTCACCGCCGCGACGGTCAAGAGCCCGATGGTGCCGCATCCGACGACCAGCACGCGGTTTCCCGCCGCGGGCGGATGCTTCAGGACCGCATGCACGGCGCAGGCCATCGGTTCCAGCAGGAGGGCCTCGTCATTGGACAGATTGTCCGGAACCTTGAAGGGCTGTGTTTTGTGCACGACCATCCGCGGGGAAAATCCGCCGCCCACATCCGTCAGCGGCAGAGCCCTTGCTCCCAGGTTTTGACAGAGCATGTATTCTCCCCGGGCGCACTGCGGACACATCGGGTCCAGTTCCATCTGAAAGCAGGACGGCCAGTCGATCCGAAGGCAAACCCGGTCGCCTTTCTGAAATCCGGCGACTTCATTTCCCGTTTCCATCACTTCCCCGAGCAGTTCATGGCCCAGGTACTTCCGGGCGATGCCCGGGGTTGCGGCGGGAAAGCACTTGGGATCCATTTCCATGAACATGAAGTGGATGTCCGTGCCGCACAGGCCGCAGGCCAGATTCCGCACCTTGAGCCAGCGGGGGTTGGGAATTTCCGGTTCCGGCACCTCGGCGTAGTGCGTCGGCGAAAAGGGCAGAAGAGCGGCATGCCGGTACAGCAGGGATGCGGCCTGAACCATGACGATCCGCGGAAGACTGTTGTCGAAATAAAGCGCTTTCATATTTGCTTCATTCCTTCCGTTGTCTGATGATGGGTGAAAGAAGAGTACAGGAAACCGGTTTGGCCTGTCAAGAAAATCATGGCCTTCGTCAGAATCGTCCGGAACGCTCCTGTTCCAAAACACTCTTTTGTTTTCAGGAAAAATTCCGGCGGAAAAAGCTTAAAAATCCTTGCAAAATTCTCTCGGAAGTGTTCAATAAATTCGCAATTACTGAAAAATACTTTATTACCATTTTGTTCAAAGCGGTCTTATGAAGCGGACAGCGAAAACGGTCTTCCTGCTGATCACGATGATTGCCTTTTTTTCGGGCTGCAAGGTGATGAATCCGCCGGCCTGGGTCGTCTATCACGCGGATGAAGACGGAATGTATTTGTACGATCAGGCAAATATCGAAAAAGACGAAAAACGGCACCTCCTGAAAATATGGGACGGAGCGCTTTTTAACGACGCGTTCAGAAAGAATAAGATACAGCCGAAAACCAGAGACGGGTCATTGCCCGCAGACCTGGCAGCCTTATCCATCGTCCGGAATCTCGAGATCATTGACTGCGCCAACAAAAAATACAAGATTTCCATTGTCGTTTTATACGATTCAAGCGGCAAAATATTGCTCTCCGGCTACGATAAGGATGATCCGGAATGGAAGGATATTATGTGGTTGATGTTCCGGGCCAAGGACGGATCCATTCTGCGCACGCCGTATAAAACCGATGCCTCCGGATGGAGAAAGATTGTTCCCGATTCACACGGCGATTTGCTGTGCAAAGCCGTCTGTAAGTCCTGATGCCTTTCGATTTACTATGTCCCGTTTTCCATGGCCGACCAGAAGCCTCCCGGCCCTTGCAATGCATGGATGAAAAAGGGAAAAGAGTCATTATTTTCTTGACATAGGAGGACATGCCCCCTATACTTCAACCGTAAAAAGAAGAACTCATCCCTTACGTTATAATTTTCAATGCGGTGATTCACTTTCTTGTGAAAAGGATCGGGCATGAAGAAAATTACCAAGTCGATGATTTCCGATTTTATTCTGGGCGTCGTTTTAATGCTGCTGACGCTTTTTTTCTTTCTTCTCTCGTGGGGTCCTCTCGAAACGCTCGAAAACGGCCTTTATGACTTGCGGGCCAGTTTACGCGTAACATCCTCGAAGGCTCCGGTCGCCGTCATTGCCGTTGATGAACAAAGCATTGCCAACCTGGGCCGGTGGCCCTGGCCCCGCGCTCATATCGCCTCAATGGTCGAACTGCTGCAATCCTACCAGGTCAAAGTCATCGGCCTGGACATCATTTACTCGGAAAAAGACGTCAACCAGGGGCTCGTCGAGGTGCGCAACCTGATCCGGTCCATAGAAGGAGAACCGGAGCCGGCTGAGCCTCAAGCCGCCGAAGCGAACCCGCCCGCGTCTCGGAAAGCCGCCGCCCAGAGCAGGCCGGATCCCAAGAAGCAGGCGCTTTCGGATGTTTTGACGGCGCTCAAAGAATCCGAAAAAAGGCTCGACAATGACACGATTCTGGCCAATGCGATCTCTGCCGGCAAAAATGTCGTCCTGCCGTTGTTTTTTGTTCCCGGTCCGCCGACGGGACGAACCGCCTCGAATCTTTCGCCCGATCTGCTGAGAAACTCCATTTCTCCGGCCGGTGTGGACGACAGCATCACCGCGCGGGCCATGGTTCCGCCCATTCCCGAATTTGCTTCGGGCGCCCTGGGATTGGGGCACATCAATATTTTTTCGGATGCCGACGGCACGGTGCGCAGCGAGCCGTTGTTTATCAATTTTGAAGAAAAGCTCTTTCCTTCGTTCGCCCTGCAGCTGACCTTGAAATACCTCAATTACGATTTGAAACAGATACGCCTCGGAAAAAATATCACCTTCGGCCGCAAGAAAATTCCGGTTTATGAAAACAACCGGATGCTGATCAGTTTCAACGAGAGGATTCCCTATTATTCGTATTTTGATGTCGTCAATAAAAAGATCGCGCCCGATGTATTCAAGGACAAGATTGTGATCATCGCGCTCTCCGCGGCGGGGCTGGGCACGATGCAGGTCACGCCGGTCGCCGTCAATGTGCCGTCCGGAACCGTCATCGCCAACGTAATCGACAACATCATCAACGGCGACCACATTACACGTCCGGATTGGGCGCTCACGCTGGAACTCATCGTGATCCTGCTCTTCGGCCTTTACGTCGCGCTGGTCATTCCGCACATCAAGGCCGGGATCAGCGCGGCGGTTTCTCTGGTTCTTCTGTTGGTCTGGATGACGGCGACGATTTACCTTTTTGCCGCCTACGGGTACTGGGTCAAGGCGATGTATCCGGCGCTGCTGCTGCTCGTCGGCTACATCGTGATCGTCTCCAAACGGTATCTGCTCACGGAAAAGGACAAGGATCGCATGGAAGCGGACAGCGTCGAAACCAACAAAATGCTCGGGCTGTCCTTCCAGGGTCAGGGACTGCTGGACATGGCGTTCGACAAATTCCGTAAGTGCCCCGTGGAGGACGAGTCCGTGAAGGACCTGCTCTACAATCTGGGCCTCGATTTCGAGCGAAAGCGGATGTTCAATAAGGCGGTGGCGGTATACCAGCACATCGCCCAGGCCGGAGATTTCAAGGACATCAACGACCGCATCAAAAAGCTGACGACAGCCGGGGAAACGATGATTTTCGGTCTTTCCGGGGCCAAAAAGGAAGCGACGGTCATCATGGAGAACACCGAAGTCAAGCCGACCCTGGGGCGTTATGAAGTCGTCAAGGAACTGGGGCGCGGCGCCATGGGTACGGTGTTCCTGGGCAAAGACCCGCGCATCAACCGGGAAGTGGCCATCAAGACGCTGCGTTACGAGGAGATTGACGCCGAACAGATCGACGAAGTGAAGAAAAGATTTTTCCGGGAGGCGGAAGCGGCCGGCAAGTTGTCCCATCCGAATATCGTGACCATTTACGATGTCGGTGAGGACTACGACATTGCCTACATGGCCATGGAACTCTTGGACGGTTCGGATCTGGCCAAATACACCAAAAAGGAAAATCTGCTGCCGGTTCCGGAAATCGTGCGGATCGTTTCCGCCGTCGCATCGGCCCTGGATTATGCCCACGCCAACGGCATCGTGCACCGCGACATCAAGCCGGCCAATATCATGATTCTGAACAACGGGGAGGTTAAGGTTGCGGATTTCGGCATCGCCCGCGTGATGGCCACGTCGAAGACGCAGACCGGCGTGGTCCTCGGGACGCCCAGCTACATGTCGCCGGAGCAGATTGCCGGCAAAAAGGTGGATGGACGATCCGATCTGTTTTCCCTGGGCGTGGTGCTCTACGAGTTGATTTCGGGAGAAAAACCGTTCAACGGCGACAGCATTGCCACACTGATGTATAATATCACCACCACTGCGCCGCAGGCCATTCAGGAACTGTCTCCCGACCTTCCGGATGCCATGGCCCGGATTGTGGAAAAGCTGCTGGCCAAGGATGTGGAGGCCCGGTACCAGACCGGGAAAGCACTGGCGGATGATTTGCTGGCCTGTTTGAAATAAGGAGGCTTCCTTGAATCTTACGGCTTGCGGGAAAACCGATCAGGGGTTGGTCAGAGCCAACAACGAAGACAATTTTTATCTGGATGAGAAGATGGGGCTTTTGGTTGTGGCCGACGGCATGGGCGGCCACGCGTCCGGAGAGAAGGCCAGCGGTCTTGCGGTGAGTCTCATCCGGGATTATTTTCAGGGGCCGCAAAAAATCATCGGCAGCCCGGATCCATCGTTTTCCGAGGCCACCAACCGGCTCGGCTGCGCCATCCGTCTGGCGAATCAGGCCGTTTATGAAGTCGCCCAGAGCTCCCCCCAGTTCAAGGGAATGGGAACCACCATCGTGGCGGTGCTGCTCACCGGCCGCAAACTGAGCATCGCCCACATCGGCGACAGCCGGGCGTACCTGATCCGCGCCGGCAGCATAGACCAGCTGACGGACGATCATTCCATGGTGCAGGAACAGGTGAAGCGCAATCTGATCACTCAGGAAGAAGCCGACCGGTCGGAGATGAAAAATATTCTCACGAAAGCGCTGGGGATTCAGCCGGAAATCGAAGCGGATCTCGATGAACTGACCGTGATGGACGGCGATATTTTGCTCTTGTGCACGGACGGATTCAGTAATATGGTGACGGACGACGACGCGCTCGACATGATTTCTTCTGCCCAGAACGGCTCCGCCGCCTGTGAATCCATGATTGACGCCGCCAATCGAAACGGCGGGAAAGACAACATTACCGTTGTGATCGGCTATGTTTGGAAGGAAAAGTGGTATTCGGCATTGATGAAATTCATGGAATTTTTCCGGAGGTGATATATGGCAAAAGTTTTATTGAAATACAAAGAAGCCGCCGTCAAGGAAATCGCGCTGGACAAGGAGTCGACGACGATCGGCCGCAAGCCGGACAACGACATCGTCATCGACAATCAGGCGGTGTCCGGGCACCACGCCTCCATCACGATGGAAGGAGACCGGCTCGTGCTGGAGGATCTGGGCAGCCTGAACGGCACCTTTGTGAACGGCCAGAAAATCTCCAAAACGGAGCTGTTCAACGGCGACGTGATTCTGATCGGCGTGCACACCCTGAATGTCACTTCGGAAAAAAACCGGTCACAGGAAACCAAGGGCTTCGCCGTGCGGGGCCGCTCCATGGATGAAACCATGGTGATTGCGCCGGATGACCAGAAGAAAATCATCGCGGCCGCGGACAAAAACCTTCCCGAGCCGCTGGGCGGCTTCGTGGTTCTGGAAGGATCGACCCAGCAGAAAGAATACGAACTGAAGGAAAGAGTGTCCGCCATCGGAAAGGAAGACGGGTCGGCCATCAAATTGAAGGGGCTGTTTGCGCCCAAATTGGCGGCCATGGTCAACCGCAGGAAAGAAGGCTACTTTATAACCCCGGCCGGCGGCAAGGAACTCAAGGTCAACGGCAAAATCATTGACCGCCGCTGCGATCTCAAAGACGGGGATCTGGTGGAAGTCGCGGGTCTGAAACTGCAATTTTATCTCAAGGAGTAGGGGATCAACGCTCATTCGTCCACAAGATCACTCCATACGGGCGGCCCCCTTCCGGTTTCTTTGCGGTCTTGCGAATGAACGCATGATCTGGTAGGAAGCGAATCGGTAATGCCGTGCCGTTTTTGAAGCGGAGAATCGCCGGCATTCCCGAAAATACAGGAGTGATCGTACCCATGGCCAGTCATGAAGAGTCATCATTTCTTGAAGCCGTAGAAAGCCGTTTGGACAGCATTTTCGGGACGGATTCCAAGCCGGTCCGTAGAACGGATCCCGACAGCGTTCAAGAAACACCAACAGGCGAAGGCCTTCGGGATGATTCCGTTTTTTCTCAAACCGGAAAGCTCCCCCCCGATCCGGCCCCGGCGGGGGATCGATCTGCGTTTCTTTCGGAAATCGACAAGCGTTTTGATGCCATTTTCGGCGAAGAGGCATCGCCTGCCCAGGCGGAGTCGGATGATTGGAAAGAGCCGGCGGCCGGCACTCGACGGGGGGAAAGCGAAAAAGAAGAAAACCTTTCCGAGGACCTCACGCTGTTTTCGTCAGCCCTTCCGGACTTTCCTTTAAAAAATCTGCAAAAAATTGTTGTTTCCCTGGAGACCCGAATGAGCGATTCCGGTCTGGAGCGGCTGGACGAAGAAGTCCGCAGGCTGGACCGGGTCTACGAAGACGATCCTATCTGCCAGGGATTATTGCGCATTTTGCGTTTTGCGGGAAGGTACGTCCGGGTTAAAGGCACCCGTTCCGGCAGTGATGCGCTTCAACTGCTTTTTTCAGTATACAGCCGCCTGGAACTGATCGCAGGAGGGGTGGAAATGGCGCAAGAAACCAGGCGCCACTTTTTAAAGGAAAGCATCGCGCAATATCAATCGTGGGTGGAAAGCGCCGATCTGGAGAAACGCTTTGAATCCGAAGTCCCGGAAGGCTTGACGGACGGCGAAAGGGGCAGGGAAACGGAACCGTCCGGCGACAGGCCGCGCAAAAACGCCCTGATGGAAGAAATGCCGGTTGCCCGCATTCGGGTAGTGGAGGACAAGACGCCTTCCGCGGGGAGCCGCGACGCCCTGCGGCTGGCCGAGGCGATGAAAGATCTGCCGCCGCATGAAGCGTATGCTCTGGCGCTCGCGGAGATGAAAAAATCATTTCAGGACGAGATCGCGGTCCTCAAAGAGGAAATCCGCCTTTTGAAGGCAAAAGGTCACAAAAGCATTTAGAGAAAAGGGCGGATTCAGGGATGGAAGGGGATCTGTAATGCCCGGTAAAACGGAGTGGATCGATTTAAAACGGGAGAAACGGGAACTGGACGAATTTTTATCCGCCATTGCCGGCGATGAAGCCGTACTTCCCGAGGAAAATGTTTTCACCTCCGGCGAGGTTCTGGCACAAGACAAACCGGAGTTTGCCTCCAGGATGCCGGAAGCCTTGGGTGAGGCACCGTCGGCGAATGATGCGGCCGAGCTTTCCGCTGCGGCCGAATCCCCGCTGCCGGAGGAACCGGCGGAGTCGCCGGATCAGGCGCTTTTCGCTGAGGCGCCCCGCGGACAGGAGGAACCGGCCGCAACTGCCGCGGAGGAAGAAATATCGGTGCCTCTGGACCGCATCGAAACGATGGCCCGGTTTGAAGATACGACGCAGCCGACGCCGCCGGAAAAGCGCAAAGCCTCCCTGCCGGCATCTGCGCCCCGGGAGGAAGACGGCGGGATTCTGTATTGGATCAAAATGATCGTCGCCTTTTTCATCACCATGACCCTGGCCGTCCTGGCCGGATATTTTGGGGTATATCCGGAGCGGGGCGCTCAGGTCATCGACCAAATTCAATCCTTTCTGATGGGTTTTTAAACGGGCCGAAGGCCCGTGAAGGAAGAGAGAAAAGGGGCGGTCCAGGAAGGCTGCAACTGCGTATTTCCTGGTTAGCGGGCGATCATTCTGATCTCTTCGATGTCCACCTTGTCCGCAAGCGCTGCTTTGATTTGATCCTGCATTGCTGCTTCGAAGCGCAGACAGATACCACATTCCGGGCTGATTTCCCGGGGCACGGGAATCAGCTTGTGTGGAAGTTTTTGGGCTTTGAGAATTTTTTCCGCTTTCAGGACGCAGCTCACCGACTTGAAGAGGATCACATGATAGGGTGTCTGAGCGTTCATGGCGTCAGTAATCGACCGGCCTTGCTCATGGTTTCGAGAATATCATACATATTGGAAACCACCCCCACCCCTAATTGATCTTTTACCTCAAAGTAGTTCAGGCATGTGCCGCAAACCAGCATTTTCACGCCAAGCGACTCCAGCCCTTTTAAATCATCCAGAACTTCTGATCCCTGGACGGTAAGCTTAACGCCGGTGTTGTAGAAAATCATAACATCGGGTCTTTCCTTTTGCATACACACGGTGTCCAGAAAAGCGCGGATCAAAACGGATCCCAGTTCATCGTTGCCCCGTCCCATTTTGTCTCCGGCAAAGGCGATGACAAAAGGTCCGGACGAGACAGCCTGCGCAGCACAAGACGGGACAAAGTCTTCTTTGGATTCGATGACTCCTGCTTTTCGTTTCAGATCAATTTCGAAAGTGCCGTCGTTTTTCTTTTCAGCCTTCACTTCACAGCCCAGTTTTGTTCCCATGCGCTTTACATTTTCCAGCGCCGTGTCGTTATCCACAATCACCCGAACCTGTTCACAGGCCTCAATGGCCTGCTTGGCCAAAACGACCGGCTGCGGACAGGCCAGTCCCGTCGCGTCGACGATTTTTATCTCACTCATTTGAACACCTCACTTAATGAATACCCCCATGGATCCTTTCATCTAACGGAAGCATGGATATATGATTCGGCAACAGATATCCAATAAATAATAGTTATAATCAGGGTGGTTTTATTCCTTTTATTCATTTGCGGAAGACGGGAACTTAATGATACTAACCCGCAAGTAAAAATGTAGTGATCTGTCAGAAGGGATTGTATATTTTGCAAGCGGAAGACATTATTAAGAAATCAAGGGATGGAGGCGTCTTTTCCAAAGAAGAGATTGTTCAATGTCTGAAATATCCTCCTCATTCAGCCGTTACATATCGGATCATGGCGGAAGCCAATCGCATCTCCAGGGAGCTTACGGGAAACCGGGCGGAAGTGCATGCACAGTTTTCGCTTAATCTTGCCCCCTGTCCCCGAAACTGCCTTTTCTGCTCTTTTGCGGAAACAAACGGCATTTTCAATCAGGAAACGCAAATTACCCCGGAAGAGGCAGTGTCCAATGCCAGGCAACTGGAGGCTGAAGGGGCTAATGCCATCTTCCTCATGACTACGGCCAATTATCCTTTCGGACACTTCCTGGAGATTTCTCAGGAAGTTAAAAAAAATCTGAAACCTCAAACGATATTGATTGCCAATGTGGGCGACCAGTCTCTCGCCAATGCCTTCAAAATGAAAGAAGCAGGGTTTGTTGGGGTATATCATGCCTTGAGGCTTCGTGAAGGAACAGACACAGGTATTCCTCCGGAGAGACGTCGGGAAAGTATCCGGAATTTCCAGGAGGCCGGGCTGAAGGTTGGCACCTGTGTGGAGCCGCTGGGGCCGGAACATACGAACGAAGAGATAGCCGAGATGATTCTTTATACAGGATCAATCAATCCTGCTTATAGCGGCGCCGCGAGACGGATTGCAATAAAAGGAACGGAACTGGCGAAAAATGGCATGATCAGCGAGCTGCGGATGTCCCAGATCGTGGCGGTCACGCGCTTGTCCATTCCGAGAACGGTTTTGGGAAACTGTACCCATGAACCCTGCACTCTCGGCGCAATAGCCGGGGCCAATCTCTTTTGGGCGGAAATGGGGGCCAATCCCCGGGATACGGCAGAGAGAACAGAAACAGGCAGAGGGCACACGATTGCTGGATGTCGCACCTTATTTCAGGAAAGCAACTGTGGCGTTCTGGATGGGCCATCTCATTTCTACGGTCCATAATTCACTCTTAACTCTGCTCGGTGCGATTCATCTTGCCGGGGAGCGATCACAGGAACGTAGCGGCATGAAAATATCCGTTGTGATCCCGGTTCTTCACGAAGGCGATCGAATCCGTGAAATCCTTCAGTCATTGAAAAACGCCGCCGCGGGCGTGCCTTATGAGGTCATTGTCGTGGATGGCGACCCGGCGGGCGATACCATCCGGTGTATGGATGATTCGGGTGTTGTAAAGTTCACTGCGAGGCAGGGCAGGGCAAGCCAGATGAATGCAGGTGCCGCGCGTGCAACCGGGAATATTCTTCTTTTTCTGCATGCCGATACACTTATGCCGGAAAAATCTTTTGCCCGCATAACCGGGGCTCTTGCCGACAGACGTTTTATTGGTGGCGCTTTTGATTTAGGCATTCAAAACAGGCGGCGGATCTTCCGGATTATTGGCCGTTGCGCTTCCTTCAAGCACCGCCTGACGCGAGTGCCTTACGGTGATCAGGCGATTTTTATGTTGCGCAGCACTTTTGAGGAGATGAAGGGCTACCAGGAGATTCCACTCATGGAAGACGTGGAGCTGATGAAGCGTGTGAAGCGGACGGGAAGGCGCATCATTATTCTGCCGCAGACCGTAATGACGTCTTCGCGCAAGTGGGAGAAAGACGGCGTGTTTTATGCCATTTTGAGAAACTGGATGCTCCAGACGCTTTACTGGATGGGAATACCGGCCGAAAGGCTCGTGAAATTTTATTATAAAGAATCATGAGATTCATGACGAAACAAAATCTGATTATTTTAGCGACACTCCTGCTTGTAAGTGCCGCGCCTCTCGCCGCCCAGATGACCGATCAGGGGTTTCGCGAAGACTTCAACACGCTGGAAAACTGGAAACCGCAGACGTTTCCGAAGATCCCGCGCCACAGCACCTACACCATTCAGAACGAAGACGGCAAGAAGGTACTGGTTGCCCGGGCGGATCGCTCCGCGTCCGGCATCATTTATAACCGGAGTTTCAATATCTACAAAACACCGGTTGTCAAATGGAAATGGAAAGTTTCCAACATTTACCGGGCGGGCGATGAAAAAAAGAAGTCCGGCGACGACTACCCGCTGCGCGTCTATGTGGTGTTTAAATATGATCCGGACAAGGCCGGTGCGTGGGAGCGGGCCCAGTATAAGGCCCTGAAGCTCTTTTACGGCGAATACCCGCCGCACAGCAGCCTCAATTACATCTGGGCGAATAAAAAATATCCCGACCGCATTTTGCCGAATCCTTACACGGCAAAAACGCAGATGATCCTCTTGCAGAAAGGTCCCGAGCGGGTCGGTGAGTGGATTGAAGAAAAGGTCAACGCGCTGGAGGATTACCGCAAAGCCTTCGGGGTCGATCCGCCGGCGGAAGCAAGCCTGGCGATCATGAGCGATGCGGACAACACCGGCGAAAAGGCCGCAGGCTTCATTGATTATATCGAGGTGTCCGCGCAATGAACAAAGACGTTCTCATCCTGTTTTTGAAGTATCCCGAACGGGGCGCGGTAAAAACGCGCATCGCCGGTGCGCTGGGTCAGGATCTAACATACGAACTCTATACCTGCTTTCTCGCGGATCTGTCGGTGATGGCTCGTGAAGTCGAAGCCGAAAAGATTATTGTGTACTCCGGACCTGAGAATGCCGTGTTTCCCGATTTTCCGGGGATCGGCCTGATCCGTCAGCGGGGGAAGGATATCGGCGAGCGCATGTACTTTGCCCTGTCGGATGTTTTTGCGCTGGGCTTTGAACGCTGTGTGCTTATCGGAGGCGACAGTCCCGACCTGCCGGCCCGACTGGTGAAAGAGGCCTTCGACAAACTCAAATCAGCGGATGTTGTTCTCGGCCCTTGCACGGACGGCGGTTATTATCTCATCGGCTGCAGACCGGCGGGATTAGAGAGGTCGCTTTTTGACGGCATTCCTTGGAGCACGGACAATGTTTTACAGAAAACCTTCAAACGGGCGGCCGATGCCGGGCTTCTATGCGCACAGATCGACACATGGGCGGATATCGACATGCCGGTTGACCTGAAGCATTTTTATAAGAGAAACGAAAAAGACGGCATGATGTCGCAGACCATGAAATTAATTCACGCATCGGGGATCATCCATGAACGATAACAATGCCTTGGAAAGCATAAAAGTTCTTTTTCATAAATTGCTCGTCAATCCATGGCCTTACCGGATTGTCCGGTTTGCCCTGGCCGCTCTTTTTATCTATGGCGGCGTGGTGAAGCTCTTCGACCCCAAGGCCTTTGCCGCCACGATATCAACTTATGATCTCGTTCCCGAAGTCCTGTTGCCTGTCGTGGCCATCGGTTTGCCGATCATTGAAACCATCGCAGGCATTGCTCTTCTTTTTGACCGGATCTGGGGGCATCACTTGATCACAGCTCTGCTGATCATGTTTGTTTTTGTTCTCGGTTACGGCGTTTTGGGAGACCTGAACGTCGATTGCGGATGCTTCGGCGCGGAAGAGCTGGACAAACAGGCGGGCTTGCGTGCGGCATTTTACCGCGACCTGATGCTCATCGGCATTGTGATGCCGTATCTGTATGTCGCCCGATGGTTTGCAACAAAAGCCGGTGAAAGGAAGTAGGAGCCCAAAGTGATCGGATGGTTTCAAAAGGAAGCCTGATTGAATTTAACACACGAAAGGAGAAGAAAGTATGAAGTTCAAGAAAAGACTGTTTAGTGTTTTGGTTGCGGCCCTGCTGGTATTGGGTGTGGCCGGAGGCGCCATGGCCTGGGGAACCAAGGAACTGGATACGGAGAAGATCGCCCTGACTTTTTTAGCGGAAGTGCAGAGAGGGGGGTATAAGGTTCTGGGAACACAGGAGTTGAAGGGATGGATTGATCAGAAAAAAGCCATGCTGATTGTGGATACCATGCCCTTTGAAGACAGCTACAAAAAACAGCACGTTCCCGGCGCCGTTCAGATGGAATTCCCGATTCCCGAGATGACCAAGCTGGACGACAAAACAAAAGCCGACTTGGAAAAGCTCCTCGGACCCGACAAGGACCGCCTGATCGTATTCTACTGCGGTTTCGTGAAATGCACACGGAGCCATAACGGCGCCATGTGGGCTGTAAAGCTAGGCTATAAGAATGTGTACCGCTATCCGGGCGGAATCAAAGCCTGGGCCGAAGCGGATTTCCCGATTGGGAAAGTAAAATAATCCGTGAATGCTTTTCAGGAGACATGCACAGGGTGCGGCATCTGCAAGGATGCCTGCCCTTTCATGACCGAGTATGGAACACCGGATGAAATTCTCGCCGGGCGGCCGGAGGTGTCTTTTTATTGCACCTCCTGCCGCCGGTGCGATTTGGCCTGCCCCCTGGATCTGTCGCCCTCTGCCGCTTTATTTGAAGCAAAGGAACGATTGATTCGAGATGGTCAGGCGCCTCTTCCGGTGAAAAAGGCGCTGGATGGAGCGCGGGGATTTGCCAAAGCCGGGCACGGGTTCCCCTTTTCTTTTTACGGAAAAGCCCGGACGGTTTTCTGGCCGGGCTGCGCTCTGGCCGCAAACCGTCCGGATCTGATCGGCAAGATTCGCAACGCGCTGAAAGCTCGTTTGCGCCGGAAGATCGGCCTGGCACTCGATTGCTGCTATGATCCGGTCTATGGACTCGGAGACACTCAGACCGCGCGGGTGGCCTTGCAGGACATCAACAAGCACCTTCATGATCACGGCGTCAAACAGTTGATCACCGGCTGCCTCAACTGTTACAAGCTTCTGTCCGGACATCTGGAAGAGATCGAAGTTGTTTTCATTCTCGATGTGCTGCCCGCGGAGCTCTTTGAAAAACACTGGCCGCAAGCGGCCTATCTTCATCACCCTTGCCCGTCTTCACGCTGGAATGATTTGATGACGAAGGCAAACGGGGCTTTCCGTCAGCTCCCGATATCTGCGGCGGACACCCAATTTGGTTCTTCCGAATCACCCGCCGCTTTGTGCTGCGGCAACGGCGGCGGCGTCAGTGCCTCCGCTCCTCGGCTGGCCGACCGCTTTCTGAATCAGATTATTGAAAAAGCAGAGGAAGGCACGATTGTCACCTATTGCTTCGGCTGCCGGAACCGGTTTATGAACCGGGGGGTGAAATCGATCCATCTGCTGGAAGGTCTGAGCGGTCGGGCACCCGGCGGGAAAGTCGCTTCCATGCCTGCCCAGTGGGCCAATCGCTTTATGCTGGCGATGACAGCCAGGATCAAAACGGTAAAATTTTTAGTGGGAATCCTCATCGTTTCTCTGGTTTTAGGCGGCGTGTATTTAACTCAGCAGAATGTCTTTTCAGCTGAGGCGTTGACGACTCTCCTCGGACGCTATCCTGTTGCGGCGCCCCTGATATTTCTATGCATCTATGCCGTTGCGCCGTCGCTGTTTCTGCCCAGCATTCCGCTGACGCTCGCGGCGGGGTTTTTCTGGGGACCGGTCTGGGGCGTGATCTTTTCCATTTCCGGGGCGACGATCGGCTCCTGCCTGCCTTTCTTTTTGTCCCGTTATCTGTTTCAGAATGCCGTTAAAGCCAAAGTCCCGGAAGAACGCTGGGACTGGCTTCAGGATAAAGTTGCCCGGCACGGCTGGAAGGCTGTAGCCTTTACTCGCCTGATTCCCGTTTTTCCCTTCAATCTGCTGAATTATCTTTTCGGCCTGACGCCGATTCCCTTCCGTCATTATCTGTGGAGCACATTCATTTTCATGCTCCCGGCCTGCGTCGCCTTTGTGGCTTTCGGCAGTTCTCTGGGTGAATTGATCCTTCGGGGAAATGTCCGCGGACTGATCATCGGCTTCGTCATCGCCGTTTTGGCTTTCCTCATTCCCTTCGCAATCCGTCCCTTCTTTCGCAAGGTTGGGGACAATCAGGACGAAACACCGAACAAATAAAAACGGCGACTGATGCCCAACTCAATCGCCGCTACTGAATGATGATGTGCCGATCCGGCTTCATTCTTTGACCAGCAAGACATTTACCGCCTTGACCACAATTTTGACTTTGTCACCCTTTTTAATCCCGAGTTCTTTGAGGGAATTTATGGTCATCACCGATTCCATGTAATCACAGGCAACATCCTTTAACTTGACCTCGCACATGACGGTCCCTTTCTTGATGCCTGCCACTTTTCCGACAATCTGATTTCTTGCGCCGTACTTCATAATGTCCCCCTTTCTTCAATGATCTGTTGTGACAATTTTGATCTTAAAGGATTGAAAAGTCAAGAACTGTTGGTAATTGCAATGCATTTGCCGCCCGCACGGTTAAAGGTTCAATTCTTCTTCCGGATGATGTCATCATCGGGGGCTGACGTTATCCACGGCCATCTCGGAGCAGCCCTTCCGCGGAGCATGGCAAAGAGATGG
>ERZ795052.3987-NODE-3987-length-15672-cov-12.484600_pt1 | contig 15672 bp, 12 predicted proteins | sample MGYA00375136_ERZ795052 | MGnify/ENA primary metagenome ERZ795052 (study PRJEB30181, sample SAMN05720156) | activated sludge metagenome | isolation source: Anaerobic digester | place: Japan | collected 2015-05-26 ... | reverse complement strand
TTAACTTCGGCCCTTGTCATAGGGCTGGCCCACCGCCCGGGGAGCGTATTCCTTACCGCTGAAAATTATCAGGGTAATCAGGGTAATAAGATAGGGCATAACGCTGAAAAATTCACTAGGTAAAAAACGCAGGGATGGTATGTTTACCATGTAAATAGCCAGGGCCACTGAAGTGCCAAAAAGGAGTGATGAGCCCAAAACACCCTTGGGCAGCCACCGGCCAAAGGAGACCGCCGCCAGGGCGATAAAGCCTGCGCCGTTTATGGTGTACACCGTATATTGGATCGTTTGAGTGAGTACCAGACAGGCCCCCGCAAGACCTGCCAGCGCCCCGGAGAGGATCACCGCGATATAGCGGGTCCGTTCCACATTGATACCCGCCGAGGCCGCAGCCTGGGGATGTTCCCCGCAGGCCCGGAGCCTTAACCCAAAGGGCCGCTTATAGAGCATGTACCAGGCAAGAATCAGGACTACCAGGGCGATCCAGGCGGTGGGATATATGCCGCCCCAACCGGGAAGCATCCCCAGCCGGAATGGTTCGGTCCGTTCCTGTTTAAAAATAATCTGGCAGAGGAAGACCGTGATCCCCGTAGAAAGTAGGTTTATACCCGTGCCGGATACAATCTGGTCTGCCCGGAGGGTAATGGAAGCAAAGGCATGGATAACCGAAAAGAGGGCCCCCGCCAGGGTTGCGAGGAGCAGCGCCAGAGGTATGGAAAGTGAGAAGGACTGTTCCAGAAGCACATGGGTGGTGGCAGCCATAAAGGCCCCAATACCCATAAGGCCCTCCAGGGCGATGTTGGCAACCCCGGACCGTTCGCTTATCAGTCCGCCCACCGCCGCGATGAGGATGGGGGAGACAATCATCAATATGGATGGAAGCATGTTCAGCAGTACATTCATTCGATTACCCTTCCTTTCTTTGCCTGTTCTTTCATACGCCATTCCATGAGCATCCGGACCCCCGCCCGGAGGGAAATAAAGACGACCACAAGCCCCATGATAATGGCGGTAATTTCCTTGGGGATTTGCCGGGACTGCATGAGGGGCTGGGCAGATTTCAGCATACCAAAGAGGAGCCCCGAAAGGGCGGTCCCCCAGGCGGTGCTGTTGCCGACCAGGGCCACCGCAATTCCATCGAAACCATAGCCGTCCAGACCGCCCAGGACCCGGCCATAGCTGAAGGAACCGAGGGCGACCACTGCTCCCGCAAGGCCCGCAAAGGCCCCCGAAATGGCCATGGCGGTGGTGATACTGGCATTTACGTTTATCCCCGCATACCGGGCGGCTTCCTTGTTCAGGCCCGTCGCCCGCAGGGAAAACCCGAGCCTGGTTTTACCAATGACAATCCAGAAAAATATCACTGAAATAAGAGCAAGATAGAGGCCGTAATTGAGCCGGGAGCCGTTGGTAAGCTGTTCCAAAAAGGGGCTTGTCAGCCGGGCCGTATCGGGGTAGGTGGGGGTCCGGTAGGTGTTTGCTCCGGGGATCATCATGGTGAGCACCCGGGAGGTAAAATAGGCCACATAGTTCAGCATGATGGTGGCCACCACTTCAGACACGCTGTATTTGGCCTTAAGGATACCTACAATACCGCCCCAGAGGGCCCCCACTGCCAGGGCAGCCAGAATGGCCAGTATCCAGTGTACATAGGGAATCCGGGGACCAAAGATAGCTACAAACTGGGCTGCTGTAAGCCCCGCCACGTACTGACCTTCGGCGCCGATATTAAAGAGCCCCGTGCGCCCCGCAAAGGCAACCGAAAGGCCGCAGAGAATGAGTGGCAGGGACATGACAAGCCACTCACCGATATAACGGGCATTCCAGGTACCCCGCCGCAGGTCCCAGCCGGTCAGTACCTGGGTTATGGCAGAATACATTCCCGAAGGATTCCGCCCCACCAGGAGCACCAGGATGGTTCCGACCAGGAAACCAAGGAGAACAACCACAATCGAAACCATGGCCTCCGAACTGGTAATAAAGTCTAAAAATCGGTCGGTAAATGTTGCTTTTCTTGTACTACGCATGGGTGCTTCCCTCCATGACCATACCGGCCATCATGGCGCCGATCTGCCGTTCATCGGCCTGTTCAGCCTGGACAATGCCAACCACCTCTCCCTTGGAGAGGGCTGCGATTCTATCACAAAGGTTCATAACCTCATCCAATTCGAATGAAACAAGAAGGATCGCCCTCCCCTTATCCCGTTCTTCTACGATACGGCGGTGGATATATTCAATGGCACCCACATCTAGCCCGCGGGTCGGCTGGGCAACGATGAGCAGTTCCGGCGAAAGGTCAATTTCCCGGGCAATAACCGCCTTCTGCTGGTTCCCCCCTGACATGGACTTGGCGGGAGTGGCAGGACCGCTGCCCGCCCGGATATCGAACTCGGTGATAAGCCGTTGAGCATGGTCCCGGATTGCATCAAACTGCAGAAAGCCCCACTTGCTGGAGAAGGGGGGGCTACGGAAGCTTTTGATAATAAGATTTTCATCGATACGGAAATCCAGAATGAGGCCATGCTTATGCCGGTCCTCAGGAACAAGGCCAAGACCGCTTTCTATCCTATCCCGTATCCTGCTGTGGGTAATGTCCTTGCCCTTGAGGAGCACCCGGCCCGATTTTACCGGCAGCAGCCCCGAAATAGCTCCGACCAGCTCGGATTGACCATTGCCATCCACGCCGGCGATACCGACGATTTCGCCGGATCGGACCTCCAGATTCAAGGAACGGACCGCAGGGACACCCTTGGACCCAAGGACCGTGAGGTTTTCGATCCGGAGAACCACATCTCCGATACGGGGCGGCTGTTTATCAATCTTAAAGCTGACCGAACGGCCCACCATCATTTCCGCAAGTTGATGTTCGGTGGTTTCCTTTACATCCACAGTACCGATGTATTTTCCCCTCCTAAGTACGGTGCAGCGATCGGCGGCGGCCTTTATTTCTTTAAGTTTATGGGTAATAAAGACAATGGTTTTCCCCTCGGCCTTAAGGCGGTGAAGAATCTCGATAAGTTCATCAATCTCCTGGGGAGTGAGTACCGCAGTGGGCTCATCAAAGATAAGAATGTCCGCATCCCGGTAGAGGATTTTCAGGATTTCCACCCGCTGCTGCATCCCAACGGTGATGGATTCGATCCGGGACCGGGGGGCTACCGCAAGGCCGTAGAGGTCCGAAAGTTCCTGAACCCGTTTTTCCGCCCGCTCTACATCCAGATTGCCGAGTCTGTTTCGGCTTTCCAGCCCGAGGATGATGTTTTCGGTCACCGTAAAATTATGTACCAGCTTAAAATGTTGATGAACCATGCCTATTCTGAGGGCTGTTGCATCGTTGGGGTTGCGGATATGGACTTCCTGGCCCCGAATTTTTATCCGGCCGCTGTCCGGCTCATAGAGACCGAAGAGTATGGACATGAGGGTGGATTTACCCGCCCCATTTTCGCCAAGCAGGGCATGAATTTCCCCCTGGGCGACCTGAAAATGCACATGATCGTTCGCGATAACACCGGGGAATATTTTAGTTATATCGGTCATCTCTATCGCATAGTTTTCCATGGTAAACCTCACTCCCACTATACCGTGAAACCGCAAAAAATGCAAAAGGCCGATGTTTTCCTGCGGATATGCAGAAAGCATCGGCCTTTGAACGCCATCTATCCTGGCCAGCCCAGGAGGGCCAGCTCAGACAGAGAGGGTTACATTGATGTAAGACTACCTAATTGGAGTCCTTAGCCTGCAGATTGGCGGGGAAGCCGGGGAGCTGCTTTGCCTCAGCGTAGGTAGCAGCGACCTTAACTTCGCCGGCTACGATCTTGGACCGAACCGCTTCCACCTGGTTCACGATATCCGCACCGAGTTCGGGATTCTTTGTGGAGAACCCAACGCCGCCGGCCCTGGTATCGAGCACTACCACACTGCCCTTGAAGGTTCCGTTTTTAACAGCCTCAAGACCTACCTTAGTGGCGGTCTCAACCCGCTTTAACATGGAGGTAAGCACCGCGGATTTTCCTTCTGCATAGAGGCCGTCTTCGTACTGGTCCGAGTCTACACCGATGGCCCAGACATTCTTACCCTGGGAGCGGTATTCCTTGGCCTGGGCGATGGTCCCGTTTCCGGTACCGCCCGCAGCGGAGAAGATGGCATATACACCAGAGTCGTACCAGTTCTTGGCCTGGGCTTTTGCGAGTTCAGGCTTGCCCCAGTCATTGGCATAGTAATCTACGATCTGAGCATCGGGAAGCACCGATTTAATACCCTGGACATAACCAACTTCGAACTTAGTGATAACCGGACCGGGGATACCGCCGATAAAGCCGAACTTGGGATTCTTAATGCCATCGGCCTTAGCTTTAAGAGCCGCGGCAACACCAACCAGGTAGGAACCTTCGTGTTCAGAGAAGGTAACCTGCATGACATTGGGGGCATTGACCCAGTCAACGTCTACGATCATGTATTTCTGGTTAGGATACTTGGGAGCCACTTCGCCAAGTGCATCGGCCCAGGTAAAGCCGGTTACGACGATAAGATCATACTTCTCATCGGATGCCTGCTTCAGGTTCGGAATATAGAGATCCTGGGTCTGGGCGGTAACGACGTCGTAGGCCTTGCCCTTCTGGGACTGATTTTCCCAGGTATCGCCGTAGAATTCCAGAATTCCCCGCCAGGCAGCGGCATTAAAGGACTTGTCATCGATACCGGTGGCATCGGTAAGGAGCCGAACGGTAACCGCGGGCTTTTCTGCGCCAGCCTGAGCGGCAGGGGCGGCTTTCTTGGCGTTGCAGCCAATGAAGGCCAGGGCTGTGACAGCGACCAAAACAGCAACAATAGATTTCTTCATCGTGGTTTCCTCCTGATTGAAGTAGTTTAACCATAATCAGGTTGAGACCAAAGGTCAAGGCTCATGGCAAAACCATTCTAGACGTGAAACCTGGGCCCAGGCTAATATGGGATCACCATGTTCAAAACAGGATTAACCGTTGGAAAATTCGCACCCCTGCACCGGGGGCATCAGCATTTAATAGAGACGGCCCTTAAAGAAACGGAACATTTAATTGTGGTGGTATACCAGGCAAAAAGCGTAACTCCGATCCCTCTGGAGGTGCGGGCGGGCTGGATCAGAAAGCTCTACCCCACGGTGGAAGTCCTTGAAGCCCCGGATGCGCCAGAAATTTCCGGCAACAGTCCGGAAATCCGAAAAATCCACGAAGCATTTCTTAAATCGTTTATGAAAGGCAGAAAGATTGATGTATTTTTCTCCAGCGAACCCTACGGGGACTGGGCTGCCCGGGTATTAGGCTGTGCACACCGAATTGTGGACCGGGAACGGGTAACGGTACCCATTTCTGCCACCGATATTCGGGCAAACCGGGAAGCCTATTCACATTTTCTGGACCCCATGGTGCTGGCGGACCTGGAAAAGTATTAAACATCGAGGTTTTTGCAAAATCTCATTAAGCTTCTTTTGGATACCGCCAGAGGATATTATCCCTGCTCCGCAGGAGATACCAGACCTGTCCGGAGGCATCGGTTTCTTCACCCTCAATGCTGCGCGGATGCAGATGCACCTTACCACCCCCGCCGGGCAAGTCCACCGCAAAGGCGGGGAGCCCCAGGCCAGAAATAAGCTGGGTGAGTTCCTGATATATCTCCAGGCTTTGCTCCAGGGGTACCCTGAAATGGCTGGTTCCAGGGGCGAGATCCCCCTGGAACAGGTAATAGGGAGTAGCCCCAAGATCGAGCAGTTCACGGAAAAGTTCTGCCAGAGTGTCTGCCCTGTCATTCACGCCCCGGAGCAGGACCGTCTGGGTATGTACGGGGACTCCCGCATCGATCAGGCGGATTATGGCAGCCCGGACCTCCGGTGCAAGTTCAAGACCGTGGTTGATGTGCAGAATCAGCCTGAGGGGCCGCCATTCCCGAAAAAGGGCTGCCAGGTCCGGAGTAATCCGCTCCGGGGCCATCACCGGCATACGGCTCCCGATACGGAGCAGTATCCCCGGCCGGGCTTCCCTAAGGGACTTAAAAAGCAGAGCCAGCCGTTCATCGGTTCCCATGAGGGGATCGCCCCCGGAAACCAGCACTTCCCGCACCTCTGGATGGGCCGCCAGGTAGGACGTAACCGGCACAAGTTCTGCTTCGGTGATAAAGCCCTGCAGGGTAGCGGTCCAGGATCGGCGGAAACAATGACGGCAGTATCCGGCGCAGGTGCCGTTGGCTAAAAGCAGTACCCGGTCACGATACTGGTGTACAAGCCGGGGGGCGACCCGGTAACGGGCTTCTCCCAGGGGATCCTCAAGCTCATAGGGGAGTATATGGGCTTCCTCGGGACTGGGGAAAAACTGCCTGCGGATTACATTTACCCGGTCCTGGTTTGGCTGGGCAGACCCAACCGGGAGGTTGGCTGCGGGCTCGACTCCAAGCTCGGCGTCGCGTTTGGCCGGGAGGTCGGCTGCAGAAGCAACCGCAGGATCGGATCCCTGGGCGGCCTCGCGCTCAGTTCCCAGCTTGGCGGCTCGTTGGGCATAAAAAGGGGTTACCGCAAAGGGTAGTATCCCCTTTGCTTGTAAGGTGTTTATAAAGGCGGACTCCTCGGGACTGACGCTGGCAGCAAGTTCCGGAGGAAGATCCTGAATACGGGTGATCAGCTTCATATAAGGTGATTCATCCGCTCCCGTTTGGTCTTAAGGTAGGTCTCATCAAAAGGATTAGGCGGGATTACAATTGGAATCCGGTCCACCACCTGAACCCCTTCCCGGGTCAATTTTTCTATTTTATCCGGGTTATTAGTGAGGAGTGCCACCGATTTAATACCCAGAAGTTCAATAATTTTTGCGGCCACCGAGTATTCGCGGCCCTCATCGGGGTAACCGAGGTAGATATTCGCTTCGACCGTATCCAGGCCTAAATCCTGAAGCTGGTAGGCCTTAATTTTATTGAGAAGCCCTATACCCCGGCCTTCCTGTTTCATGTAAATAACCGCCCCATATTCCTGGCCGTTTATGTAGGAAAGGGCTGCTTCCAGCTGGTCCCGGCAGTCGCAGCGCAGGCTTCCCAATACATCCCCCGTGTGGCACTGGGAGTGGACCCGCAGCGGCACCCGCTCCTTGCCATCTACCGTACCCTTTACGATAGCGGTATGTTCCTTATCGTTTTTAGCATCGTAAAAACCATAGATGGTGAAGTGCCCGAAACGGGTGGGGAGGTCCGCATGGGCTACAAGCTCCACACAACAGGGGCCTGAATCCTCACAATAGGTATTCCGGCCCCGGCAATAATGTTCTTCCAGTATAAAATCGGGTTTCCCCTTTAATTTTTTTTCCAGGTCTTCCCGGCTGATTGCCTTTTCACAGGGCTCTTCAAGGTTAACCGCATCCATAGCTGCCTCCAAAGCTGCTCCGCAGGGTGATGGCGAACGCCGCTCTGGATCCAGATTACCGCCTTCGCCCTTCCCAGGATAGATGCAAAGGTGTAAAAGCCTTGCATCTACCTAAACATACTAAAATTTATGGGTATAGGAAAGGGCAATCCGGTTAAAGTACCAGTAGGGAGCTTCATAGACCCGGGTTTCAAAGGAACGGTTCCGGGTGGTGGCGTCGGTGTAATCCCGGGCCTGTTTGAACTGGACAAGGACCAGGAGGCTGTCCCTTTCTCCAAATTGTACATTGGTCAGAGAACCAAGCTGCCAGGTTCGGAAGTCCGATCCCCAGCCGCCGGAAGCCATGGTGCTGTAGTTTCGCACCTCCCCAATCCATTCATCGCTTTCTGCCATGAAGCCAATAAAGTTAACCTTTAAAGGCATCTGGTAGCCAAGAATGTAGGTACCATAGAATTTAGCGCCGTTAAAGTTTTCCCCCGCATCGGCTTCGTACAGCCAGGCCTGCCTATTCTGAGCACCCGTATAGGCCCGGTATTCAACCTTGCCGGTAGCCTGCACCACCACATGGTTCCAGTCGCCGGGCATCAGTGCCGCCAGGTCAAACTGGAAGGTTCCCGCACCCCAGACCCGCCATACGACTCCGCCAAAGGGGGTAAGGTCCACAGAGGATACATCGTTGCTGGCAGGATTGAGAGCCAGTCCCTGGAAGGGTCCGGCGGTCCAGCCTGTTCCCAGACCTGCACCGGTATTAAACACAAGGAACGCAATGGGGGTAAGGGATACCTGTCCTACCGTATTTATGGAAACAGGAGAAAGCTCCAGAGTAGCCTGGCCTTTTACATTATTACCCGCCATAAGGCCCTCACCAACCATAAAGGGCATAGAATCAGAATAGGAAAAGGCCACCTTTGCTTCAGCCCCGCCCCAGGTGGACCCCAGGGTCCGCAGTGCATTCGGTGCATCCTGGCCCACTATTGGGGTATAGGTAATGGGAGCAAAGCCGCTGGCCTGGTCGCCCGCCAGGTTTGGAATATAGTAGGCCGCTAGAAAATTCATGGAAAGATCGCCCGCACTTGCCTGGACCAGCATACCGAGGGCTGCCATAACACTTAACGCAACTCGTTTCATACGATTCTTCATCTTATTATCATTTACGCTCTTCCATCATTAAGGTAGCCATAACCTTGGCATCACCGATGATGTTCTCTATGAGCGCATATTCATTAGGTTGATGGGCGCTCTCGTGGAGCCGGCCCCAGACGACCGAATCGATGCCCACATTGCGTAAGTAGGCACCGACAGTTCCTCCGCCTATTCCTATAGGCCGGGTGTCTACCCCATAGACCTGTTGTACCGCCCGGGAAAGGAACTGTACCAGAGGCGCATCAGGGCTGGTTGCCTTGGATTCTACCCGCTGGAGCGCTTCGTAACTCATCTCTACTCCCCGTTTTTTAGAAACTTCCATCATGATCCGGTCCACCTCGGCAAGTACATCCTGCAAGGGATACTGGGGAAGGACCCGCATATCCATATAGAATACATCATCCCCGGGAATGGTATTTACATTGGGCACATTGGCTTCGTGTTTAGTGGGTTCAAAGGTGGAATAATCGGGATCAAAGAGTGTATTGTGGGCATTAAAACGGAGGGGAAGTTCATCATGGAGCCTTACGGCCAGTTCGCAGGCCGCAAGGTGGGCATTGGCCCCCTGATCCGGCCGGGAACCGTGGCACTGCTTCCCCTGGGTTTTTATTTTTAACCAGAGGAGGTTCTTTTCGGCCACCTCAATCGTTTCGCCCCGTTCGTCACCACCGTCGGGGATTACAACCATATCATCGGGTCGGAACAGGTTCCGGTTAGCGAGGAGCCACTGGATGCCATATTCACTGCCCATTTCCTCATCCGCCACAAAGAGCAGCTTGACCGTATGGGGGGGCGTGATGCCCTGCTGAACCAGAGCAAGGGCTGCCAGTACCGATGAGGTGAGCCCCTGCTGGTTATCCTCCACGCCCCGGCCTATCAGACGGCCATCCTTAACCACTACCTGCCAGGGGTCATTATTCCAAAGGGAAAGCTCCCCGGGGGGAACCACATCGGTATGGCTCATGATCCAGAGCCGCCTTGTGTCGGACTTTCCCGGAATAGTGGCAATAAGATTGGGGCGCACGCCCCCCTTAGCCCGGCTGTCCGGCGCATCATGCCGTTCAAGCTGGGTAATGCCATGGGCTTTAAGCCAGGACTGGAGGAATTCTACCTTATCCAGTTCCCCTACCCCGCCAGAATCGGGAGACAGGGCAGGTCGTTTACAAAGTTCGGTTTCCAGTTCCACCAGGGTGGCGGTGCTGGATTCGATATAAGAATAGATTTTTTCTAACATGCAATTTACCCCTTATAATCCTGCTTTTTTCCGGTACACATCCCAGCTGGTACGAACCAGGGTTTCCACATCCGAATACCGGGCGGTCCATCCCAGGAGTTCCCTGGCCCGCCGGGCCGATGCGGTAAGCTTGGCCGGATCGCCGGGACGGCGGCCCACAATTTTTGCCGGGATGGGCCGGCCGGTGATTTTCCGGGCCGCATCGATAATCTGGAGCACCGAAAGACCGCTTTCGCTGCCTAAATTCACCGTGAGGCTCCGATTGTTTTTTGCCAGATAATCCAGGGCAGCCACATGTCCCACCGCAAGGTCATTCACATGGATATAATCCCGGACGCCGGTGCCATCGATGGTATCATAATCGTTGCCAAAGACCTGGACTTCGCTCCGCATCCCTGCAGCGGCTTCCATGACCACCGGGAGGAGGTTCGCCGGGTTCCGTTCCAGGCCTGTAATTCGGCCCTTAACATCGTAGCCCGCCGCATTAAAATACCGGAGGGCCGCAAATTTAAGGCTCTTCAGTTTATCATACCATGTAAGGAACCGCTCAATTTCCAGCTTCGTAAAGCCATAGTAATTTTCAGGCTCCGTGGGATGCTCCTCATCAATAGGAAGATATTTAGGCTCCCCATAGGTCGCTGCGGAGGATGAAAATACCACATACTTAATGCCGGTGGCGCAGGCGGCATTTAATATATTGATGGTTCCGCTGATGTTGTTCACCGAGTATTTTTCCGGCTTCAGCATGGACTCCCCGGCGGCCTTAAAGGCAGCCAGATGGATGAGGGCATCAAAACCCTGGGACATAGCCTTTTCCAGGGCCGGTGCATCCAGGATGTCCCCCTTGATGAACTTTTCTTCGGGAAACAGGTTTTCTTCGAGCCCGCTGGAAAGATTATCAAAGACTGTTACCTCGTGTCCCTGATCCAGAAATTCCCGACAGACATGGCTGCCGATATAACCGGCGCCGCCAATAACCAAAACTTTCATGTACCGCTCCTTATCATCTCAGCCCTGGCGAACCGTATCCAGTTCCTGGGCAATCTGTTCCCATTGGGTAGTGAGTTCATCAATCTGACCTAGTATAGCATCAAGTTGGGCCTGAACAACCCGTACTTTTGTACCATCCGAATACACTTCCGGTTTTGCAAGCTCCGACTCGAGCCGGGTCTTCTCTGCCTCCGCTTCTTCCAGGCTGGCAAGCAATTCGGCCTCCTGCCGTTCAAGACGCCGGATCTGGGCTTGCCGCTTCTTTTCTGCCTCCCGGTAGTCCGCCGCACTGAGGGTCTGCCCTGCAGCGGACCCGTTCCCGGAGGAAGCCGCGGTAGCTTGAGAAGCAGCGATCGAAGCGGCCGGCCCCTGAGAAACCGTATTGGCCGCACGGCCTGGACTCTCGGCGGCGCTTGTTCCCGTTTCAGAGGCTATCCGTTCTAAATAATATGCATAGTTGCCGTAAAAGAGCCGGGGCCGGCCCTGGTTCAGTTCCAAAGTTTTGGTAGACAGGGCTTCCATAAAGGAACGGTCGTGGGAAACAAAGACCACTGTCCCCGGATAAGCCTTCAGGGCATCCAGCAGTACATCCTTGGAATGAAGGTCCAGGTGGTTCGTCGGTTCATCCAGGATGAGGAGGTTCACCGGGTGGAGGAGGAGCCTGAGCAGGGCGAGGCGGCTTTTTTCACCGCCGGAAAGGACCGAAAGGGCCTTATACACATCATCTCCCCGGAAGAGGAAGGCCCCGAGCATATCCCGCAGCTTGGGAATGAGTTCCAGGGGGGCTTCGGCTTCCAGGGTTTCCAGCACCGACTGGGAACCGGTCATGGTTTCCGCCACGTCCTGGGAGAAGTAGCCCACCGCGACCCCGGTACCGAGGGTCAGGGAACCTTCGTAGTCCGGGTCAATGCCGGCCAGGATTCGCAGCAGGGTCGATTTACCGGCCCCATTCCGGCCGACCACGAGGAGTTTTTCGCCCGCCTCCACCACGAGATCTACGCCGTAAAGGGCCTGGCGGCTGCCGTACTTTTTACCCAGGCCCTGCAGGGTCAGTACAAGCCGGCCGGAATGGGGCGGCGGCGGAAAAGAGAAGTGTATCTTTTTAAGCGATTCAGGTATCTCGATCCGTTCCAGTTTCTCAAGCCGCTTTACCCGATCCTGCACCATGGCGGCCTTGGAGGCGTTATACCGGAATCGGCGGATGAAGTCTTCGGTCTTGGCTATCTCTTCCTGCTGGGCCTCATAACGGGCCAGGAGGCCCTCCAGTTCTACCTTTCGGATCCGCTCATAATTGGAATAGTTGCCCGCATAGCGCTTCAGGTTGCCCTGAAAGAGTTCATAGACTTCGTTTACCGTAACATCTAGAAAGTAGCGGTCATGGGATACAAGAAGGTAGCCACCCTTAAAGTCCAGAAGCCACTGTTCAAGCCAGGTGCGGGCTTCGATATCCAGGTAGTTGGTGGGTTCGTCCAGGAGGAGGATATCCGGAGCTTCCAGCAGGACCTTGGCAAGGGCGATACGCATCTGCCAGCCCCCGGAAAACTCATCTACCGGCCGGTCCAGGTCACTTTCAGAAAAGCCAAGGCCGGTAAGCACCATGGCGATGCGCTGGGTACGCTGGTAGTATCCGGAGCTTTCCACCGCTTCGTGAAGTCTGTGGTATTCTTCCAGAAGCTGGGCAGTCTGCTTTGTGTCGCTTTTAGTCTGTTCAAGCTGGGAGCCCAGGGCTTCCATCCGGGAAATGAGCTCCTGGATGCTGGTGTAGGCGGTTTCTGCCTCTTCTCTGAGGGTTCTGCCGGTATGGACAATCCCCGATTGGGGCAGGTAGGAAAGGCGGCAGCCCCGCTGAACCGCCCGATCACCGGAATCGGGCCGGATCTGGCCGGCGATCACCTTCATCAAAGTGGATTTTCCTGACCCATTAGATCCTGCCAGGGCGGCCCGGCTGCCAGATGCGAGGTTCAGGGAAACATCCTTGAGTATATCCCTATCCCCAAAGGCAAGGGAGACCCGGGTAAATTGTACAAAGGCCATGAACTACTGCTCCGATGCGGGTAAGTAGAGGATGATAGGCGAAGCTGAACGTTGAAGCACCATGGTCCCCGAGAGAGAACTGGTGGGGAGGTATTCCAGACGGAGGGCCCTTGGTTCTACTTTATACAGGAAATTCACCGCCATAGCCTTGCCTGGTTCAGCAGAGCCTGGCTGGCCATCTATCCCCTGGGGATTGAAATACATGGTAAGGGCCCCATCGTAGGTGGTCCGTATACTTTCACGGATAAAGAGCCGCATCACGATGGTTCCCGTTCCGCTGACAGTTGAGGGTATGACCCGTGGCACGAGGATATCATAGCCTTCCCAGATAAAGGTGCCATCCGCAGCAAGGGAAAGACGGCCATAGTTTTCACTCTGGAAAATGGGGCCCTGTTCCAGTATGGTTTCCAGCAGTTTCTGGCGCCTGGCCTGCTCCTGGGTGATGATATCGCTTACCGGCATGGGAAGGTTGACAAAGAGGCTCGATTTCTGGGTTCCATCGTTCAAGGTGTATTGCACCGACAGGAGGGTTTCGTTCCGCAGGGTTATGGTAAGAGGGCTACCTTCGAAACGCCAGCTATTGGCATCGATCCTGGTGATAGCCGTATAGGTATAGGTTTTTTCAAAACCAGGCAGGGCTATACGTATTACACCCGTATCCTGACTGGGAAAGAAACCCCATTGGTCCGTAAAGGTATCCAGATCGATGGTTTGATTGTCCACCATATCCTTATACCAGTCCGGGGACCAGGCTTTACTGAGCGCCGATTCCAGCACGGGGTCATTTTCCGGATTTGAAGTATTTGCCTGGGCTACAGCGACGGTTTTACCAGCCTCAATCTCAAAGATTCTAAGCCGGTAGGAAAAACAGTAACCTATGGTACCATCATCGGTAAGAACCTGGAGCCAGTCGCCGGGCAGGGGAGTCGAACCGCTCATGGGGGGATTGCCCTGGGCCTTATCGAGGACTTTTACTATTTGGCCCTGCCTTAGCTTATACACCCGGCGGGAATTATTATCCGGATCTGACCGAATAGGGAGGCCATCCTGCAGAGTTTCAGCATAGAGGGGTGCATAATTGATGAATTGTTTTGCATAGGCCTGGGCTTTACTTTTACTCGAAAAGAATCTGATCTGCCAGAGGGGGACCTCTTTTTTATTAATAATAGGATCACTGTTTTTTTCAGGTTTCACCTGGTATTCCTTTGGAATCCCGATGACATAGACTGAATCGATATTAGACTTGATATACACGGGGACCAGGGTGCCGGAGGGAATCGTGGGGTTCTCCACATTCCAGAGGATGACCCCCCAGCCTAGAAGCTGAGAGCAGGAACTTACGAATCCTGAAGCGAAGACGGCTACAAGCAAGGCCCCTGTCAGGGCAAGCCTTTTCTTTCGATTTATGATTTGCATACTACCTACTACCTTTCAATATTTACACATACAACAAAAGACGGTTTGCCGCCCAGGTACATACTAACAGACGAAAGCGGTCATGGGCAACAAGGTCATCCTCCAGAATTGCCTGCGCAAAGAGATATACATCCACAGACTTAGTTTCTCCCAGATGGGTGAGGATCCAGCGGGAAAGCTGCTGCCCATCATGGGAATTAACTAATCTGGCAGCACCCTCTTTTAATTCCCGTATAACAGGCCGGCTTTTTAGGGAACCCTTAGTCCGGCGGCGGCTGACAACCTGCTCGGTAATTTCTTCGATTTCATCTAATGCCAGAGCGTTCACCAGAGCAGGATCTTCCCGGTACTGAACAAGCAAGGGATAGTATCGTTCCAGGATACCCACAATTCCTGCAATGGAAAGAACCACCTCATCCCGGAGATAGGGTGGAGGATTTTCTTCCCTCAGAAGATCCAGAAGCACCTGTATCGATTCATAGGATCCAAGGGTCTCCAGAGCCGATGCTCCCATGATCCTGATCCGGGGATTTCTTGTCGCTTTTATATAGTCCTCGATCTGGGGACGAAACTCCTGATCCCCGAGACGGGCCAGGGCCAGCATGGCTTCCCCGACCAGCATATAATCCTCTGCTCTGAGGAGGGTCCTGAGCAGGGGGATAGCCTTCCGGATCCCATGGTTACCAAGAATTCGACAGGAGATATAAGCTGTAGTAAAGGGGTTATTTTGTACATCCTCCATGAGGGCATCTTCGGCTTCCGTATTCAGTGTTTCCAAAGCTTCAATTGCCCGTAGTGCCTCGATCCGCACCGAAAGCCGGGGGGATCGGAGCCGATCCAGAAGTTCCGTGAGGGCAACCGCACTGGGTGTATCGTGGAGGGCCTCGAGAACTTCCCGTTCTTCCTGAACACTCCGGGATTTTTCCAGCCGTTCAAGGAGCGTGAGGGCCCGCAGATCACGGAATGAGAAAATTACTCCCAGGGCACCCCGCAGGGGCAGGGCTCCAAGGCGGATCAGTTTCCGCTGCCAGAAGAGAACCACTATGAGCAAAAAACTAAGGCTTGCAAAGAGTATACGGAATGCCACAACCGGAAGGAGCCCCGCACTGGTCATGGAATCCAGAAAGAGTCCTGCCACAAAGGAGCCGGCAGCACCGGCGATACCATAGACTATATAATAGAGGATACCGAGATCGAGCATATCCGTGGGCCGGATAAGGCCAAAAAAGTAGGTCTGGGCTACTCCCTCGGTACCGGCAAAGGCAAAATTGACCATAAAGAAGAGGAGTGCGAGAAAGACTGGGACAATCCAGAGAGGGGCAGAGCCGGCAGAACTGGCAAAGCCATCAATGCCGGTCGAACCTGCAAAGGGTGAGAGGATGGCTGGCAGGAGGCCGATGACTGCCGCAAAGGTATAGGTGATATAGAGGGGTTTGGCCCCTACCCTATCCACAAGCAGCCGGGTTAAAAGACCTAT
>ERZ795052.3950-NODE-3950-length-15780-cov-23.861176_pt1 | contig 15780 bp, 15 predicted proteins | sample MGYA00375136_ERZ795052 | MGnify/ENA primary metagenome ERZ795052 (study PRJEB30181, sample SAMN05720156) | activated sludge metagenome | isolation source: Anaerobic digester | place: Japan | collected 2015-05-26 ... | reverse complement strand
GCTTGCTGACCTCTCGCCAAAGATTTAACAGCAAACCTATTTGTAAATTTAGTTTCAAAATTACATAATCAAATATAACTAAAAAAAACAAAAAATCAAGAGAAAATGCAAAAAATCTTTTTCCTAGTTCTCATTTAATAAAAAATCCCTTGATTTTCTGAAAATTATCTATAATATAATTTCAATATATGAAAATTTAATGATAAATCGTTGCAAAGAAATGAAAATATACACAACAAAGAAGTCGCTAATGGAAAACGAGAAAATCAAAAGACCTTTAATGATAAAACTAATCAATATGTGAGTAATAAAGACAGTAGTAACTCAGAAAGGGAAAAAGGTTGGCTATTATTTAGTTAGATAAACAAAAATGCAAAAGTGAGTTTGACCTAAGATAATAATCACAGAAGAACACAAAGCAAAGATTTGTTTAGAGATGATTTGTAAATTTATGAACCTATGGGAAGACGAACTAGAAATACCAGATAAACCAAATATGTGTGTAAAGGATTATAGCCTAGAGCAGTTTCAATGGTGGGTAGGAAAGAAGATACAATGAAGATTTTAAAACTTAATTATATAAACCAATGTCAAAAAAGCTAATAGAAGTAATAACAGATGTGCTAACAGTAAAGATTAGCGAGAGTAAAGAAGAATGAATTTACGATGTATTATTTAATCAAGGTTATTTAGTGCCTTTCAAGTTTAATGGTAAAACATTTCAAGTTGAAAGAGTAGAACCTGAAGCATTAGAGAAGTTTAGATTAAAAAAAGAAGCAGAAGAAAAGAAACTCAACAGGAAAAAAACACCAACAGAAGAGAAACAAGATATGGATGAGATGAACGACCTACCAAAGATATATGAAGACATAAAAGTATTATACAGAAAAGATCCAACAAGTCCGATAGTAGATTTAGTTTTATATGTTAACGAGATTTTAAATGCTTAATCCAGCAATAGAAGAACTAAATAAACTAATCCACAGATTAGAGATGTTATTCCAAGTACAAACCCATGAAGTAGTACAGGATTTAAAGAAGATTAGAGAGATGATAGAAACACCAGTTGTTATTGAGCCACAAAAAGAAATAAAGCAAGAAGAACAACCTAAGCTAGATAAAGTAGCAGACACAACAGAAACCAAAGAAGATATAGTTAAAAGATATATAGAGAAGTTTAATAAGAAACCATTTGCTTGATGGAGTGTTGAAGTACTAAAAGAAAAACTAGGAGAATAATAATTTAATATATAAACAAATCCAATGGTTAAGAAAGAGAGGGTAGATAAAACCAAAAACAAAATCAAAGTAATTAAAGAATTACTTAGAGACCCTTTACAAACCGATAGAGAGATAGCAAAACAAACTAATATAGGAAAGTCATCAGTTAATAGAGCTAAACAAGAAATGGGACAATTTGGGACAAAGAGCAATATTATAGACGAAATCATAAAGAAAGATGCAGAGATAGTGAAACTAACTCAAGCAGAGATCCAAAGAAGAATATTAGAGGAAGGATGAAAAGTATCAACAAGAGATTTAATAAGTGCTTGAGATGTTTCAGCTAAAAGATATACGATATTCAAATGAGATGTAACAGATGATGAATGATGACTTAAAAGTATTTCAGATATAAGTATAAATATATGAGAATAGAGCCAATAAAACTGATATTCAATGCTAGTAAGAAACAATGAGAAGCTATCAAGTTCTTTTATGATAACAAGACAACAGAGATAGGATATTGATGAGGTGCTTGATGATGAAAAAGTTATTTATGAGTATTCCTTGTTCGATCTATGTGTCAGAAGTATTGATGAACTAGATGGTTTTTTTGACGTAAAGAATTAGTTAATTTGAGGAGAACGACATTGAATACATATTATAAATTTTTAGAGGATTATAAAATCCCTGAAGCGAATAGAGGGAAATTAAACTGACAAGATAATACAATAAGATTTAAGAATGGTAGCGAAATATTATTATTAGATTTAGCATATCAACCAAGTGACCCACTTTATACAAGATTTGGATCATTAGAACTTACTTGATGATTTATAGATGAGAGTAACGAAGTAGATGCACAATGTATAACGATATTAAATACAAGGATAGGAAGACAAAAGAATAGCCAGTTATGAATAAAGCCAAAACTATTAGAGACATTTAATCCTGACAAATGACACGTTTATTCAAGATTTTATAAACCTTTTGTTAGTTGAACATTACCAGAATACAGACAATTTATACCAGCATTAGTGACAGATAATCCATATATAGACCAAAACTATATAGACCAATTAAAGAAGTCAGATGAGATAACAAAACAAAGATTATTGTATTGAAACTTTGATTATGATGATGCAGCTTGAAAGTTATTTAGATACGATGAAATCCTAGACTTGTTTGATAGTAATATTGAAAAGAACGGAGCAAGGTTTATAAGTTGTGATGTTGCAAGGTTATGAAAAGATAATACTGTTATAAGTTTATGGGAGTGATTGGAATGCTGAGAGATAATCCAAAAGAATTGATTAACAACAGACCAAACAGTAAAGATAATAAAAGACCTAGAACAAGAATATTGAGTGCAGAGAAATAATATAATAATAGATACTGATTGAGTATGATGATGAGTTGCAGATCAACTAAGATGATGTGTAAACTTTATGAATAATTGAAGACCTTTTGATGATTGACAGTTAAGAAACTTTGCTAACCTAAAAGCTCAATGTTATTTCAAATTTAAAGAGTTAGCAGAGAAAAGGAAGATAAGAATATATGCTGATTGAATGATAAAGGACGAGTTAATCCAAGAGTTAAGTAATATACAATTAAAGAATGAGTTTACAGACCAAAAGATACAACTAGAAAGCAAAGAGGACATGAAGAAAAGGTTATGAAGAAGTCCTGACATAGCTGATAGTTTGATGATGAGAATGTATTATGAGGTTTGTTGATTATGAGATGATATTAAATCAAAAATAGTAGATATAGATGTTTGAAATTTCTTGTTATGATAAAAAACACTTGTAAAATATAAAAAATAAGTATAATATATTTAACGCATTTAGATATAAAGCTAATATCTATGGAAAAACTACTACACCAAATAAGGCAGGAATATGCTATTTGAGATGATTATATGCAACCGAAAAGAACACAGATACTTGAAAGATTGAGAAAGCATATCAAACAGAACAAACAACCTTGACTTATCAATATCAATATGGTATCAAATACTATAGACTCTTTAATATCTTGAAGTTATATTGATGAACCTCAAGTAAAGTTTATCTCAAGAGACCAGTTCCTAGAGAATGAGCAAGCAGACAACCTAAACTATATGTTTAAGTTTGATACTAAAGAGCAAGACTACCAACAACTAGACTATCAAGTACAACGAGATAGATATTTTTTTGGTTTATGAATAAAATATAAGCATTGATTTGATTTAACAAAGAAGTGTCCGATATTCTATGCAGTTAATCCAATGACAGCAATATTTGACCCTACACCAACATTGATAGGAAAGTTTAATGCTAACCAATATAAGTATTTTGGATTTACAATGACTGATAGTTTATTCAATCTAAAGAACGACCCACAATATGATAAATGAAAGTTATCAGAGCTATTAAGAAGCATAATAGACAAAGATGCAGAGCTTATGAAACAAGCTATAAGTATAAGTGATAACACAAACTATGTGTGTGAAGATTTACTATTAAATGCTAGTGTAACAATCTACCATCACTTCACTATCTACGAATGAAAGAAGTATTTAGTAACAACAGATGCAGACAAAAAGCTAGTATTGAGAATGAAAGCTATTGAGCCAGTATTAAAAGAGGAGAAGAAAGACCCTACATTAGTTCCACGACCATTTGCTTTCTATTTCTACAAACCTGAGAGATGAAAAGTTATGTGAGTAAGTGTTCCAGATTTATTAGATGACAAAGAAGAAGCTAAAACAATATTACTTAATGCTAGTTTGATTAAAGCTAGAGTTGAGGCTATGTGATGAAAGTTTATAGTAAATTCAAGATATATAACTGATCCAAAAGATATACTAAAACCTACAAGCTGAACACAATATATATTTACTAACGACAAACTACAACCAGGAGAATCGTTATGAAATGTTATGCAAGAGTTACCAACAAGCCAAATAAAGCAGGATGTAATGACAATGTCCTCAATGCTTGAAAGGGAATGAATAATGGACACAAAGCAAGACCAGATGCAGATGTGAATAGTGCCTGACAAAATAATGACCAAAGCAGAACAGCAATCAGTACAAGCGAATGCTAATATGTTAGGTTCATTGAATATGAAGACTTATTTATGGGGTGAATATGATTTTGCTTTCCTACGATGGAGAACATATCAAGAGTTTTTCTCATCTAGTGATGAGAAGTTCTTATTGATGAGCCAAGACTTTGAATATAGGTCTGTTAGTATCAAAAAGGATAGTTTCTTTACAAAGAATAATCCGTTTATAATCACAGGAAGCAAATCTGATATAGATGCACTTAACGAGAAGCAGAAGATGTATCGGAACGCAACATTGCCTATAATAATAAATGATGCAGAAGTACCAGCAATAAGTAAACTAATAGCTAAAAGGTTTGCAGCTAAACTTAACTGAATGCCACAGAATGTAATAAACCAGATATATTGATTATTACCTAGTGAAAGACAAAGTAAAGAACGGATAGAATATTTTATTAATGACAATGTTGTACCTAAATGAGTATTCAAAAACCCAAACTTTGATTATAATACATTATGGATATACTTACAGAAAGCAGAAGATACAGATGCTAAAGATAAATTGTTACAGGTATTAGAAAGATATTTGATAGAGCAATGACAACGACAATGAATACAGCAGATGAATGAACAAGCAAACACAGCAAGCAACATAATGATGTGACAAGCAATCCAAGCACAATGACAATGAAACATAATAAGTAAAGAGACTGTTTTAAACCCTAATCCTAGTATGTAATGGAAGAAAAGAAAACACCGACAAGGGATTTCAAAGACACCGAATACTATGAACAATACAAAAAGATGATAAACCAGTACAAAAATAAAGTGATAGTGAGTATATTAACACAGAGTTGAATAGATAACGAGAAGAAATACACACGATGAGATGTATTAAAAGAGGTGCTAAAGTTTATCAATTGAGAGATGAGCGACTTCCAAGAGTTAAGTAGTCTAAATCCTAATAGAGATATGATGAACAAGGAAGAGCTAGAAAACATTATAAAAGAACAGGCAGAGAATTTAGGGATAAGGTATGATTAACCTCATATATTGCTACTGCGAATGATGCTTAATTTCGCTTTTGCGAGTAGTAAACGCTTTAACTTACTAAACAATTACACAATGGAAGAAGAAAAACTAAACATTGATACATCTGAGGATGAAATCAATGTTGATGAAGGTGGTGAAGATACCACAGACTACAAAGCTCTTGTAGAACAAGAAAGAGCAGCAAGGGAACAGGCAGAAGCTGAAGCTAATAAATGGAAAGACAGGTTCAAGAAAGCTAAAGCAAATGAGAACAACAATCCAAACAAATGACTAGACCAAGAGTCTATCAAAAAAATGATTAATGAAAGTGTTTGAATGGTAAAATTCTATTCAGAGAACAAAGATGCTAACCAATATCAAGAAGATATTGAGGCATTAGTAGCGAAAGGGATAGACAGAAGCCAAGCATTCAAATTTGTATTAGCTGACAAAGACCCGACTTTACTATTAGACGATGCCAGAAGAGCTCAATTAAATGGTAATACTGCATTAAATGGAGTACCTGCTCACTTACAAGGTCAGAAAGATCCGAATAGTATGACACCTGAAGAGATAGCAAAACTATCAGATGAAGAATTTGATAAACTATTTCCATCAGGGAGAAGTACTAAAAAGTTTTATTCTGATAACTAGTATTATTTTATATACTATTTATTTACACAATGACAAACTCTTTATCAAGTTTTAAAAAGGAGATCCGAGATAGACGTATTCAAATGGATTTGAATAAGTCGTTAGTAGCTTTACCTCTAGCTAGATTTGGATTTTCAGAAGTAACAGGGGCAACAAGGTTTAACAGACCAAAAAAAGCAAGATTGTATTCAGTATCTTATACAGCTGAAACAGCTATGAGTACACAATCTTTGGTAGCATCTAACGAATACTTGGATGTGGACCAAACAAAAGCAGTACATTTCTTTATTGATGATACTCAGAAATTAGAGTCAAATTATGACATCTATGCTGAATATGCACCTGAAGCAACTTATGCTTTGAGAAACGAAATGGATTGAAAATTTTTAGCTGAAGTAACTAATGCTTTCTACACAGTAGGAAAATTAGATATTGAAGGAAGTGGAGTAAATACGTCTGGTATTACTCTTACTACTTCATTGGTAACAAAAATGTTATCATTCGCAAAAGCTAAATTAGTACAAAACAGAGTAGAAACAACTACACCTTTCTTTGTAGTATTAGATCCTATGGATGCTTCATTCTGGGAACAATATCTTACAGGAACAGGAAATGTTGTAGCAGACACAACTCTTAGAAATGGTTATTTGACTACTTTATGAGCTTTAGGATTGGATGTATATGTATCAAACAACTTGAGACATACAATTACATTCACTTCTACTAAAAACGTAGCAGAAGCTGATGCTATTACTATCGGAAGTCAGAAATTCACTTGGAATGCTACTATATCTGGAGCAGGTTCAGTTCTTCTAGGTTCTACTGAAGAAAAATCAATAGACAATATGGTAGCCGCTATCAACGCAGCAGGAACAGTAGGAACAACTTATATTGACATAACACAAGACGAAAGAGCTAAACTAAAACAAAACCTAGTAACAGCAACAAAAGTAGATGCACACTCATTTACTATCACTACTGCTGGATTTGTATCTATTACTGAAACAACTGATAGTTGAACAGCTTTCTCATTTGGAGAACACCAAAGATTAGCGCTACTTTGACAAAAAGGATGTATTGATATGGTAATCCAAAAGAATGTACAATCTGAATCACAAAGAGGTACATCAAACGGACTTATCGGAGAATACGTAACAACTTGGACAAGATATGGTATCAAGACATTCGAAGAAGGAAAACAAAGAATGGTTGCTATCAGAATAAAAGCAGCCTAAACATAACTGGGGAGAATTTAACCTCTCCCCTTTTATTTAATTAATATATAGCTATGCCTTATAGATGAGAATGAAGTTATAATTTGGATGTACAAGGACAATGACATATATCGGGTAGTTTGGAAGTAGAAAATGACATAAAAGCAAAAACTCTTGAGTGAGTTCTAATCTGAACAGATGCAGACGTAACTGTAGATACAGAAGCAACTGCAGTACCTGTAGCGATAAATGTTGATTGAGAAACATTATATGTATTAGCATATCCTGCAGCAGAATAATTATACACATAGGGTTGAGATATTAACTCTATGTAATAATTTATTTGTAAACTATTAACTCAATGGATGTATCAAAAATAATAAGTATAAGTAGGAAACAGACATCAACAAGTGCTTGACAGATAGCTGATGCAGAATATCTTGATTATCTAAATATTGTTTATAAAGAGGTGTTTAGTAGATTATCTGCTTTGAGTAAAAAATATACACGACAGAGTTATACATCTAGTTTGGTTGCTAACCAATCAGAATATAATTATCCTATGCCAAGTATAACAGAAACAGGACTAAAATCTGTATTAAATGTGTATATAGATTATTGAGATTGAGAAAAAGAAGCTAAGATATATAATAATAATATAGACTGAATATACGAATATGATGACAAAGAAAACCCGATTGCTATTACAAGAGATTGAAGTCTATTCATTTACCCAGCACCAGCAACAACTGGTACTTTTAGGGTAGAATGAAAATATATACCACTAGATTTAGAGACAACAACAATAAGTGCAAGCATAAAGCTAGCTAGTGAATATCACGACATACTAATTTGTTGATTAAACGCATACATATTTGGAGAAAAACAACTATTTGATAAACAATGAATACAAAAACAGATGTTTGAGGAGTGAATGATGAGAATGAAAGAAGAATGAGCGATGGAGAAAGAGAGTGCATATAACCAAAGCAATGATGATATAATAAATACAGGATACGATTTTTTACCTTAAATAGTAACTAATGGCAGAGTGAAAACTAACACTAAATAATTGGACACTATGAATGTCAGCAGACGAGTATTCTGGTGGTAGTTTTTTCTATTCTGAGTGAATAGATAGTTATTCAAGCAGTAAATCATTTAAGCTATGACACTCATTATGACATACAGAAATAAACAAAAGGGGTGCTTGATATGCGGTAGCATTAGAGCCAGTATTTGAGCTAGACGAAGAATGATATAACTGTATTGGTATGGTATCGTTTTCTAGTGATTGATATATAGAGAGTAATTGAGCTAATAGATGAGCTTCTACTGATTGAGAATTTTGAGGATGAATATATAAAAGACCTAGTGGATGATATGTGAACGGATTTGCAATATGAAACACTTTATTGGGTATAAGTAATAATAAGATAGATAGGTTTACTTCATTAACTAATTTATGGGGTAGTAATCTTGTAAGTAATCCTTGATTAACAAGCGACACAGATTGGACAGTTTGAGCTTGATGGACTACTTGAGCTAGTGGAGCAACACACACAAGTTGAACAGCAGACCTAACACAAACACTTACTGTTGTTAGTTGAAAATCTTATAGAATAGTTGTAAAAGCGACCTGAGTAACTACTGGTACTTGTGCTGTTAAATTAGCATCTGATACTGTAGCAACAATAAGTTCTACTAGTGATGTTTGTATATTGTGAGTTGAAGCAGCTTGATGAGCATCAGAAGCGATAACATTTACGCCTACAACAACATTTAATTGAACTATTGAATATGTAAAGGTTCAAGAATATGATAGTACAAAATTATTACCTGATAATATAACAATAACAGATTATGCATCACATCCAGTTTGTTTGTGGCAATGAGATTTGTATATAGGTAGTTGAGATAAACTAGATATTGTTAGCACAACTGACCGAGATGTTAGGACATTGAGTATAATAGATACTTGATATATAATAAAAAGCATAACCAATCAATGATGAAATCTAGTAATATGGGCTAGTAACTGAAAAGACAGCAAACAATATTATTGGAATGGTGTTGATAATTTAGCTAGCGAGGTGATAGATTGGGATTGAAACAATATAGCTTGAGTAATAACAGACGAAACAAAAAACTATGTAATGGTTAGTAATAACTGGGATAGAAGAATGTATGTCGTGAATTGATACCAAAGACAGTTGATAGCAAACAATGTATTTAATTGAAGAACTATTGAGCGAAGTAGCGAGCCATACAACATAAATAAGAGATTCAATTTCTATTTAAGCTGACAAAACCAAATGGCACTACTAAATGATAAGTTGTATGTTAGATCTTATGGTGGTATATATGTATTTGGTGGTAATGTACCTTGAATATGACAAAGCTGGAGTAAACCAATAAAATGGGAGCTTTGAGCAGCATCCATACCATATTCTTATGCTATGAATTCTATGTGGGGTAGGATGCATTTTTCATATAGATCAGATTGAATAAATTATATAACCCAAATATATGAATACGAATATACTACTAAATGATATTTGGTAACAACATCAATATTATGGGACAACATATCAAGCAGAAAAAACCTAACTAAATTAAAGATATGATTTAAGAATATTAAAAGCACCTACTGAAATATAAAGGTATATGCTATAGTAGATGATGACTATTTTTGGAGATACCAAGTAACAAATGTAACAACACGACCTAGTATATGAGATAAATATAATGTATGAGCCAATACAGTTGGAGAGATTATAGCGATAGAGAACAACTGAACAACTGGGGTAATAACATTCAAGACAACAGAAAACACAGCAAACTATCCTTGAAATGCTTTAAGTTCTATAACTAGGGTAACAGGGACAGGACAAGCGACAATAAGTACAGGGAGATTGTTTGATAATATGTGTTTATTAAAAACAATAGAGTCAGATTATCAAGAATATGGTAGCGATTTAATATTTAGTAAAAACTTTATTGATGCACATATGCCAGATTGGCATAAAATACAGCTAGTTATTGAATTAAATAGTAATAATAGTAAAATAAGTCCAGAAATATTTGATATAAGTCTTTTATCTGATATAGTAGATACAGATATTTAGTTTATTATTAACATTATTATTTATGGCAACAGAGAAACCAGAACTAAAATTACAGGAAGTCCAACAACCGATGATGGTGGAACAACGCCAAGAGACTATTGGTTGAATAGGTTATACCCAAAGACCAATCAACGCTAGGACACAGACAAGGAATAGATATTTAGATACAACCGTTTTTGTTTCTGATATTACTATACCATGAAATACTTTGTATGATATTCCATCTTATACAAAAACAACACTATCTTGAAATCTTAATTGGAGGTTATCAAGCTCTCCATGAAAAATAATAATTCCTGTATCGTGAACATATATGGTACAATGATGATTATTTATATCTAAATATTTATGAACAGACCCTATTACAATATATGTAGATGGAATAACATCATATAATAATGTGGAGGCTAAACGCTGAACCACAATACCAATATTGTTTATAAAAAATTTTAACAAATGAGATGATATTTATATATCAATAGATAATTCAGATATAGAAGACATAGAGGCTGTTATAACATTAAATATAATTAAACTTTCATAAAAACTTTACTAAATAATAAACAACTATGACAACAGTAACAGTAGGTGGCAAAACATACACAAAACCAGTAGTGGTTGAAGAAATCATAGAATAAGATTTAATTCCTTAAAATAACCTAATGGCACAAACAGCAGAGCAAGTAAAAGCTAAATTAGACCAAGCAGTAGCCAGTGGTGCGACTTCTCAAGCTAATGCTACAAAAGCATATAATACTTGGTTATTACAAAATAATACAGCACAGCCAACAGCACAGCCAAAACCAGCTACACAACCAATGGCACAACCACAAGGGCTGAATACTGACCAACAAAAAAGACTTGATCAAGTTAAATCTTCTCCTGTATATCAAGATATGATAAAGAAATGATTAACAGAAGAACAGATAGTGAATGCTGTATCACAATATAAGCCAACAAATCCTGCTGAAACACAGGTACAACCACAGGCAGAAATTAAACCAGCAACACAACCTGCTACAGCCACACAAACACCACCTGCTAAATATGATTGACTACAATGAGATGTTGAACTAAAGAGCATTGAGGGTTCTACAACAGGGATACAGTTATATAAATGATATGCTGATTACCAAGATGAGTCACAAAGGAGATTACAGGAGATAGCAAGCAATGTAAAGAATTACTACACAACAAACCCAGAAGTATTTAGCAATTACGATACTTTTAAAAATTTCTTTAGTTATAATGATAGAGTTGGTAACCAAAAACAAGTATTAGATAGTTTCCGACAAGTAAAAACAAAATGAGATTGATTGGCTACAAAATGAATAAACGATTTATTATTATTATATAATAATTGATGATTATCTAGTTCTGATTTAGATTGGATGAAAAGCCAAAATCCTAGCAAATATAACGAGCTTATGTGATTGATTAACAAAAAGACAGAGCTTGCAAAATATGATGAAGCACTGAATGAAACAAAATCTGAAAACCCGTTTCAATCAATTATAAACAACTACACAGCCAATATGTTATCAATGGCTGGGACATCAAGCAATATGTTTGCTGAATATAAAGCAGCAATGAATAGTACAGAAATGAAAGATATGCAAAACTTATTAGCAGAAAAGGAATGAGAGATTAGACAGTTAGACGAACAGATGAACAATATAAGAAGAAATGTTGAGGAAAGGTATAAATGAACTTGAGCTAGTAGATGAAAAATAAATGCTGTAATCCAAGACGAATTATGGAAATTACAAGAAGCTAGGGGTGCATTATGAATAGAATATCAAACACTAGCAAGTAAATACAACAACCAAATGTCTACTATCAAGGATTGATTTGAGATGCAGATAAAAGAGCAAGAGTTCAACAACGCACAAAGAACTCAGCAAATGCAAGAGATATGATTTATGATGAATCTTATGAATTTTGAAACCAATGAACAACAAGACGAGAGAGCTTGGAACAAATTTATAAGACAACAAGAATATGCAGACTGAAATATCTACTCAACTGACCCAAAGACAAGACAAAGAGCAGTAGAAAAAGCAGTAGATAGAGTATTGGCAGAGTTCCAATGAATACCAATGGTTAGAAGTAGAGAACAAATGGTAAGTGATATTCAAAGAATGGTAGATAGTGGTATGGAATTATGAGATGCAATAACAGAGAACATAAGAAAACCTATAATGAATAAACCCGAATATAAAAAATGGGTAAATGATAAATTCTGAATAGATACAAGTAAAAACCTAGTAAATATATGATGAGTAGATTATCTTATGGATAAACAATGAAACTTTTCATTACCAACACTTCCTTGAGTTTGATTAGATTTATGATTTATACAGGCTTGAGATCTAAGTTGAATAGCTAATCAATATCCTTGAGAGGCTAGTTTCAAAAACAATAACCCAGCTTGATTAACTTGGGGGGTTTCTAATGAACTTAAAAACCTATGGAAACAAGCAGGTATAAATATAACACAATGAACATCAAGACCATCTAATGAGTGATGAGCTTATATAAAGTTTGATACAATAGAGGATTGAATAAAGGCATATGATATAGCAATGACACAAAGACGAGGTAATGCAACAGTAAAGACATATCTTAATTGATGGGGGACTTGAACTGTTTGACTACCTGATAACATATTAAATAAGAAAGTAAAAGATTTATCAGCAGAAGAAAAGAAATCAGTACAGAATGCACAAATAAAGAAAGAAAGCCCTTGATTATATAATTATCTACAATGAAAATCACAATGAACTACTGAAACTTGACAAAGTAATATTGTCAAAAGCTGATTATTTGATGCTACATTTGAAACATATTTTGAACAACAAAAAAAGATTACTTCACTGGGTACAGAAAAAGATAGACAAGCGATATTTGCTAGTATGTGAATAAATAATTATACAGAGTTCCAAAGATTAGCAAATGAACGAAAAACAAATAGACCAGCAGACCAAAGAACCTTACAATTATTAGATAAATTAGGTAAATTAGAAAAATGAGTTAAAACATTCTGACCAAGATCGCTAGAAGTTAGTATGTATCCTGATTTAAAGGCTGATTATAACTTTATTAAGAGTAATTTGAGCCTTGAGACATTACAAGCTGCTAAAGCTAAATGAGCGACATTTTGAGCTTTATCTGATGCAGAATGGAAAATATTATGAGAAGCCGCAACAGCTCTTAGCCCACGATTATCTAGTAATAAGTTCCAAGAAGAGATACAGAATATAAGAAACCAAATATATGAGAACTATCCATCATTGAGAACACAATCCACACAATCTACACAACCAACATTTGATTCTAATCAATACTTCTGAAAACGAATAAACAATCAATGAGCTGGTAATGTACAAGATAACGACATATCATTTATTTTATGATACTAAACTAATGAATAACCGACAGACTAACCGATTCCCAAGTGATCCATTCCAAACTAACACAGTTAGTCAATTTCCTTGATTAGAAGAAGATCAGGTACAGAGATTAAAACAAACTGTTGATAGTATGTGAATAAAAGATACATACGAGAAACAAAGGAAAGAACAGGAGCTATATAGGAAAGTGATAGAAGCTAAACAGCAAAAAGATACTTTCGATAAAAGGAATGCTATAAAGAATAGTTTGTATTCTGATTCTATCAAACAACCTGATCCAGTAAAAAGGAATGTATGGCAAGCACAAGTAAGGATGGAAGATTTAGCTGATATAGTTAAACAGAAATACAATCTACAAGCTAATGCACCAACTAATGAGGTATTGGAATGATTTTCTAAAATGTTGGCAGACCAACAAGTTGATCCAAAACTAGCAGAAGATTATCTTAATTGAAAAAGTGAAGAGCTATTATATGTAAGTGGGTTGAAAGAAAGACCAGTATTACCACAAGACCAACAATCTTCTGACTTACAAACATTTCTAACTCCTATGGCATCATTTTTACAATGAGCTAGTGATGTTTGACAAGCATTAGTTTGAAAACCTATAGAACGAGCAGCTAAAAATACTCTTAAATTATTTTGATTTAGTGATGAAGAATTAGATTGAATAGACACTGAATGAGATATAACTCAATATCTATGACAATCTTGACAGACTTGATGAGCTAAACTTATAAGAGAATGATGAAAAATAGCTTGAACAGCTGCACTAACTGCTTGATTGCCTATATGATGAGGGATATGAATATGAGCTAAAGTAGGTTGAAAGGAACTAATAAAAAATGTAGCATTGAGAACATTAGTAGAATGATGAAGATGACTAGCTGAAACAGCTACTTATAATATGGCTAGTACTTGAAAAGCCTGAGATCCTATAAATTTATGATTATGAGCTTGAATTGCTGCTGCTATATGATGACCACTATCTTTATTGGGTAGTAGAGTTATAGCCCCTTGAGTAACTAAGTTAGCAGAAAAATTACAATTATCTGGATTGCTTAATAGAAGTAGATTAGATAGATTGCAAACGATATTAAAACAATGATGATCTGAGGATCTAGCAAAATGAAAGGCTGAGGATGTAGCTAATTGGATGTTCCAAAGAGAAATTAAATGAACAAAACAACAAATAATAAATAAACTTGATGATATAGCTAATTGAAGTATGGAATTACTAGATGATGCTTTAGTAAATAGTACAATAAAACATAATCCTGAATGATTAGTAGATATGTTAAATGTATTAAAATCTGAATATGAATGATGAATATCTGCTACCGTAAAGAATAAGGCTTGAAATATAGATATATTATTAAATAAACTAGATACTGAGTGATGATTGACATTAAAAGAGATAAATGAAGTTAAAAAGATGATAAATAAAGACTTAGCACCATATACGGCTAGTGGTAAAATAAAGTTATCAAAGGAAGATATAGCGGCCGCTAATAGACAACTAAAAACATATATAGAATGAGCAGTAGAAAAAGAATGATTAAGTGAGATATGAGTAAAGATGTTAAATAATGAATATGCTATGGCTAATGCAATGAAACAAGCTATATCAGAGAAACTTAATACTGATATGATATGAGAAATATTAAGTTTTGTAAGTAATAGATGATGAACAAGTGTATGATGAGCTATATTATGATCTCAAGTATGACCATTTAATAATGATAGTATAGAATGAAAATTAGGTAATATAGTATTTGGATTTGCTGCTGGTAGATTCTTATGAAGTACACAAGCGAAGACATTTACTGCTTGATTATTAAAGAAACTGAATGGTACACAAAAAGCAGAAATATTAAACTACATAAATAAACCAAAATCAGTAAAGTTAAGCGATAAGACATCAAAAATACTTTTAAATGAATTAAATAAAATAGATGACTCTATTAATTTGCCTAATAACATTTATGACGATGTGAATAATATTAATGTATGACGATCAGTAAAATCACAGTCAGAATCAATCCCACAGCTAAAAGCAACAGT
>ERZ795052.3949-NODE-3949-length-15781-cov-6.440481_pt1 | contig 15781 bp, 6 predicted proteins | sample MGYA00375136_ERZ795052 | MGnify/ENA primary metagenome ERZ795052 (study PRJEB30181, sample SAMN05720156) | activated sludge metagenome | isolation source: Anaerobic digester | place: Japan | collected 2015-05-26 ... | reverse complement strand
CACAAATTCTTTAGCAGTCCAATCAACACCATTGTATAAACCACCTTGTATACTAACTAAATAAGTGCTGCCCTGATCCACAACTTCAAAATCTCCAAAATAACCACTAGCAGGGGTAGTTATAGATGGCCCATCTCCTACAACTGTATTTGGTATCTGCATGGGAGCATTAAATACAGATCCTTGAAGATTGGTAGTTTGCTTAGAAATAGTATAGTTTGATATATCTACTTCCTGTTTTATTAACTTTGTAAATAAAGTCAACAAAGAATTATTCTGCATAATTACCCCTCAAAATTATTCTTATTATAGTCTATAATAAGAATATCAGCTATCTTAGATGGTACTTCTAACGTTGCATTAGATACATACCTGTCTCTATAAGAATTTATAAAAGTAGCTATTGATTGTGAATTAAAACTCGTATCGTCAGACGAGGCCATTAGATATGGAGTTATCTTCATTCTATCATTAGTATCACTTTTATTTGGGTTATCAACATAATCAGCAAGACTATACATATAAAAAGGATCTATAAAAGCTGTTAAAGACAATCTCTTGCCATTTCCAAGAGTATCAGATATCCACTTCACTACCCCCTCTAAATTACTAAAAGGATAAATCGTAGCATTAGTAAATGAAGTAGACTCTCTTAGAAGTTTAGAATAATACACAAAAGTTTTTTTCACGATCTCAGAAAATTGTATTATTCCCCCAAACCCTCCTAAATCTGTTGAACCAGCATTTAGAGCTAATCGTAATACAAATGGGTAAGTACTTTTATATCTAAAAGTAGTCTTGCATAGAGTAGATATATTAGATAAAGAATAGGCATCAGTTAAACCATCTCCGGCATTAGGTACGCTGCCTACATCACAATAAGATACCTGATATTGTTTGGTAACTTGCCCGTCTGTATATTCTAAATAATTCTTTCCAGATTCGTAATCAAAAGTAATATTATTGCTAGACATTACAGGTGGGTAACCATGTAAAATAAATAAAGGAGTCTTAGGCAATACTTTATAAACAACAGAAGACCCATCATCTACAGCAGCTTTGATAAAAGGAACTAAAACCATAACATTAGAGTATGTTAATCTACCTAAATCAGAATCTATAAAAGGAGTAAAATTCAAAGTATAAGTAGGGTTATCTTCTTCAAGACATAAATACAACCCTGTTTTTACAGATGTAGTTATAGAACTTCTAGAGCTAGTCATATCTAACCCTGCAATATTAGTTAATGCACCATAAGTAATTAGTTCCCCAGTATCAGAAATATCTAAGCCACCAAGATAATAATTCAAATCTCTTATAACAGCATCTAAAGAGTAAGTATCGTTTAAAAATCCTTCATTAGCCAAAGAACCGTCATCTAAATATAACCCTTTAAATGGAATCCCATCTTTTCTGTATACTGGAGATACTGGAATCACTAAAAACCCACCTTCAACTAGACCATATTTATCAGAGCCTACTAATTGATACTCAGCTCTAAATTTAGTGTCTGCATCTAATTCATAAGGCACATAATACACATCTCCAAAATCACTGTTAGAAGAATCGAACCAATGAGAAACCCCTGCACCTATATCTGCTTGTATTATGGATGAGGAGTATTTCGGGCCTGTATATACTAAATAACCTTTTTTAAACTCCCATTCCACTGTTATAAGAAAACTACTAGAAGTAATCCATGTAGTAGTAACACGTATATTAAATACAACACCATTACTAGGCAATCCAGAATAAGTATGGGGGTTAGTTTTTAAAGTCATTAACGCACCATCTTTATCATAATAACTATAATTAAAGTGTATCTGATCCCCGTTCATAGCCCTTATGGTAAAAAAGTTCACATCATTAGCAAAATCCCAAAAATGAGGTACTGAATACCCATAGCCCCGCCTCAAAGACATGTTTGAAACTAACTTTGAGCTATCTACTATATTAATATACCCATCTACAGAGGTACTGTCTTTAAACTCAAATGTAATTCCTGAAGCATCTCCAGCAGAATCACTAAGATTAGATAACACAGCCCCAAAATCTACTATAGTTCTCTCAGTGCGTTGAGAGAGGTCTAGAGTCATAGAGGACTTTTTAAATCGCTCCATATTTATCGTTCTACCACTAACGTACATTTTACCTGTACCAGTGGTATACGATTCATCCACATCAAGAGTAACAGGTTGATGTATCTGTATTAGATTAGAGTAAGGCATACTGATATTTATAGATCCAATATTAAAAGCATACGTAGCAGCTATATTTTTAGCTATATTCTCGGCAGAAGTTGTACTCAGTATCAGAGGACTCTCAAATACAAAATTCTTATATCCAAAAAGCTGAATAGAATTATCTACTGCTATAGTAGCTCCGTATTGCAAATCCAACCCATAAGGTCTTCCTAAAACAGAAATGTTGTTTCTAAGACTGGAATCGTCAAAGTCATAGAAAGCCTCGTATGTATTCTTTGAGTTTAATTCATAGTCTATTGCTGGCTCATTATAATGTTCAGAAGTAATTCGTAACATACAGTCTTTTGTTATCTCAGAATTAGTGTTATTTCTATCAAATTCCCAAAAAAAGCCTATTAATTGTGACAGATTGTTTAACGTATCCATCATTAGTTGAAATGGAGGTACTTCATTGAAAAACCCATTAGATACCAAACTATCTGTATTAGGATAGTTGTTAGATATTGGAATAGTGATACTTTCTATGCTTGTAGGTATAGAAAATAAAGAAACTGTCTTACCACTATAAGTTATTGAATAAGTTGCAGTATCGGAAACCTCAACTCTAGTCAGAGTCAAACTGTTCAAACTATATGCGGGGAATAAATAACTATAATACATAATAGCTAGTAAATATCCTGCTATACTCCATCCATCAAAGAATGAAATCTCAGCACCGCTAGTTATTGCAGCCGAAACTCTAGTATCAAATAAGTAAGTACTAGCAGCCTGAGTATTAGCCCAAGTCATAAATGTAGACTCTGGTATTTTAAGATCGTTCCAACTATTACTGAGTTTATATCCTATATCTATAAAAGTGAAAGTAATTGTACTATCTTTATTTACTTTGTTTATTTCATAATCCGACAAATAGCACCAATAATGCTCTTTAGACTTCAAATTTATTACTTTATCTAACTCTGCTAAAGTACTGGTTTCAGCATAATAAGAATTTAAAGCATCTATTATATCAGCATCGTTCTGATCTACTATGTCCACTCTATATAAGTAATTAGGACTAAGATCTGAAATACTAAAAAATGGTTGCGGTTCTACAGCCTTAGTAGAAGTAACCCCCTTATTTATAAATACTAACTCATCTATATTATACCCTTTAGGATACAATACCGATAATTCTTTTTCATATAAAGTATTACCCCCCAATGTCTGACCATAAGGAAAAGTTATATCTATAGAAAAAGAATTTTTCTCTTCTTCAGATATATTAGCTGATAAAGGTTGCCCAAAAAAAGCAGGAATATTAATAGAGCCGCTAAGAGTAGAAAAACTTACTTTACGAACAGCCTCAGACCAGTAATAAGTACCCCCATCTATAGTAGTATTAATAAGTATAGTAGCAGGAGAAGGTTGAGGAGTATCAGCTAAAGTAAATACCCGCAACAAAGAGATATCTTTAGTCAAAGATGCTGTATATTCTGCCATTATCTTAACCTCTTATATGCCTTATAGACCCCATCTTCAACAGCAGAAGCTACTTCATTAGCGTCCATATTAGCGGCATTAATTGATATGTTTACAGTAAAAGGTTCTTTACTGGTGGGCATATACATGGCTGTAGCGATAGGCTCTTCAGACAACTTAGTTGGATTAGCATATCCATATATAAAACCTTCAGGAGCCCCATACACAGTAGCCTTTAACGAATCTAGAATATTAGTCAGTGAATCTAAAGCAACGGTGTTCTGTCTAATAGCAATTAACTGTTGCTCAGTTATCTTTTGAGAATCTTTCCAAATCTCTACTAACGCAGCAAAAGCACCGAATAATGCAGCAATAACTCCTGCCCAACCACCTATGGCACCCAGAGCATTCATTACTGAAGCAACCCCCGTAGTCTCTCCCGCTAATTTTTGATACTTAATAGCTGTTTCATAACTTGCTATTCCTGCAACTAATGAATCTGCTACAACGCCTACCGATTCTAAGGACTTAACAAATATTTCAGCGTCTATACCTAATATCTCAGATGCTGAAGAAATACTACTTGCAATTGACTTGAACGAAGAACCTATAGTAGTTATGGACTCTAAAGCACCTTCCATATACTTCAACATTAATTCAGTTTTAGCATCTACATCTTCGCCTAACATTTTTCCTACAAAAGTATATTGTTCTAAAATACCTTTCCAGTCACCAGTTGCCTCATCTATATATTCTTTACCTACAGATATTCCCAACCGTTCTAACCCTGCAGGTTTTAACAGCATTAACATTGAATTCCAGTTTTGTTTTCTTAAATTCTGCAACACTTCTAAGTCTTCTGCTGTTAAACTGTTGGCAATTTCTTGCAACTGCTGTTCAAATTCTTCTAGTGTTTTAGGTACAGGCATCTCTTTCACACTTAATAGACCAGTCTTCATTCCAGCTACTAAGTCTAACTTAGACATTTCTGAAAAACTTTCTCCAGCAACAAGACGCACACTAGACATTAATGCGTCAGCTATTTCGCTTGTCTTACCAACAATGTCCATTCCAGATAATAATACTTCTAAATTAGTCTTACCAAAATCTATATTAGATACTTTAGTTCTAACAAGATCTTTTATTCGCTTATCATTAAGTTTTTCCATCTCATATATACTACTTAATAACACTTCACTAAGAGCAGCATCTATTACTTGCTGTGGACTCCATTCTTTTAATAAATCAGTATTAAATACTATATTTTTACCCATACCATAGCCTTGAACATGTCCTTTTAACCACTCAGGAACTAGGTCTTGCCTATCTGATAATTTAGCTATTATTCCGGAAGCTAAATTTTGCCATGCAGTTCTAAATAACCCTATATCAAAAATATCAATTACCCATTTCCACTTTTCATCTCCAAAAAGTACTTTAGCTGCAAACTTCTTTATTATATCCCATTGATCTGCTACAAGTTTCTCAGCTTGATCTCTAGCACCTTCAGGGATAGCCTTGTATTCATTAAGTAAATTAACTAAGCTTTGTGGAGTTACGTCTTCAACTACGCTTAATAAATTATCAGAAATAACTTTTTTATTAGGCTCACTTAATTTTGATATAAAACTAATTGTATTTTTAAATATAGAATTTATATCTAACTTACCAATAAACTTCTTAAACGCATCTTTATCTTTCAAAAATGCAAAAGAAACATCTATTAAATCACCAATAAAATTAACTGCGTCTATCATTAAAGACTCTGATAGTTTTACAACTTCTTCATTAGTCAAAAACTCCTTACCTTGTTTTGCAGAAATTGTTTGATTAAGACTTAAAAGTACTAAAGACAGCTCAGTACCTAAAGCTGCCGATCTTTCTATTATCCATTTTCCAACAACATTTCCTATAAAATTAGAGGTTATATCACTTAAAATATTAGCAAAACCAGAAAGTATTGGTAACTTTAGTCCTTTAAATTCTTTTGGTACAAACTCATCTATAATAGATCTAAATATTCTAGAAACATTAGATATAATTCTAGTACTAATAACTTTATTCATGTTTTTAACAGCATCCATTTCTAATGATATAAATTTTTTCATAAACTCTTGGTCTTCCATTAAAGAATCTGCTATCTGACCAACCCCATAGCCTATAATAGATGTGTTAGGAAGTAACGAAGTTACACTACCTATAGCAGTACCCATTGCCACTTGTCCTACAAAATCTTTAATAAATTTAGGAATTAACTCGGATAGGCTAGAATCTTTAAGAAGCTCCTCAAAAATATCTACTAATCCTGAAGCATAATCCTCACTACTTTTATAGAGAGCGTTCATCAAATTCATGTCTAATCCAGTAGCCGTTCCTTGTATAATAGCCCCTAAACTAAGTCCTGAAGACGCAATAGCTGCCCACTTCTCAGGATTAAATAATCCACCAATGAGCGTATCTACTATAAACGCATATAAATTATTACCGACCTCTGCTACTCTAGCAATCGCTTTTGGAATATCCATAGTCAAAATATTGCCTTCAGTCTTGCCTAATACTTCTCTATAAAAATAAGACTGAAAATCATTAAACTTGGCATAAGCCTCTAAAGTACTTATCAATTCATTATTTATTTTAGAAGCTAAGGTTTTATCACTTATTTTTTGAAATGCTCCAGTAGCTACGTCTCCTACATATAACTCTTCAGATAACATACCTATCTCTATTAATAATTTAGCATATTCATTAACAAAACCAATTAAATCTTCTTTACTACTAAGATCTAAAGTACTCAATTTTCTACTTAAATCAGCAGTTCCAAACTTTGAAGCTAAATTCATATAATTCATCATATCGCCCATTATTGATTCTTTACCAAACAATGCACCTAAAATATTTATAAAAGCTTGTGTTTTAGAAGTCACTTCTATAAAACTTTCCATAGATTTAAACCCTGAACTAGACAAAGTAGACATTGATATAGATGAATCAAGATTTTTTCTAGCCTCTCTAGCAGCTTTTGCTACTTGAGGTATAATATCAAATATAGCCTTTAGTTGTTCTGCAGTAATTGTCATGTCTGTTACTATAGATCTCCAATTTACGCCTAAAACAGCTTCAAAAGCACTATGTAAGGACGCATCTCCTAAATAAAGTTGCAACGTATCTACTACATCAGTAATAATTTTCATAGTCTCAGCTATACTCTCGTCTGGACTATTACTCAGAAGTACCTGTAACACTTCTCTTATTCTTTGTTTTCCTTCAGGACTAAATATATCTATTTCTCCTAATTGCTCTAAAGCTTCTTGCAACCCTTCTAATCCTTCAAGTTTAAACGTAGAACTTATAGTTTGAGCCACAAATTCTTTAACTTGCATTTCAGACTCGCCAGCTATTGCTATATATCTATCTATTAAATAATCTGAAAATGTATCTACTGGATCTCTTATTATCTTTTCATAAATACTACCACTCATAAATACTCCCGTTGAAACATCATAAACAGAAGTACTCAACCCTATGTCTTTAAAGAAATTTTTATCTTTTGACAATGCAGCAATATTATTTATAACTACTCTATATACGCCCTCTCCAAATGCTTGAGAAAGCATGTGAGAAGCAATAGTCATTGCCCCTTCAGCACCTTCAAATAAACCTTCCAATATTTCAATATTTTCTTGAGATATTTTATCTCTTAAGGAATCTATATCTCCAGTAAATAAGCTTACCCAAAAATCTTTAGAAGCTAATAATTTAGTATCAAAATTTTCAGATTTTAATATAGCTTTTACAGTAGACAGCTCTTGTATGCCTCTAGCCGTAGGTAACATAAACGAATCCATTACCTGTAGTACTTCATATATTTCCTTACTTATCTTGTTAGCAAGCAAATCCATATCATTTTGAATATCTACTAACAACTTATAAAAACCAGAAATTTGATCTAAATCCCCTACTTCAGCATATTGATATAACTGTTCTAATATTATAGATAATGCTTCAATTGCACTCTTTCTAGTTGCGTCTTCGTCTGAAACTACACCTTTTTTAATATCATCTATTATTTGAGAAAATCCAATATCAGCAGTCAACTCTTTTCCAGTAGAAGCTTCGTATGCCGTTCGTACAGACTCTTCCTGTCTAATTAAATCTACTATTTGAGAGCTGGTAACTTCAAACTCATCTATTACATTAGCAAAATAAGTTATAAATAATTTGTTTAAATTACCATATAATTCCATCCTGCCCTTAGTTGAAAGATAATTAGCCTCTAGTTGCTTTTCCATTTGTGCTAAGAATGCAGTAGGATCTTTAGTAAAAAGATCTTTATTAGACAAATTAGCTATTTGTCTGTCATATTCTTTTTTTAACGTATCGTACCCAAAAGATCTACCTAAAGCTTCAATTTTAAATATATAAGGAACTAATTTATTAATATCTATTTCTTCTAAAGTTATTATAATATTATCCAACTCTTCTACAAAAGAAGATAATATTGTGTCACTAGCACTAACTCCTGCATCAATAAATTGCTCTATAATTGATTGTGCCATTGAAGCGTATCCGGGCGAATATCCATCTTTCAATGCTAAATCCGTAAATTTTTGATATAACTCATCATAAGTCATCCCATCTAAAAATTTCTGTAAATCTTCAAAAGATTGAGCTTCTTCATCTAATAACAATAAAATATTTACTAAATTTCTAGTAAATACAGCTTGAACAGCATCTCCAAGCGAAGTATACACTCTTTTATCAGTAATTATTTTTCTATTTTCCTTTAAAGCAAATGGCAATAAATCTGCTATAATAGATTTAATATCTGGTTTTATAACACCCTGACTTACAAGACCTTCAATAATATCTTCACGATATTTCTCCCTAATTATTGTTGTTATTTCTTGAGCTGTTAACGATGCTTTTCCCAGCTGTACGGGCAAAGCCCCTCCAAAACTAGGAAGTGCTACTAGCCCTGCAGCAGCAACTAGTTTAGCTGCTGCAGGCGCTATTGGTGCTGCCGCCCCAGCAGTGGCCGTTACTGCTGCTGCTACTGCGGCAGCGACTCCCACACCTACCATAGTTAACACTACTGTTTTTAACACGCTAGCAGTATTATTCCCTGCTGCTTTTAAATTTTCCGCAGCACTGTTAATACTAGATACCATAGACCGCCTAGAAATATCTTGCATAGCTAATATAGTATCTAATTGGTATGCAGGTGTTTTAGTTTCTTCTTTTTCACCAGACGAACTTAAAATACCTAAAATACCTAACGCACCCATAACTAAACCAATAGATTTTAATATTATAGACCTTACACCAGAACTAGCAACACTTTTAATTGCCTCATAACCCTTTGCAGCCGTCTGCCCTATACCCTGATTTACAGAAGACGTATATATATTAACTACTCCTGCCTGTATATTAACTACTCCTGCTTTTAAGGATTTACTCAAACTATCAAGTATAACTTTCCCAGTAGCAGTAGCTGCTGCTCTAGCTCTAAAAAAGCTAAAAGCTGTAGCCAAAGAAAGTGCTATCACGGCTTTTACTGCAGCTTGCATGACTGGAGAAAGTTTATTTAAAAACTTACTATCGAAAATAACATCAATAAACTCTACCACTGCAAAGAATTTTATAAAATCACCAGCGAATGTTAATCCTCGCCCTAAACCACCCAGACTCTGACCCTGAGCTGCTAACATTGCAGGTAAATTATTAAAACTCATTAATAGTGTTTTAAAAGCCTCTTTAGTTATATTAAACCCTGCGATACTTAACATTATAGGATAATTAGCTATTGCAGTTTTTATACCTTCAATCAAGAAATTACCAAACATTAACCCAACACTTTGAATAAACTGTTTATTAAGAATAGCCTGCCCTAAACTGTTTCTAGAAACTACACCTAAAGTTTCAAAAACAGAAATAAATAAATCTTTCAACCCAAAAGTACCAGCGTCTTTTCCAAATATTCCTGCAAAGACATCCATTATAAATCTATAGACTTTGCCAGCTACCGTTGCTAATACAGAGTCAGCAGTTTCAAGCTCTGTGCCTAATGCGTCTATCAACATTTGTTTTATAGCTGCGCCTATTGAATTAAATATTTTACCAAATCTATAAGCTATTACTGTCCCATAATTTTCAGGTACTTTATCTGTATCTTCAAAAAACTTCGTCATAGCTTTGGCGTAATCTTTCCCACTAAATAGACCTCTGATAGCCTCAAAAAATACTTTAAAAGATTCAAAAACAACAGAAATATGATCCATACTATTTAAAACAATACCTAAATCATTAAACATCATGCTTATCAATTGAGAAAAAGCTTTAAGTGGAGAATCATCTTTTAATAATTTAAAAAATATTTGAATATAATCGCTTATAATTTTAATTATTTGTCCTAATCCTTTAAATTTATCTGCTACCGAAGTAAATAACTGTCCACTATTTTTAGCACTATTTATAAGTGCCATAAAGGACACTATAAACAATCCCATAGGTGTGAGTGCAACTTTTAATACTCCAGAAAGAGTAGCTATTGCAGCAAATATACCATAAAACAAAGTTAAGTGTTTTACTAAGACACTCAATGATACAGTAAAACCACCAATAGATACCTGACCTTCTCTAAGCCAGCCTAAAACACCTCTCATAACTAAGGAGATATTATCCAAATAGTACACTAAAGCATCTAATACTGACTCAGAGAAAGTTATTTTTAAAGACTCCCAAGTAGCTTTTAACTGATCTACTCTAAAAGCAAAACTCTCCTGCATTTTACTAAACGCAGCGTCCATAGACCCTGTAATATTATCTATACTATCGGTCTGAGCAAACTCACCTAACAAGCTAACATACGCTGCGTAATTATTCATCAGTGATCTTAGAACTCTTCTAGCTCTCATATCAAAACCTAAACTACTCATCATAGCCTGTGTAGTCGCAGTAGAGAAGCCTTTAGTAACTACTATTAAATCTCCAAGTATAGCTTCTAATCCTCTAAAATTACCTATTGAATCAAATACTTCAACATTCAACTTTTTCAAATTATTTATAATTCTAGTATCTGCTAATGATTCATACAGCCTAGCTAGACCAAATCCTGCCATTTCTGGACTTAGTCCTACCCTAGTAGCAAATGCCATAGTAGCATACATCTCATTTATCTGCTCAAAACTATCTGACAAAGAAGCTGCAGGAGCGTAAACTCTACCCATAACTTTAGCTAAATCTTCGTATCTTAAAATACCATATTTAACAGCAGCAAACTGATAATCATAAATTTTAGATAAATCGTCCATTTCTTTACCAAATGCATATATAGCAGCTATACCAGAATCTACAGCTACAGTAAGCGTAGTAACACCAGCAACCGATGCTTTTATAGCTACGTCAGTGAACTTTAATACATCATTAAATTCTACAGTAGCAGAAGCCATTTGATAAAATGCAGACGCTACATCTTTAGGCATACGTCCGTATTCTATTGCTAATGCTATACCTAGATCAGATAATAACTCACCTAAATCAAATGCGTTTACAGACCCGAATAATTTTTCAATAGAAGTTTTTAATCTACCAAACTTATCATCTAATTCTATTGCATTAATATCTAACAACTTTCCCTTTAATAACTCTAACCCTTCTCCCCACTCTTCATTAGCTAAAGCCCAAGTATTATATATTTCTCTATTATACTCTATAAACGTTTCTAATACAGGTACAATAGTTTTAGCAAATAGCCAAAAATTCATAAATTGCATAAAGAATTGATACTGAACCCACTCAAACGCTTTAAATACACCGCCTAACGCATTAGATACTTTTTGTAATAAGTTAGATATTAATGTAAATGGAGACTTAATCAAATTAAATATCATTTTAACTGCAGATTGAGCTATTACTCGTATTCTTCCTATCCAAGACGCTATAGTGCCAAAAGCTCTAATAATAGATTGAGTACCTTGCAAAGTATGAGCAGTAATACCTTGATTCATTATAGCAGACATTTGTTTACCAATCATATCTCTAAATGGATCAGTAGCAGTTTTAGCAGAAACAGTAGCTTCTTTAACAACTTGTTCAGGTTGCTTTGGAGGTCTCTTTTTTGCCATGGACATAGCCCCCTGAATGGCATCTAATTTTTCTATAGGGGTTTCATTTAGTAGTTTATTAAATTCTTTCATTTGTGCATTAACTTTTTCTAATGCACCAGCAAAATTATTAACTTTTGTTTGGCTAAACATATTTTTTAAAACTCGATTAGTAGACTCAACCTGCCCTCTAAACTCGTTAATAATACCCGTAATTTGACTTCCAAACTGCTGAAATTCTTGTTTAGCCTGCTCTCCTTGTAAAACTATATTAACTACTAAACCACTAGGTGCCCCAAAGCCTTCCATAAGCTACTCCTACTAAAGCAATTATACGTCTTGATTTTTACTATCTTCAATCATTTCTGCAAATGTCCTAGAGTCACTAGATACTCCTGTAGAATTTCCAGACTTAGACTCTTTTTTATGCTTTTCAGCCATCGCATTCAACCAATGCTTATACTCAGACTGAACTAATTTTAATTCCCTTATAGAATAAAGGGGCTGGTCATACCAACCCCCCGAATAAGGGAGAATTAGTATATCTCCGTGTTCCGCACTTAACATCGAAAAATAATCTAATACCTTTCCCCCATACTTCCTATACTTACCTAAAACATCCTCTATATACTTACGTCTAGCAGGATCTAAAGTCGGTAAACTACCATCTAATTCAAACCTAAGATACCTGTTTATCTCTCCAGAGAAGATGAGGGAGGCTATTCCCCCAAAGCCTCCTCATCCTTCTCGTCCTCTTCCTTAGCCTTACCAGCCATACCATAAACTTCCTTAACTTTAGCCAAAAGCTTGTTAATAAACTTAGAATTAAATTCATTAAGAATACCAATAAAATCATCAGTCTTCAAAGGCGGAGTAATAGTAACTACTTCACCCTCTTCAATAGAAACTATTTCCTTAACTACCTTAGATAGCAACCACAATTCTGTTTTAAAAGCTTCTTCTTTAATTTTAACAACTTCCTCACCCTTATAAACTATTGAATCAGCCATCTTCTGAGTATATCTAGTGTGTAAAGAATATGTTAAACTATCTAGAACTTCTACATACTCTGGAGTCTTTTCATCCACAAAATTAAACTCATCATCAAAATACAATCTAATTACACTGTCTTCTTTGGCTCTAATAGACATACGCACTACCTCCTAAATTATTTAATTAAAATTACAATACTTCATAACTTAAAATTGGAATATTAGATCCATCATGCAAAATAAGATAACCAGCAGCATTTTCAGTATTTATATACTCTAACTGAATTGGATACTCAGTCTTACCACTTAAAACGTCTGCCGGATCTGCAGTGGCTTGAAAATCAATCCTATAAACAAGCTTACCCCGATCTGTTATATCATGTACTAGTTGTGTAGTATATAGATTTCCAAGTGTCAAAATATAATATTCATAATCCGTATCACCTTCAGCTGGAGATGCTGAATCCATAGTTTTAAAAATCTTAACCTCAATATCACCTAAATAAGTTCCTACATCCATATTTCTTAAAAATTTATAAAACTCATCAATATCAACATCTGTTGTCGTAGAGTCTGGCATCAATAATGTAATAGAACCTGTAACAGACAACTCCCCTGACATTATAGCCAGCCTTCCACTAGCATTAAGTGCATTAGTATCAGTATCTAGATTATTATTAATTGTAACCTCTAACCCCGTAATATAAGGTAGCAAATTAAAAGAAGTACTCAATCCCCCTACCCCAGTCCAAATTACATCATTGTAATGAGTAATATCCGTTCCTATTCTTATAGGGCAAATTAATACTTGATCTGAAGAATAAGCTACAAAATTAGAAGCTGTAAAATCAACTCCCGTACCATCAGGGTTCTGGTTCTTGCCTGCCCAATCAATACTGGCAGTTAGTAAAGCATTAGATGAGAACGCCATTCTAAAAGAATTAATAACACAATTATCAAACTGATAAGACATATCTGCTGTAGAACCGTGTCTAATATAAATGCTAAACTCAGGAAGCTTTCCACTAGAAGGAATAATTTTCCCCGGAACTAATAAACTACTCCCAGCACCTATCCCTTCAACATCATTAACTTCACCTAACGCCCCATACATTAACCACAAAAAATTGCCTATAGTTACTTCTGTATCAAAACTACCATCACCGGCTTTATTACCTATACAACCTATACCTCTAGATCTTCCACCAGCAATAGCATTAGAACTTATAAACTCGCCAGTAGGATTGAATGCTTCTGTAATAAATGGCAGCTCATATTTAGTTGTAGTATCTGCAGTTTCTGAATCCGCTCCTGTACTATCTACTCCTACAGCACTTAATCTAAAAGCTAATATTGAACCTCCACCCTTTATAAATTCAGCCATAATTAATTACCTCCCCTCCAATTATTAAATTATACTAACGCAACCATAGTAGTAGGAATATACATGCCAGCTACCAACTTTACCGTCATCGGAGGAGTCGCACCATCCTGTACTGCTTGAAAATCTACTCTAAAAGCAACTTTATTTCTATCAGTTATATCATGCACAGGCTGTGTAACATATACATTTTGAATACTGATAGCATCTGCATCGCCTAAAACCCCTATTAATATATCTCCGAGTTCGTCTCCAATATCAAGACTTACAAGTTTAGTAAATAAATCCCCTGATCTTGGAACTAAAAAAGTTATAGACCCAGTAATAGCAAGTTCCCCTGTAATTACAGAAAGCCTACCACTAGCATCAAGAGCATTTGTATCTGTATCCAAATTATTAGCAATAGTAAATTCAAGCCCAGTAGCATAATCCATAACATCAGTACCACCAACAGTTAAACCTGTTAATGCCGCAGGGCAAAGTAAGGTATTTGCCGTACTAAGTAAAAGTTGAGGAGTCGTGGTTGGCACAGCCCCACTGTGAACACTCCAACTAGTACCGGCCATATCAATAGATGCGGTCAGTATTCCATTAGAAGTAAAAGATACTCTAAAATTATTAACTCTTTGATTAGCATACTTATATATCATATCATTTGTAGAACCATGTCTGATATATACGTTATATACAGGTAAATCATCTATAGAAGGGGTTATTGTACCGGTATTTGCATTACCAGTATAACTACCTAATGCAGAATAGAATAATATACCAAAATTTTGTTTATTAAACTCTGTATCAAAACTACCATCACCAGCTTTATTACCTATACAACCTATACCTCTAGATCTTCCACCAGCAATAGCATTAGAACTTATAAACTCGCCTACTGGATTAAAAGACTCTGTGGTAAAAGGAAGTTCTGCTATAAAATTTATTGCATTACCTGCACCATCTTCAATAATATTTAAATAAAGTGAAGAACCTCCACCCTTTATAAATTCAGCCATAATTAAATTCCTCCCGAATTATTTAACAATATACTATTGATGATGATCTCCATAATAATTTAGTTTTACTATAACTAACTGGAAAATTATCATCAAATTTTGTTCTAAGTGTAATACATTTTGCTTTCAATGATCGTATAGATCCTATAACTGTACCTAATCTTTTATGTTCTGCTTTAACAATATCCCAATGTTTAAACCCATTCTTTTCTGTGCAAGTCTTTGTGCAGCAACCGCTTAACAACCAGCTTAGTCTCAGAATCTTAGTCCTTAATATCTGTTAATTAGACTCCTAAATTAATCATCACTTAGTTGCTCCAATACGACTTGTATTGCAACATAAGCCATATCGTTATCTTCTCTATAGTATCTTCCATAGATACTATTTATTTTAAAACATATCGTATTTATTGTAACATAATCATCCAATACTTCAAAGATTTCATAAATATTTTCAGCATCTCCCCATAAAGAAATATAATCATTCTCAGATCCACAAGTTTTTTCAACAACAATATTTACAGTAAATGTCTTATTAACTCTCCGTAAAGATGTTGGCGTAGAATTATACATATTAGGAAATACATAATATATAGACGCAGTACCAGCTCTTCTATAAGGAATAGCCTTT
>ERZ795052.3943-NODE-3943-length-15786-cov-6.067637_pt1 | contig 15786 bp, 11 predicted proteins | sample MGYA00375136_ERZ795052 | MGnify/ENA primary metagenome ERZ795052 (study PRJEB30181, sample SAMN05720156) | activated sludge metagenome | isolation source: Anaerobic digester | place: Japan | collected 2015-05-26 ... | reverse complement strand
CGGAAGCAAGCCCGGCGGCGCTCAAGATGGGCGCCGCCGATCGCAAACGGGCTTCTGCGAAGCAGGCCTGGGGCGGCGAGGGGCGAGGTTACTTCAGCCAGAAGCTGAAATAGAGATACATGGAGCCGACCAGCAACAGGATGAGCACGGCCATGAGCTTGTTGGGCAGGTCCCAACTGGCCTTGATTTCCGCGGCCGCTTCCTTGTGAATCGAGCCGTAGGTCAGGCCGCGGATTTTCTCCTCCGGCGGCGGGGGCGTCAGGAGGGAAGCGACAATCATGAGGATGGCGCTGACGGCAAAGAGCAGGCCGGTGGCATAGAGGAAGTTGAAGTCACCAATCGCCGCCAGGACCGCGGGGTCTTCCCGCTTGCCGGAGCCGAAGAAGGCCTGGATGGTGAGTTTGGTCATGCCGAGGACGAAGCCGCCGGCGAGGCCCCAGGTGGCGCCGTTGGAATTCAGGCGTTTCCAGAACAGGCCGAGGAAGAAGACGGCGGTGATGGGCGGCGCCAGATAACCCTGGACGCTTTGGAGATACTGGTAGAGGCCGCCGCCCGAGATTTTGGCCATGACGGGAATCCAGATCATGCCCAGGCCGACGACGGCGGTGGTGGCGATGCGCCCGACGGTCAGCAGATGGCGCTCGGACTGCCCCGGCCGCAGTTTTTCATAGATGTCCACCGTGAAGAGCGAGGCGCTGGAATTGAACAGCGAGGCCAGGGAACTCATTAGCGCGGCCAGCAGGCAGGCGACAATGAGCCCGCGAATGCCCTGGGGAAGGAGCGTGGTCACCAGCGTGGGGAACACCTGGTCGCCTTTGATGGTGAACGCGAGCATCTTGCGGGTTTCCCCCGTGTCGGTCTTGACGGTGGTTTCCTTCAGTTCGCGCGGGATGAAGAAGCCGGTCTTGCCGTTGGCTTCGCGGAGGCGGGCGTTGACCTCCAGCATCAGTTTGGTTTGATCGGACTTGGACATGGAAATGTCGTAAGCCTGGCTGAGGGCGGGGTCCTGGGCGCCGGCATTGAACTTTTTGTCAAGCGTCCAGCCAATCATGCCGGGGATGAGGAAGATGAGAACGGGCCAGACCTTGAGCAGGCCGCCAAACAGGGCGCCGCGGCGGGCGACCGCCAGGCTTTTGGCCGAGAGGGCGCGCTGGACGATGTACTGGTCGGTGCACCAGTACCACAGGCCGATGATGGGCGAAGCCATCAGGATGCCCAGGGTCGGGAAGGCGCCGGGATCGAAGAGGGACGAGGCCGTGGTGGGGCGCCACAGGGCGAAGTTCTCCGCATTGGTTTTGCAGGTTTCGACCAGCACGTCCCAGCCGGCGATGGCGCCGGCGCCGCCGCTCAGCCGTGACAAGCCGATGTAGGTGATCACGAAGGAGCCAAAGAGAATGATCACCGCTTGGGGCGTGGAGGTGTTCATGATGGCGCGCATGCCGCCGAAGACGGTATAGACGCCGGTGATGATGACGGTGGTGAAGGCGCCGATCCAAAAGGCATCCAGGGTTTGGCCCAAAAACTGGATGGACAGCTCGGGAAGCAGGGCCTGGAAGACAATGGCGCCGGCATAGACCGTTACACTCACCTTGGTGAACACGTAGGCTACCAGCGAGACGACCGACAGGACCAGCCGCGTGCGGGAGCTGAAGCGGCGTTCGAGGAATTCGGGGATGGTTTGAACGCCCGACTTGTAATAGAAGGGAACGAACAGGCCGGCCAGCACAATGAGGCACCAGGCGTGGAGTTCCCAGTGAGCCATGGCCATGCCGGTCGAGGCGCCCTGCCCCGCCAGCCCTACAATGTGCTCGGAGCCAATGTTCGAGGTGAAAATCGAAGCGCCGATGACCACCCAGCCGGCGTTGCGGCCGGCCAGGAAGTAATCCACGCTGTCTTTTTGGTGCCGCCCATACCACCAGGCGACCCAGCCAATCAGCGCGAAGTAAAGGGCGATGATGATCCAGTCAAGGGGGGTCATAGCGTTCCTTTGGAAGGCAGGTTGGGCGGCTTGGGAGGTTTAGCGCTGCACCGAGAACCGGTACATCATGGTGTGCTTGTACACCTGGCCCGGCTTCAACACGACCGAGGGGAAGTTGGGCTGGTTGGGCGAATCGGGATAGTGCTGCGGCTCCATGCAGAAACCATTGCGGAACTGGTAAACCCACCCGCCTTTGCCGGTGAGCGTGCCATCCAGGAAATTGCCCGAGTAGAACTGGAGGCCGGGCTCGGTCGAGAGCACCTCGAGGACGCGGCCGGTGGTCGGTTCGGTGACCCGGGCCTGCAGGCCGAACTGGCCCATGGGTTTGCTGATGACCCAGTTGTGGTCGTAGCCGTTGCCGAACTTCAACTGCTGGTTGTCCTGGTTGATGCGGGCGCCGATGGCGGTGGGTTTGCGGAAGTCAAACGGGGTGCCCTCGACCAGCGGCAGTTCGCCGGTTGGGATCAGGGTGCTGTCCACCGGGGTGTAGCGGTCGGCGTTAATCATGACGATGTGGCCCAGGATGTCGCCTTTGCCCGCGAGGTTGAAATAGGAGTGCTGGGTGAGGTTGACCACCGTGTCCTTGTCGGTGGTGGCGGTGTATTCAAGCTTCAGAGCGTTGTCGGGCGTGAGGGTGTAAACGGCCACCACCGACAGGTTGCCGGGATAGCCTTCCTCGCCATCCTTGCTGAGGTAACGCAGTTCAAGGGCGGGACCGTCGGGCGTGGCCAGGACCTTGGGTTCCCAGACGACTTTGTCAAAACCTTTGATGCCGCCATGGAGGTGGTTGGGGCCGTTGTTGGTGGCGAGGGTGTAGGTGCGCCCGTTCAGCGTGAACTTGCCGCGGGCGATGCGGTTGCCGTAGCGGCCGATGAGGCAGCCGAAGTAGGGGCTGTCTTTGATGTAATCCTCGAGCCGGTCGTAGCCGAGCACGACGTCGCCCAACTGGCCGTTGCGGTCGGGCACCTTGAGCGAAACCACGATGCCGCCGTAATTGCAGATGCGGGCTTCAACGCCGTTGGCGTTTCGCAGGGTGAAGAGGGTGACCGGCGTGCCTTCCGGGGTGGCGCCGAAGGGTTGGGCGCTGATTTGCGCCGGCGTGGTTTTCGAGGAGACACCCGCACAGCCAGCCAGGGCGGCCGCGCCGAGGGTGAGGGTCAGGACTTTGATCCAGTTCGAGGTGTTTTGCATAATCGGTTTTGCAGATTGCGGTTGTTATTTGCGTTTGCGATTGGCTTCCGCGGTCTTGCCGGGCCCCTGCCCGTAGTAGGCGCCGGGGCCGTGTTTGCGCAAGAAATGTTTGTCCAAGAGTGCCTGCTGCATGGGTTTTGCGGAAGGAAAAACCCGCAGGGTTTCGGCTGCCAGCCGCACGACATGCTCGAGGACGATGGCATTGTGAACGGCGTCGGAGGCGGTTTTGCCCCAGGCGAACGGTCCGTGGCTGGCCACCAGCACGCCCGGGCAGGATAAGGGGTCCCGGCGCCGGAACGTCTCGACGATGACGTGGCCCGTTTCGGCCTCGTAGGCGCCTTGGATTTCGGCGGAGGTCAGGCGCCGGGTGCAGGGGATGGGGCCGTGGAAATAGTCGGCGTGGGTGGTGCCCAAGGCGGGCACGTTGCGGCAGGTTTGCGCCCAGGCCGTCGCGTAAAGGCTGTGGGTATGGACGATTCCACCGACGTCGCGGAAAGCCCGGTACAGCACCAGGTGAGTGGGGGTGTCCGAACTGGGATTCAGTCCCCCCTCGACCACCGCTCCGGTTTCGAGCGACACCACCACCATGTGCCGGGGCCGCATTTTGGCATAGGGCACCCCCGAGGGCTTGATCACCACCAGGCCCTGCCGGCGGTCAATGCCGCTGACATTACCCCACGTTTGGATGACCAGCCCCGCGCTGACCAGTTCCAGGTTGGCTTCGCAGACCCGCCGCTTGAGTTCGTCGAGCATGGAGGTCAGGCCTTTCTGGCCGCGTCGCGAATGCGGATGAGTTCTTTCATCACGGTGTAGAGGGCGCCGTCGCCCTGCGGCGTGCCGAACGCGTCGTGCAACTGGCGGTAGAGGGCGTACAACTGGCGGTAAACGGCGTGGGCTTTGGGGTTGGGCTTGAACACGACCGGTTTGAGGCCCGTCATGGCTTTCTGCGCGGCGGCGAAGGTGTCGTGACCGCCCGCCTTCTTGCCGGCGACGACCGCGCCCGCGATGGCGGCGCCCAGGGCGCAGGTTTGGGCCGAGCGCGAGATGCGGATGGGGCGGCCGGTGACGTCGGCATAGATTTGCATCACGAGGGGATTTTTCTCGGCGATGCCGCCGCAGTTGACAATCTGCTCGACCTTGACGCCGTATTCCTCGAAGCGGTTGATGATGGTGAGCGCGCCGAAGGCGGTGGCTTCGATGAGCGCCCGGTAGATTTCGGCGGGAGTGGTGTAGAGCGTTTGACCGACCAGCAGGCCGGTGAGGCGCTGGTCCACCAGCACCGTGCGGTTGCCGTTGTTCCAGTCCAGGGCCAGGAGGCCTGATTCGCCGGGAGCCAGCTTTGCGGCGGCGGCGCTCAAGGCTTCATGCGTTCCGGCCTTGCCCAGCGGCTGAAGGTAATTCACAAACCAGTTGAAAATGTCGCCCACGGCGGACTGGCCGGCTTCAAGTCCATAGTAGCCGGGGAGGATGCTGCCGTTGACGATGCCGCACAGGCCGGGAATGTCGGGCAGTTTGCGGCTGAGGGGGGCGACCATCATGTCGCAGGTGCTGGTGCCAATGATTTTGACGAGCACGCCGGGGGCAATGCCCGAGCCGACGCCGCCCAGGTGAGCATCGAAGGCGCCGACGGCAACGGGGATGCCGGCCGGCAGGCCGGTGCGTTTGGCCCAGGCGCCGGTCAGGCCGCCGACGGCGCGATCAATCGTGCAGGCCTTGGGCCGCAGCCGGGCGCGCAAGGCGCCGAGCTGCGGGTCGAGTTTGGCGAGGAACTTCGCGTCGGGGTAGCCGCCCCATTCGTCGTTGTACATCGCTTTGTGGCCGGCCGCGCACACCCCGACGGTCAGGCGGTCGGGCGCTTCGGTGCCGGTGAGCATGGCCGGAACCCAGTCGGCGCACTCGACCCAGGTGTAAGCGGCTTTGAACACCCGCGGGCTGGTTCGCAGGCAATGCAGGATCTTGCTGAAGAACCATTCGCTCGAGTAGGTGCCCCCGCACTTGGCGAGGTACTGGGGCCGCAGCTTTCGCGCCAGGGCGGTGATTTCGGCGGCCTCGGCCACGCCGGTGTGGTCCTTCCAGAGCCAGGCCATGGCGGCGGGGTCGTGGGCAAAAGCCTTTTGAAATGCGAGCGGCTGGCCGGCGGCGTCCACAGGAATGGGGGTGCTGCCGGTGGTGTCCACCCCGATGCCGATGACCTGGTCGGGGCGAAAGCCGGGCACGTTGCGGCGCGCCTGGGCGAGGGCTTCCTTGAGGGTGATTTCCGCGCCGGTGACGTAGTCCCGGGGATGCTGGCGGGCCAGGTTGGGGTCCCGCGAGAGAATCACCCCTTGGGTCCCGTGGGCATATCCCCACACGGCCGTCGCAATCTCCCGGCCGTTGGCCGTGTCCACGATCACCGTGCGAACCGAGTTGGTTCCGTAGTCGAGTCCGATGGTGTAAGCGGGTCGCATCATGTTGTGGTTTGGTTTTTCGGGCAGTGTTGTTTCAGGCGGTCTTTTTTGCCAGACGTTTTTTAGGGCGGCGCGCGCGCTGGAGCGCCGCCACGCCCCGCCGGCTGTTTTCGCCGTCGGGAAACACGAGCCGGTCGAGGCCGACGGCCACCAGGCCGGCGGCCCGGCGGCGGGGGGCGCTCTGGCAGGTCACCTGGCCGAATCGCGCCCACATGGCGCCGCGCTGAATCTGGTCGGCGAGGTGGTCGAACGCGAAGGCTGGCAGTTGCGTGAGCAGGCCGGTGACGACGACGCGGTGAAGGCCGAGCACATTCAGCGCCCCGGAGATCACCTGGGCGGTGGCGTTCAGCGTGTCCAAGAGCCACGGTTCCATGCCCCGGGCGGCAATCTCGCCCATCAACTGATCCATGGATTGAACCGGCCGTCCGTGCGCCCGGGAAAAACTCTCCAGCAGACCCCGCTCTGACACGAGCGTTTCCAGGCAGCCCACAGCCCCGCAGCCGCAGCGGCGGAGGTTGTTGGCCACGGGCGTATGGCCGAATTCGCCGCTGAGGGGAGTCGGATGGGAGTAAAGCTGGCCGTCAATGACCATGGCCCCGCCCACGCCTTGGCCGAAATCCACGAGGAAGAAATCGTCGCCTTCCGGGTCCGCGCTCAAATGGCCCAATGCCAGCGCCCGAATCTCCTGCACCAGCAGCACCGGTGCCTTGAGCTGTGCGCCGGCCAATTCCGGCAGGCTTGTCCGTTCGAGCCAATGGAGGTTGGGACTGAAGAGGACTTTTCCCTGCGTTTCATCCACGATGCCAGGCACGCTGATCAAGATTCCCCACAGGGGACCGGTGACCAGCTCGGAAGCCACGCGAGCGAATTCCCGCTTCCAGGCTTCGGGGGAGGACGGCGTGGGGAAGCGCCGCGCCCATTGATCCCGCAGTTCGACGCCCACCGGCAGGGCGGACAGGGAGGTGTCCGTGACGCCGAGTTCCACCGCCAGAAAGCGGGTGCGGCGATTGTCCAGGCGCAGCATCTGGCCGGGCCGTCCCAGACGCGGCGCGCCGCCGTTTTGCGGGGGGCGTCCGCCGGCCCGGGTTGGCGAGTCGTGGCCGGAGCCCACTTCGCTCAGGATGCCGTGGTGGAGCAGTTCGCTGATGATCTTGCCCGCGGTCGGCTGGCTGATGCCGCCCGCCTTGGCGAGATCGGCGCGCGAGGCGCATCCCAGCCGCCACAAGAGGGAGACGACGGTCCGTTGGTTGGTCCGTCGCAGGCTGGCCGGCAGGGCCGGTGTGTTCACGCCAAGCATAGGCAAAAATCCGGGGCGAGCCTATTATGTGAACTTTGTTAAGTAAAGCCCTTTCTTGGCCGCGCCTTTTTCCTGCCCGCGCGCGCCGCGCCAGGCCCGGCGCGGCACGGCGCCGGTGTTCCGACACGGGCCGCACAAAGCGGGGGCGAGGGCGAGGTCAGCCGGAAGTCCCCTCCGCAACTCTTGACCTTCCCGGCCGGCGGAAGCCGGGGCGGCTAATACCGGTAGTGGTCCGGTTTGTAGGGGCCTTCGACCGGCACGCCGATGTAATCGGCCTGCTTGCGGGTGAGTTTGGTGAGCTTGACGCCGATTTTTTCGAGGTGCAGGCGCGCGACCTCCTCGTCGAGTTTCTTGGGGAGGCGATAGACGGCCGGCTTGTAAGTGTCGCGGTGGGCCCAGAGATCGAGCTGCGCCAGGACCTGGTTGGTGAAGGAGTTGGACATGACGAAGCTGGGGTGGCCCTCGGCGCAGCCGAGATTGACCAGGCGGCCCTCGGCCAGCAGGTAGATGCTTTTGTCGCCGGGCAGGTCGTAACGGTCCACCTGCGGCTTGATGTTAACGCGGTGGACCCCCCTGGCGTTGTTGAGCCGGTCCACCTGGATTTCGTTGTCGAAATGGCCGATGTTGCAGACGATGGCCTGGTCCTTCATTTTGAGCATGTGCTCGAGGGTGATGACGTCGCAGTTGCCGGTGCAGGTGACATAGATGTCCGCCTCGCCGAGCGTGTCCTCGACGGTGGTGACTTCAAAGCCCTCCATGGCCGCCTGCAGGGCGTTGATGGGATCAATTTCGGTCACAATGACGCGCGCGCCGAAGCCCCGCAGGGAGTGGGCCGAGCCTTTGCCGACATCGCCGTAGCCGCAGACGACGGCGGTCTTGCCGGCGATCATCACGCCGAGGGCGCGCTTGAGGCCATCGGCGAGGGACTCGCGGCAGCCGTAGAGGTTGTCGAACTTGGACTTGGTGACCGAGTCGTTCACATTGATGGCCGGGACGAGCAGCTTGCCGGCCTCGAGCATTTGATACAGGCGATGAACGCCGGTGGTGGTTTCTTCGCTGACCCCCTTCCATTCCCGGACGGCTTCGGTGAACCAGCCGGGGCGCTCTTTGGCACAGCGCCGGAGCAGTTTCTTGATGACTTCCTCCTCATGGCTGGCGCTGGCGGTGTTGACCCAGTTGCTGCCGTGTTCCATCTCGTAGCCCTTGTGGAGCAGGAGGGTGGCATCCCCGCCATCGTCCACCACCAGTTGGGGGCCCTTGCCGCCGGGGTGGGTCAGCGCGGCCAGAGTGAAATCCCAGTATTGTTCCAGCGATTCGCCTTTGAAGGCAAAGACCGGCACGCCGGCCTTGGCGATGGCCGCCGCGGCGTGGTCCTGGGTGCTGAAGATGTTGCAGCTCGCCCAGCGGACGGAGGCGCCCAGTTCGACCAAGGTTTCAATCAGCACGGCCGTCTCGATTGTCATGTGCAGCGAACCCGAGACCCGGACCCCTTGGAGGGGCTTTTGCGCGCCATATTTTTCGCGGACGGCCATCAGGCCCGGCATTTCCTGTTCGGCCACGGAGATTTCTTTGCGGCCCCAGTCGGCCAGGGTGAGGTCGCGGATGTGAAAGTCCTGCGGTCGGCGGGACTTTTTGCCGTTGGTTTTTGTCAGAGCAGGCATAGAGCTAAAAAATCAATCGTCTGTGGCTTGGGACACGGCTGGCGCCGGGATTCAGGCTTTGATTCCCACCGCCCGGCGGAGCGGGCGAACCATGTTGGTTTTCTCCCAGGTGAGGTCCGGGTCGTTTTTGCCGAAATGACCGTAGTTGGTGGTTTTGGCGTAGATGGGACGGCGGAGGTTCAGTTGTTCGATGATGTCCGCCGGCTGGAAACTGAAGAGGTGGCGGATGGCGCGGAGGATGCGTTCTTCGGGAACGGTGGCGGTGCCGAAGGTATCCACACTCACACTGACGGGGTCGGGGTGGCCGATGGCGTAGGCGAACTGGAGTTCGCACTTGGCCGCCAGGCCCGCCGCCACTACGTTCTTGGCCACCCAGCGCGCCATGTAGGCGGCGCTGCGATCCACCTTCGTGGGGTCCTTGCCCGAGAAAGCGCCGCCGCCGTGGCGCCCCATGCCACCGTAACTGTCCACGATGATCTTCCGGCCGGTCAAGCCGGTATCGCCCTGCGGGCCGCCGACGACAAAGCGGCCGGTGGGATTGATCAGGTATTCGGTGCGGGGGTTGAGGAACTGCTTCGGCAGCACCTTTTTGATCACCTCCTCGATGCAGAAGCGCTCAATTTCGCGGTGTTTGACATCCTTCGTGTGCTGGGTGGAAATCACGACGTTGGTGACCGCCGTAGGCTTGCCGTCCACGTAGGCCACGGACACCTGCGACTTGGCGTCCGGACGGAGCCACGGAACCTTGCCTGATTTCCGGATTTCGGTCAGCTTCCGTCCCAGGCGGTGAGCGAACATGATGGGCGCCGGCATCAGTTCCGGCGTTTCATTGCAGGCATAGCCAAACATCAGACCCTGGTCACCCGCGCCCTGTTTGGCGGTCTTTTTGCCCTCGGCTTTCCGGGCGTCCACCCCCTGGGCAATATCAGGGGACTGGCCGGTGATGAAGCAGTTGACGAACACCTTGTCGGCGTGAAAGACGTCGTCGTCATTGACATAGCCGATGTCGCGGATGGCCTGGCGGGCCAGGCCGACAAAATCAATCACCTCGCTCGGGTTGCGATATCCCAGCTTGGGCACTGTGATTTCGCCCCCGACAATCACGGTGTTGGACTTGGCATAGCATTCGCAGGCGACCCGGCTCATTTTGTCCACCCGCAGACACGCGTCCAAGACGTAGTCCGAGATGGTATCGCAAACTTTGTCGGGATGGCCTTCGCCGACGGATTCGGAGGAGAAGATGAAGAATTTGCTCATTGCAGTTAAGGATAGGCGACGACGATCATTTAATATTAACGTATCAAGATAACATGATATGAGCGGAATGACAGAAGTCAACCCGCCGTTTTGAAAAACGACGGCGCTCGCAGGCCGCGTCGCTGCCGACGCCGGCCTTGGGGGAGCGAGCCGGGAGGATGCGGTCCCGCGCGGGCTTCAGGACGGCGGTGCGGGTCAGGCGGGGGGCGGAAGGTGGGGAATTGTTAAGGAACTGTAAAAATTGCGGCTTTCCCGGGCCTCTGCTGGTAAAGTGGACCCAGTTAACCGATGACTTTGGCCAGCTCGAATCCGCCAGCCGGGCCGCCCGCCATCCGCGTGCTGCTCATAGACGACGACCGGAAGCTTTGCCGGCTGATTCATGATTATCTCGAACCCATGGGATATGCCGTTGAGTGCGCTCACTCCGGCCCCGAGGGTTTGGAGCGGGCGGCCGCCGGCCATTTTGAGGCCGTCATTCTCGATGTCATGTTGCCAGGCATGGACGGATTCGAGGTCCTCAAACAACTTCGCCGGGTGTCCGATGTGCCCGTGCTGATGCTGACCTCGCGGGGCGATGAGGCCGACCGCATCGTTGGGCTGGAGATCGGGGCGGACGATTATCTGCCGAAAACCTTCTCGACGCGGGAGTTGCTGGCCCGCCTGCGCGCCGTGACGCGCCGCGCCCGCGGCACCGTCAAAGGCGGGGAACCTGGCGAAGAATCGGAATTGGTCGTTGGGCGGCTGCGCATCAATACCGCTTCGCGGGTAGCGCGGCTCGACGAGGCCCCACTGGCGTTGACCCCGGTCGAGTTTGATCTGCTGGCCTGTCTCGCCCGCGCCCGGGGCCGGGTCAAAACCCGCGAGCAGTTGCTGGAAGAAATCCGTGACCGCGACTACGACGTTTACGACCGCTCGATAGACGTCCACATTTCGACCCTGCGCCGGAAGCTGGGCGATGATCCCAAGGAGCCGCGCTTCATCCGGACGGTTCGCACAGCCGGCTACATGCTCATCAACCCTGATGCCTGAGCCCCCGCCATGACCGCCTCCGCTTCCGCCGCGTCCCCTGCCCGACTGCGTTTTCCGCTGCTGGCCAGGATTCTGGTCTGGCTGGGCCTCAACCTCGCGCTACTGGCCGGCGTCCTGCTTTTCGTCTTTCAGGCTCAGTTTCAACTGGGTCTGGACACCCTGCTGGCTGGGCGCGCCGGCGACCGCATCCAGGCCCTCAGCGAAGTCATCAGCGGCGCCTTGCGCAATCAGCCCGCCTCCGCTTGGGACGAAATTGTCCAAAACTTCAGCGCCGCCTACAAGGTTCCGCTCGCTCTTTTCAGTCACGATGGCACCCAACTGGCCGGCCCCCCGGTCAGCCTGCCGCCCGAAGTCCTCGCGCGGGTGATGGAGCGCCGCGGCCCGGGTGAAGGACTCGGGCGCGGTCCGCCGCCCGGACGCGGCCCGCGTCGCGGGGCGGTCGAGGCGGAACCGGTGCGAACGCGGTTCAGTTTGCACACGTCTGACCCCAGCCGTTATTGGGTGGGGGTTCGCCTGCCCCTGCCGGACCCGGATGTAAACCGGCCCTGGCCGGTGACCTTGCTGATCATCTCGGACTCGCTCCACGCCGGCGGCCTGTTTCTGGACCTGCGCCCCTGGCTGTTCGTGGCCCTGGGCGCCCTGGTCTTCACCGTCCTGTTCTGGCTGCCGCTGGTGCGCGGCGTGACCCGGTCGCTGTCCCAATTGACCCACGCCACAGAACAAATCGCCGGTGGTCACTTCGAGGTCCGGGTCAACTCGCGCCGCGCCGATGAACTCGGGCGCCTGGCGCAAAGCGTCAACCGCATGGCTGACCGCCTCGCCGGATTCGTTCATGGCCAGAAACGGTTTCTGGGCGACATCGCCCATGAGTTGTGCTCGCCGCTGGCCCGGATGCAAATGGCGGTGGGCATTCTCGAACAGCAGGGCGACCCCCGCCTCAAGGCTTCCCTCGAGGACCTCCGGGAAGAGGTCGAGCACATGTCGAGTCTGGTCAACGAACTGCTCTTGTTTTCGAAAGCCGGCCTGGCCCCCAAGACCGTGGCCCTCGAGCCGGTGCCGCTCGCCGCGGTGGCGCGGCGTGTGCTTGAACGGGAAAACCTGGGGCCCGGGCAGGCCGAAATTCAGATCGCTGAAGATCTCCACGTCCTGGCGCAGCCGGAACTGTTGACGCGCGCACTGGCCAACCTGGTCCGCAATGCCGTCCGCTACGCCGGCCCCGCCGGCCCCGTCCGCCTCCACGCCGTGGCCGGTCCGGAGGAGGTGCGCGTGGTGGTGGCCGACCGCGGCCCCGGTGTGCCCGCGTCCGAACTGGAGAAGATTTTCGATCCCTTCTACCGCGGGGAGCCGTCGCGCAGCCGTGAGACCGGCGGCATTGGCTTGGGGCTGGCCATCGTCAAATCGTGCGTCGAGGCCTGCGGCGGGGGCGTCAGCGCCGCCAATGCCCAGCCCACGGGATTGGAGGTGACCCTTCGGCTGAAACCCGCGCCGGCGCCGCCAGCTTAGCCCGGGGAGGTTCCGTCCGCCCCGCGGCTTTCGGTCCAGCGGATGGCGTAGCGCACCACCTCGCCGCCGCTGGGCAGTTTGAGTTTGCGCTTGATGTTGGCGCGGTGGACCTCGACGGTTTTCACGCTTAAATGGAGGCGCTCCGCGATCTGCCGGCTGGTGTGTCCTTCGCCAATGAGGTGAAACACCTCAAATTCCCGGTCTGACAACAGCTCAAGGGGCGAATCGGCCGCCTCCGCCCGGCGGCCGGCGAACATCTCGAGGATTTTGGCGGAGACCCGCTCGCTGACATAGATGTGCCCGGCCAGGACCTTGCGGATGGCTTGGAGCAGCCGCCGGCCATCCTCCTGTTTGGGCACGTAACCGCGCCCCCCCGCCCGCAACACCCGCTCCGCATACAACCGCTCGTCATGCATTGAAACCACCAGCACCGGCACTCCGGGATGGAACACCCGCACGTCCTTGATCAGTTCCAGCCCGCTGCGATCCGGCAGCGCGATTTCCGTCAACACCAGGTCCGGCTGCCGGGCGCTGATCAGGTTCAGCGCCTGCGCCGCCGTGTCCGCCTCGCCCCCGACCTCCAGGTCCGGCTCCTCCTCAATAAGGTGCGCCACTCCCTTCCGCATCAGCGGATGGTCGTCCACAATCAGAATTCGCTTGAGACTCCGGGTCCCGGCCTTCATCTCCGGCAACTTGACCGCTCCCCTCCCCCCGCGCAAGGCCCAACTCGGTCACTCCTCGAGCCGGCACACCCGTCGGCATCCGGTGTGGAACCGGACGCCCACGGCCCCCCCGCCACACCGGTCCAAGCCATCAGGTGCTACCACCTCAACTCCCAGACCTCGGCCTGACGCGGCGGGAAGGTCGCCGCGCGGTCGAAAACCGGGGGCCAGGTTTCCCAACCGGTTGTGGTTCCGTCCGTGGCGGTTCGCTGGGCGCGGAATTTGCGGGCGCGAATCCCGTTTGCCGCGGCGTCAAAGGGCACCGTGCTGGACACGCTCTCGTCTCCGACGTTGACGAACAGGAGCACCATCCGCTTTTCGCGGGGCAACTGCCACGCGCCGGTGAGCACGGCGTCGGTGGTGACCCACCATTCCCCCGACCATTGCCAATCGGCGCGCACGGTGGGAACGGAGCCGGAAAGCCGGGGCGGCCGGGCCATTTCGCCGGCGGAAAAGTAACGGCTGAATTGCGCGCGCAGCCGCGCCAGGTTGCGAAAGAAGCCGGCGTTGTCCTTCTCGTTGACGACCGCGGGGTCGAGCCAGCCGAGTTGTTCCCCATACACCAGTTGCTGGCCGGCCTTCATGCGGAGCGCGAGGTCCTTGGTGGCGCCGCCGCGATAGGCGCGCCCGAACATCTGCACGGTGCCGCCATAAATTGCCGGGAAAACCGGCACCTGTCCGGGGAACTGCCAGTGCCAGGTCAGGTACCCGTCGAACCACCGGATAAACGGTTCGGCGTTGCACTCGGTGGTGAGGGCCGACCCGGGCGGCATGGTCCGGCGGATGGCCTCGAGCATTTTCCAGTAGCTTTCGTTCCACCAATGGCCGCCGCCGAGCGGGTGGCCGTGCGCGGGGTCCTGGCAGAGGGTGGGCGAGGCGGCGGCCACCTGGTCAATATAGACGGCGCTGGTCCCGCACTCGCCAAGCAGCCGCAGCACGATGTTGCTGACCGTGTTCTGCCAGAGGGGGGTGGCGGGGCACATCACACCCAGGCGCACCGGCTGGCCGTTAGTCTCCTTGCTGTTGTAGGTTTCGAGATATGGCGAGCCGTCCTCCTGTTTGGTCGCCGCGGCAAGAGCCAGCCGGCTGAATTGAAAATCCTCGGCGCCGCGATCGTGCGAGTCCCACAGCCGGCCGTTGATGTAGGGCATCACGAACACTCCGGCCGATTTCAACCCGGCGACGCCCTCGCTGAAACCGGCTTTGGTGGGAAAGTAATGGGGATAATCGTTGTCGAACGGAATCTGGTGCCAGTTATACCAGTGGAAGCCGGCGGGCAGGTCGAGGAACTCGCGGAATTTCTTGACGCGGCCCACGCACTCGTCCGGCGCGCCGCCGGTCATCGTCCAGACGTTCAGGTCGCGCATCCAGCGGGGCGTGTCGGCGCGGCCCTCGCGCTTGAGGCGCGGCCACCACTTCGCTTCGCGCTGCGCCCAACGCTTGTAGATCATGGCCGCGTCAAACCAGTCGCCGCGCAGGAGCTGCCAGACCGCTTCGCCTTCCAGAACGAAGTCGTTGCCGGCCCGGCCCAGATCCGGGGCGGGCAGGTCGAAGCTCAACCGCACGGTGCGCGTCGCCGGATCGCTTTTCAGGGCGAGGTCCTTGGTGCCGCCCCAGGGATCGTGCATGGCAAAGTAAAGTCCGGTCGGCGGTCCGCTCTCGCGATAGGCGGCCAGGAACTGCATGGCGCACCAGCCATTGGGATAGGTGCCGCTGAAACTGAACGCCCGGTTCCAGGAGCCGCGCTGCACGTCGCCCGGGCCGCGCGGCACCAGCACGACCGCGTTGCTCCCGAGGTCCGCCAGGGCCACTTGCGGGAACAGGACACGCCATACGCTCAGGTTGCGGCTGGTGTTGTCCACCCGCAGCTTCCACCGCAGCGCCCCCGCCCGCTGGTCGGGTAAAACCGTCGCGGTCACCGAAAGACCGGCCAGGGTCTCATCCTCGGGGTCGGACCAGCGCAGCTCGAGCCCCGCGCCGCGCTTGCGCAGGGCGCACTGGCGCCAGCCGGCGTCGGCCGCCAGTTTCCTCTGGTTGGTCGAGCCGCCGGGCCGCACGGTCAGCGAGAAGAGCGGAAGCGGGTTGGCCGCCAAGAGGTCCTGCCCGGACTGCACATCCAGCAGGCGCTCGACCCGAATGCCGCCGGCTGCGCCGCGCACTGTAAGCTGCAAGTCACCGGCCGTCACTGGAACGGGTTGCGCCTCCGGCGCCCCTCCCCGCAACCCCGCCGGGGAAAGCAGCAGCAACCCGAGCATTGCCGTCAATTGAAACCGTTTGCACTTCATGACCGGAGAGTAATCGCCGCACGGCGTCAAGGCACGACGCAAAAGCGCGAAACGATGAAAATAATTCATCGTAACCCGGACAATAAGCACTGCCCGCGCCCTTTTGGTTCCACCCGGCAACGCACGTTCCCCCGACTATGGGACTATCGGACTATCGGACTATGGGACTATCGGACTAACGACCATGGGAAGATGGGACAACAAGATTAGGTGGCGGACCTGACGGCAGCAGGCGGACCGTTGGGAACGCTGGGGGCGAAGCACGGAGGCATGCTGGCTCGTGGGGGGTATGCACCTCATGGGCACGCGTCGGTGTCTGGAGGAGGGTCGGGGTTGAGGCTGGCGGAAGTAGTCAACGGCGGGAGGACGGGATTATGGCGGTGGCGGGGGGAGGGTGTCTGCGGATTCCATACGCG
>ERZ795052.3927-NODE-3927-length-15843-cov-8.226945_pt1 | contig 15843 bp, 18 predicted proteins | sample MGYA00375136_ERZ795052 | MGnify/ENA primary metagenome ERZ795052 (study PRJEB30181, sample SAMN05720156) | activated sludge metagenome | isolation source: Anaerobic digester | place: Japan | collected 2015-05-26 ... | reverse complement strand
GTCGCGTCCTGCCTGCCCTCTACCAGACGGCTGGAGGCCGCCAAGTCCCAACGCAGCAGGTCGTAGCCCTTGGTCGGCTCAGGGATCGCCACCGGTTTCGGATTGGCCACGAACACGCTTACCATTACGTCTGTCATGATAACCTCCCTCTACAGTCCCAGTTCCTTCGCCCGTCGTTCAGCATGGTACAGCAGGCCCTTGTCCCGATCCACTAGATCGCGGAAGATAGCGAGCGCATCCTCGCCGCGTTCCAGACGCCGCACGCCTTCCTCTGTCCACCATCGAATCTTGTCCTGCATCTGGCCCACCTTGCCCGACGCCACCGCTTCCAACGTCAGTGGGTCGGTGGACGGCAAGTAGGGCGGCGGCTCGACCGCTTGCGCGTGTTTGGCGACCATGCGTCGAATCAGACTGCCCGACACATCGAAACTTTTCCAATCCTCGTTCGGGCAGGTCACGAATGGCGTGGCGGCCAGTACATAGTCGTCTTTGCACAGTTCGTCGTCATAGGCTGACAGTTGCCGCCAGTATCGTTCTTCATTCATGTTGCCCTGACCCAGGCCATACTGCGGCGGATAGACCCAATCTCGCCAGTCTAGCCAACCTTTGCGACGCCGCTGCCCAGCCCAGCCAGCATCTTCCCAGGGAATGACACCGCCGTCAATGCCGCACTCGCCGATGATAATGTCAGGCTTGAGGCCCAACAGTTGCACGAACTTACGATAGCGCAGCGTCCAGTGCCCGTCGCCGTCCATGACTGAGGGCGCGCCATACTCATGTAGTTCCACGCCGCCGCCGAAGCCCATTGCCACCACGACGGCCTCTTTGTAGGCCGCGACCTGAGGATAGTCTGGCCAGCCTACGCCCGCGCTGAGAATAAATGGGCGCAGACCCATAGGCCCGACCAGTGCGGCCCACCTCTTCCAGAAGGCGGCATGGCGAGAGACCTCATCAGCAGTCCGGGGATGCGGCTCGTTCGGGCCGAGAATGGCCCAGCAGCCCTGGGCCTTGACCTGCTCATACCTCGGTTTCAGCATGGCGTGGTAGGCATCGGCTCCTGCCGCGCCGCGCAGGAGATACTCCGCCTCAAGGTTATCTCCGCCAATCCACAGCCGTGCGATCACCTTCTGCTTCGGGAACATCTCCTTGGCTGGCTTGGGCCAGTTGTCGGGATCAATCGCCTTGACGTAGCCGATGTTGGAATCTCGCACCACATCGGTGAGGTCACCCCGTAGCGGCGGAGACAACTGGTAGTGCACACCTAATTTGCTCACGAGCACCTCCAAGTAGGGCATTGGGTCAACGTAACCCTGATAGCCGTTGCTAAAGACGATCGGTTTCGCACGCAGGCCAAAGTGCAGATGCGGGCCAGTAACCGTGCCCGAATTGCCCGACAGGGCCACCTGCTCTCCAGCCTTCACAAAGGTGTTGTCTTTCACCGTGTACGCCGACAGGTGCGCGTAGGTTGTCTGCACCTCGGCGTTCTCAATCCTCAGATAGCGTCCATAACCAGACGAGTAGGGCATGTGCACTGCCAGCCCATCGTGCGCAGCGTAGACGGGCGTGCCAACCGCGCAGGCCAGATCCAGCCCCTCGTGACCCATGTAACCTAGCGGCTGGTAGTAGGCCGGATTCTCATTGAACCGCTGCGTAATACGCGCCCCAGGAACAGGATGCCTCATTGCCCCCTCCTACACATCGTCGGCAGGAAACTTTCGTTCGTTCAGTTGTTTGAGCGCGTCCCGCAACAAGTCCGGAACCGGAAGCCCAGCAGCCACCGTGTTCTCTAAGACGCTTAGCCCCTCAGAGGCGCAGTACCAGATGACTACGGCGTTGCGCGTAACATCCGTACCCAATACATGGCCTTAGTACACTCTAGCGATCGCCCCAAAATTGTAGAGCGATCCGCCCCATAGCGTGCGGTTGCTCCCCTCATTGTGGAAGGCCAACGCTTCGAAATAGTCCCCCGCAGCCATCTGAGCCACATAGACGTGCGACACCGCCGCGCTGCCGCCGCTGACGCCGGCCGCGTGCGGAAAGGCATCCTGCGCCCCGCCTACATATGTGTCGCCATTCTTGCGGAACAGCAGGCTCACCCGCGCCCCATCGGTGGCATGATCCTTCATGATCCACGAGGCCGCGAGGAGATAGACCCCGGACGCCGGCGCTGTCAGGCGGCTCGGCACGGCGGCGTTCCAGCAGCCCCCCTCATTGTGCGCCTGATGCGTCCAGACGATGGGCGTCACCGCGCCCGAGGCGATCCCCCCCTGGTCGCTGGCGCGATAGACGGTGGCCGACACGTGCTGCGCTAGCATCGCCGCTACAAAGGCCTCGTAGCTCTGCCGCAGGTGTCGCAGGGCCTGATCCACGATGCCCAGGGCGCCTGGGTAGCTCACGGCGTCACCCCGTCGTCCAGCAGTCGGGCCAGCGCCTCGACCTTTGCGGCCAGATTCCTGGCCCAGGCGGGTGCGTTGGCCGGCAGATCCACGGGTTCGGCCAGCGCCCTTCGAGCCGCAGCCACCGCTTGCGCCAGTGCCTCCTCCTCGGCAGAGCGCCCGACGGCGGCCCGGCGCACACCGTCGCCGATGCGTGCATAGGTGATCTCAGCCATTGCACAGCTCCTTCACATGCCACTCGTCGTCCCCGCGCCAGGCCAGCAGGTCCAGCATCGGCAAGGGCCGCCCGGCGCCGTCCTCGCCATAGCCGATGAAGCCATCGCTCAGCACCACGCCCCCCTGGCGATCGGCGTAGAGATACCGGTCGCTCGTTTCCAGCTCCAGCGACACGTGAGGCAATCGCGCCACCGCGCCGCCTAGGTCGGGCCAGGCGCCTGCCGTCACGTCCAGGCGCCCATCCGAGATCTCGATTCGCGCCGGCGTCTCCTCCATGTGCAAAGCCACTCGATGAACGATCATGCTCCCTCCTCAGACGCCGTAGGCCAGCGCCTGCACAGTGAATGTGCCACTCTTGCCGCCGGAGGCCGCCATCTGCACCGTCGCGCCCGTGACGCTGCGCGCGCTCACATAGGCATAGTTGCGGCCCATGTTGTAATCCGCGGTGGTGTAATAGGTCGCCACCTGCACGCCGCGGATGGTGGTAAAGGCGTTGTTCCAGGTCAGGGTGACGCCCTGCACCTCGGTGCCAGAGGAGAGGGTGACATCCGCCTCTTTGTACTCAAAGCGCAACTGCTCCTGCTTGCAGCCGGTGGGATAGACCCCCGTTCCCAGGCCATGCACGGCGGTGGCGGCGTCCACGTGCGCCTTGAGATAGTCCTCATTATCGCGCACCTGCTCGTTCATCATGGCGGCGGTCACTACCTCGCCCGTTACCCAGGTTCTTGGCGTCGTCCAGGCCATTTCCCCAGCCTCCCTTTTTTACAGCGCCAGGCGCGTCGTCGTCCCCAGATTGCTGCCCATGGGATAATCGAGCCACCAATAGCGATTGGGATCGTGCGGCGCCAACCAGAGCTGTATCTCCCAACGCTCTTGATCAATGCGATGGCTGATCCCCTGTAACAGCGAGCGCCCAAAGTAAATGGGGTCGCCTCCGCCAGGCGGTTGCCAATAGATGAAGATATCATCCCCCAGATCATTGCACAGCACGATGTACCAGGCGATGGCGCTCAGCGGCGCGCGCAGCCCCAGGCGGCTCACCCGCGGCGCAGGCTGCTTGTAGCGTCCCAACAGATAGTGCGCCAACTGAAAGGCATCGTCGTCCGTGATCAGCGGCAAGCCAGACCATTGCAGCGTGCGCACGAAATAGCTGACCTGGCTGGCCGTATCCGTCGCCACCTGCTCATCGCCATCTTGGCGCGCTATGCGCACCTCGTTATAGATCAGGGCATCATCGTATTCGATCTCGATCTCGCTAAAGGGCGCCGTGCGATCAGGGGGGCCATCATTGTTGAAGACGTTGTAGAGTTGAGTGCCGTAGCGTATGGTGCGGAAACGATTGTAGAATCGGGCCTCGCCATCATAATCAATGAAAAAGACGCCGGTCTCAAGCTGGGCCATCTCCTGGATGTGTCCCAGGGCAGGCGCATCCTCCAGTGTCGTGGCGATGACTTTAGTCTGGCCGTCCATGATTATCCGGTCACCTACCGGGCCCAGCACCGTGGTGTCGCCCAGGAGCCCATTCACTGCCGAATCCAGCACCCACGATTCCCCCGTCGTCCAGCCGACCGCGCTCAGCACGGCGTCTATGCGCGCGCCAGTATCTTGTGAAGGCCAATCGCCATTCAGCCGCGTCATGGCTAGCACCTTGAAGCCATCCGAGGCCTGCACCTCCACCCAGGCGTCGCGCGCCTCGTAACGCGGCGTCCAGGCCTCGATATAGCCGCAGAATAGGCCGAAGGGGACATAGTAGCCCGGACCCCGCGGGTCCTGCGTTTCGCAGCGCACGCGGATGCGCCGCATGGGCAAAAGCAGGCCGTAGTAGGGGCCATCCTCATAGAGAGGATCGAAGCGCCGATCGCGATTATCCAGCGCCAACGCCAGCGTCCCCGCCTCCATGCGGTCCAGTTCTCGCTGTCTTCCACGGCGGATATCTATCGCCCCGCGCACATAGGCCGTGACGTCCGCCCACACGGGCGCCTCGGTGGGCTCCGTCTGCAGGGCAACTTCCACCGTGATCGTCGGCCTGGTCATGCCAACCCCACCCCCACATTGCGCCGCCCCGTGCGCAATAGTTCCTGACGCAGATGTTCCGCCAGGTCACGCTCGGCGGTTACTGAACCCTGCACCGTCACATATACGTTCATCGCCTGCGCCCCACCATAGGGGACGATAGCGCCACTCAGCCGTGGCACGAACAGCTCCGGCCCATCCTCGCCGACGAGATAAGGCCGGCTGGCCGTCACCGGGCCGCCCGAGGCCCTGCCGGGGATGCCTTCCATCGCGCCACCGATGCCTTCGTACACCGAGCGAATATGATGCGTGGTGTAGATGTCCGTGGGGATCTTGGCCAGCTCCAGGTTCACCGCGATCACGGCCTGCGACGAGCTCGCCTGGAAGTTAGCGATCAGCCCGGCCAGCGTCTCCTCTGAGATGCTGGTCGTATCGCTGGCGAACTGTGACACCGCACCTAGCAGGAGACGCGCCTGAGCGTCCACTACGGCCGCCTGTTGGACGCCCTCAGCGCCCAGCGCCACCATCTCCTGGCGATCACGCAGGAACCAATTGTAGGCCAGTTCCAGAGCCTGATTTACCAGAGACTGCCGTTGCTGCGCTGCGGCCAGCTCGCTCTGCCAGGCGCGCAGCGTGTCGTTGAGCCGCTCGCCCTCCGCCCGTAGCCGCGCGATGGCTCGCTCTTGCGCCGCAATGACCGTCTCCTGCGCCGCGATCTGGGCCGACAGCGTCTCCATCTCAGCCTTTGTAGAGGCGATCTCCGCCATCGCCCCGGCAAAGGTCATCTCCGGCGCCGTCGGGCTGACGGACTCCTCCAGTAAGCGCATCTGCTCGTCATAAGTCAGCGAGCGCGTCAGGCGCAGCTGATCCAGATAACGCTGCAGGGCGCGCGCCGACTGCGTTACGCCCGCCGGCAGCGTCGCTAGCCAGGCCTCGGCGCCCTCCGTCAGGAGGGGATATTGCTCCACGAGGCGAGCCAGCGGTCGCCCCAGGCTGGAGGCCAGCTCCACCCGCTTGAGGTGCATCTCCAGCGCATTGATCTGCATGTCCAGACGGCCCATGCCCGCCAGCCGTGGATTGGCCAGCTCCTGCAGACGCTGCTGGGCCGCGCTCAGCTGCTCGTTCAGCCCCCGCAGCTTCTCTTGCATACCGGCCAGGCGCGTCTCCTCCGCGCGCATAGCGCGCTGGTTGGCCTCTAGAGCCGCATTGACGCCCGCAATCTGCGATTCCCATTGCGCTACGCTCTGCGCCGCCGCCATCGAGGCCGGATGTACCCGCACCAAAGCGGCTGAGAGATCGCCTACCTCCACTGCCGCCTCATTCGCTGCGCTGCCCAAAGTTTCAAAAGTCAAGGCTGTCGCTTGGGCGCCCTGCGCTGCCGCCTGCTCCGCCTGGCGAAAATCGCCCATGCCCTGCGCCGCTTGCCGATTACCTTGGATCAAGTTGCCAAGGCTATCCCCCCAGGCGTCGGTGGTTTGTTTGCCACGCAGAACATAGTCCGCCCAGGTCTTTGCCTCTTTTTTGAGCGCGCCCAGCGTTTCTTTCATCCCCAAGGCCTTGGCGCCCGCGCGCGTCAGGCTGCCGGCCCATTCGTCAATCTTGGCCGCCCAGGCGCCCGTAGAGTCGTCCCCTCCCAGCGCCTGGTAGACCCCGCCGATGATCTGTAATACGACCTTGGCGCTGGCGGCCAATTGCTTGATGATCCCCTCCCAAGCAGTGAATAGAATGCGTTTGAAGCTCTCCCAGGCGCCTTCCCAGTCGCCCTTCAGAATCTTGAGCGTCAGGTTGATCACCTCGCCGATGACATCCATGGCCCATTGTATCGTGCTCTGGATAGCTCCCCAGGCGGTGGAGACGACGCTCTGGATGCGCCCGCCATAGTCGGCCCACAGATCGCGTATAGCGCCCAGCACCGACGCCGTAATCTCGCGGAGCTTGGGCAGTTGCTCCTGGAACCAGCCCACCACGCCCTGCACGCCACGCAGCAGCGTGTCGCGGACCTGCGGCCAGACTTTGGCCACCACATCGCGCACGCCGCCCAGATTGGCCTTCCAGGCGGCGTAGAGCGCGGCCACCGCTGCGATGATTAGCCCTATCGGTCCCAACAGCGCTGAGAGCGCCGGCCCAATGAGCGCCAGGAGTGGCACGGCCAGGGCCACCGCCGCCGCCAGCCCGGCGAAGACGCCGATCCCCTGCCGCACCGGCGCGGGTAACCGGGCGAATAACGCGGCCACCCCCTCGATGATGCTCTGCATTCGCGCCGCCCAACGTTGTAGCGTCTCGCTGGAGGCAAACTCGGCAAACTTTTGCGCCAATTCCGAGAGGCGCACGAACAGCGGCGCAAAAGCGCTTGAGGCCACTTGCGTCAAGCTGTCTTTGATGTTCGACATTGCCCCCAGAAATGTGCGGCTCTGCGCCGCCATCATGCCGCCATAGTTCTGCTGGCTGAATGTCTGGAACGCCTGGATGAATGTCTGGCTGGCGATCTTGCCCGTCTCGCTCAGCTTCATGACCTCGGCCACCGATTTGTTCATGGCCTGCGCCAGGATCTCCCAGGCCGGCACGCCCGCCTCGGTGAGCTGCCGCATCTCCTCGCCCGAAACTTTCGTCTTGGCGCGCATTTGCCCCAGGGCCAGGATCAGCCGATTGATCCCCTCCGTTCCCAGGCCCAGGGCGCTGGCCGCGTTGCCCACGTCGGTCATCAGGGGGATGACCTCTTTGGCCGAGAACCCCATGGCCAGCAGACGCCGCGAGGCCGTTTCGATCCCAGGGAAATCAAAGGGCGTCTCACGAGCGAAAGTCTTTAGATCGGCGAGCATCCCCTGGGCCGCTTGCGCCGAGCCTAGCATCGTCGTCCAGGCGATTTGGCTCTGCTCCATGCTGGCGTTGAAGCCCACCACCGCCTCCTGCACGCCTCCGAACAGGGTGCGGGCGATGGCCATACCGCCCAGAGCCGCGGCGAAGCCAGCCGCTTGTTGCTGCACCCGCCTTAGCCCGGTCTCGGCCCCGCGAGTGTCGGCGCCCACCTTCACCATCAGTTGGGCCGCTGTGATCGCCATCCCGCTAGCCCCTTCTCTCCCGATCCTTGGCCGCCTTGGCCTCAGCATCCAGCGCCGCCAGTGCGCGGTGGCGCCATTCAATGCTCACCTCATCTAGTTCCCAGGGCGCCACGCCGAGCCGCGTCGCCGCCGCCATCTCCAGATACCAGTCCGGCACGGTCCCGAAGGCGCCGTCGCTGGCTAGGTAGCGGCGGAGCTCGCGGCACTCTATTTTTTTGGGGTCATGGCCTCCATGATCTTCTCGAGGATCGCCTGCACCAAATCCAGCGGCAATTGTTGCAGCAGTTCATCCGTCGGTTCCAAAGGCTGCCCCTCATCATCCACGATATCCCAGGCCACCAGCGTCTCGCGCAATAGGCTGAGAAAGCCCATGTGATCGGTCGTCTGCAGCTCTTGCAGGCGCTTCAGCCAACGCCCGTTCACGCTCCGGGGCGCGAACTGCACCGTGAGCTGCTCGCCCTCGTAGGCCACCTCCACCTGCCGTTTCTCACCCAGGCGACTCAGTCGCATCATCCCCTCCTAGAGCGCCGTCAGCACGTTGGTCAGCTGCGCTTGCAACGCCGTTCCCCCCGACCAGGCCGAATCGTAGGCCGCCTCGAACGTCCATTCGATGCCATAGACGCCATCCTCGTCTGAGAACTCGCCCACCTCGGCCACTACGCCGCACAGGTCCAGTTGCAGCGTGTAGTAATAGGAGGTGGCGATCAGCGGCCCCACCGCTTTGACGCGCAGATAGCGCTTGTCGCCGGCGCGCAGCGCCGTCAGCGGGCCCATGCCCACCGAGTCCGCCTCCACAAGAAGTTTCAACGTGGCATTAGGCGCCGTCTCCACGTGCGCCGCAAAACCGCTCACCGCTGAGTTGATCGCCCATAGCGGATTGAAACGGTCGCCGATGCTGAACTCGCCGCGCAGGGCCCGCGTGAGCTTGGTCGTGCCGATGCCACCTGAAGTCGAGTCGAGGTAGACGTCTATTTGCGTTGGCTGGACCGGCATGACCGCCACGGCCGTCGGCGCGGCGGTCATGGTGATATTGTCCTGATAGGCTTGCCCCAGCATGGCGCCGCTCACTTCCACCGTCTCACGGTCGAAGCGCAGCGTGAACTCGGTCACTAACCCATAGGCGAACTTGCCCGCGCGCACGCTAGAGCCCTGCTCCACGGTAAAGGTCTTGATGGCATCCTCGGCCGTCTGCGCCGGTTTGTGCGTCCACAGATAGGCCGCCGTGGCGCCCTGCTGGGCGGGGGCAGCGTAGGCCAACACCGAGGAGAGCAGATAGGCCAGGTGGTTGTAACAGGCCTGCCCCTCGATGCGCGCCTCGATCCACTCCTTGCCCAGCGCCGCGATAGTAGTGAATTTGCCGCCCACCGGACGGAAGCGATTGACGTTGGCTTGTATCCCCGGCGTGATCGAGAACGCTTGCAGCAGCTTGTTGGCCGCCACCCCCGTGCCCGGCGTCGTCTCCACGCCCACCTGCGTCACCTGATTGAGGGTCGCTCGTTCTGGCATTATCTTTCTCCTTTATTGCGCCACGATCCGATAGATTCCGCCCAGATGTCTGAACACCTTGCCCTCCTGCTGTTCGGGATAGACGACCGGGGCCTCGCGTACACAGGCCAGTACCAGCCCGCTTGTCACGCTGCCGCTGGCGCCCTGTAACAGCGCATCAATGCGGCTGGCGATTGGCTCCAAAGCGGCGTAACTGGGCGTGGCGCCCACCGCCTTCACCAAGTAGCGGCATTGCGCCATGATCCGCGCCGGCCCTACACCCAGTACGTCATGCCCCCCCTGAAAGACGATCAACACCAGGGGATAAGCCGCCGTGGTGGGCGCCTCGCCGCTATACACCCGGTCGCCGATCAACCCCTGCAGCGTGGCATCGCCGCTCAGCAGCGTGTACAGCCAGCGCTCCGCCGTCATGGGCTCGCTCATCCCAGCAGTTTCCGCATGGCGGCCTCGAAGGCCGGGCGCGCCGCCTCCGCCGCGGGGCCGAGATAGGGTTGCGCCGGACGCCCCTCAGCCCCCATCTCGACGTAGACGCCGTATTCTGCCCCCACCGCCACGATGGCCGTCAGATCGTCGCGCGGCGGCTCCACCTCCGGCAGCAGCTGGGCCTGTGGATTGGACTTCAGCGCCTTCTCCTGGGCCTCGTCATAGCTGCTGCTCCGGGCGGTGGAGGTGTAGATCGAGTTCTTGAGTGCGCCGGTATCCACCGGCGCGGCGTCCTGCGCTGCGATCTGAATGGCCATCGCCACCTCGCGCACGGCCTTCCCCGCCTGATGTCGCAGCTCGCCGCGCAGGTGGCCCAGGCGGTCTTCCTTCAGCTCTGCCGCGATGATGATCCTGCTGCGCGCCATCAAGTCATCTCCACACAGACCACGCGGCGCGCCGTCTCATACGAGCGCCCTAGCACAGCGATCACCCGCAGTGTGCGCATGCCGATCGAGATCTCGTCCTCCATACGCACATCGGTCCCGGCCGGCAGAGTGGCCACATAGGCCGTCATCCCGGTCAAGCGCTCGGCGATGACGCGCTCCTGCGCGCTCTGCCCCAAGGGGGCCAGCCGGCAGGGCGTCACGCCGACGTCCGATGTAGCCGGCTGGCGCCCGCCCATGCCATCGGAGGTCTCCGTCGTCCGTCGGATGGTCGCCGTCTCCGGCAGCGCCTCATATTGCGTGTCGCGCATGGCCGTCAGATCTCTCGTCGTCAACATCGTGTTACGTCTTGAACTTGCCGGCGCTGATCTGCTTCAGCGCATCGCGCACAATGTCCGGCACTGGCAATCCGGCCGCCACGCTATTCTCCAGCACCGAAAGGCCCTCGTTCGCACAATAGATGCCGGACACCACGTTGCGCGTGGTAGTCTCTAGGCCCAGTAGAACATCGGCTTGCGCCGCCACCGCGATCACACAGAAGATCAGCAACTTGCGCGGGAGCTTGCGAAACCCGATGTCACTAGATAAATCCTTTTGGACAAAGGCCCGCAGGAATCCCGTCACGACATCGAGCACGATGAGGATCACCAGCGCCGTCATGATCTGATTCCAGCCTCCCCAGACCTGGGCCGCGATGCCGATTAGAGATCCGAGGATTACCTTGCCCACATCCGCCAAAAACGGGATGGACGTGAATACCGGTTTGTTCATGCTTCATCCTATCTTTCTGTTTATCGCGTGTCCTCACGCACCAGGCGCGCGATGGTGGGGCGAGAGCGGCGCCGATATTGCTGCGCCAACCGCAGCAGAGCCTCACCCTGTTGGCTACGCTGAAACGTCGCGCCATCGGCGCTGAAGTCATAGGCCAGGGCCACCTGTGCAGCCCTGGCCTCTAGCGCGTCCGCCGCTGCCGCATAGGGGTCGTAACTTTTCCCCGTGAGAAAGACCTGCGGCGTGTGTTCTGCAAAGTGCCAGCGCCCCACCAAAAGGTCGGCACTCTCAGGCAGTAGTTCGGCTCCCGAAGAATCCTGGAGCAAGGCATCGGGCGCCCAGTGACCATAGGGGGCTACATACTCTAGCGCCGCAGCAGTCCCCGCCACCGTGCTCCAGACAGGCTGCAATGGCAGCAAGGCCACGTCCAGACGGTGCGCATCGAGCCATTCTTGGATCTCGTCATCTGTCCAGATGGCTTCTGCCCCGACGGGATCATTGATCAGTCTGCGCACCCGATCTACCAGCGCCCCGTATACAGCCATGTCCTTTAGTTCTTCGGAATGAGATACGTGCGCACATGGCAGGTCGCCGCACCGCCCGTTCCAGTGAAAGTCACCTGCAGCGTCCCGTCGTTCTGCACGAACCGCGCCGATTCCAACGGCCCAATCACCCGCGTTGTGTTCTGGGCCACGGCCACCGCCAGATCGCCCAACCCCTCGCGTACTGCTGGCGGGTTGTCGCCGTGCAATACCGTTACAGTGAGCGCCCGCACGTTATCCTCGGTCACCTCGATCAGCAGCCTGCCCATCGCGCCGCCATAGTCGGCCGCCGCTACTGGCACCGTACCGTTGGTGTCGATTGCATCGCCAGCGCCGCGCAATGCGTTGCCGTTGACGGTCAACGGCGTCACAGTCAACTTTGCAGGGTTCGCCATGTCATTGCTCCTTTTAGCCGCGAGGCAGTCGGAAACAGATCACGTCCGCCTCGCCGTTGAGGATCTCGAAGTTGATGTTCAAGTCGCCGTTGTCCTGCACGAACCGCGCACTCTCGAACGGCCCATACAGTGCCATCAGATCGGCCCCGCCGGTAAGCGCCGTGGCTGCCATGGCCGTCACTACGCCCGTGCCATCGTTGGCCGCAGCGTTCGCGCCGCTCACCAGAGCCGCAGCCGCGGGCGTGCTCGCCACCTCCGTGATGATGTCGGCCGCTGTGCTCGTGATGGCGCCGCCATCGTCGCCGCCGGTCAACGCTGTCTCGCTCATGGCGGTCACCACGCCAGCCCCCGTCGCACCATCGGGCAACGATGCCAGAACCAGCAATTTCGCCTCGCCATCGGCGTTTACCGCAGCCAAGACCTCTGCAGCCGTGCTGGTGATAGCCCCGCCACTGCCCGTCGCCAGACTGACGTTGATGTCCGTCCCCACCACGGTCACATCCAGCGACTGGTCGTTGCCTGCCGGGTCGGTATAGGTGATAGTGATGCTGTTCCCGGCCGCACCGGGTGTCACCGCGGTAAAGACCAGATCGTTATCCTCGCCAGTGAGCTCGGTCTCCACCGAGGCCGCCACTTCGGGGGAGGTCTCCAGCGATACCTCGATAGCGTTCTCGGTGACGGTGACAGCCAGCGCTTCGTCCTCTGCGCCCGGATCGACATATGCGATAGTAATGTCGTTGCCCGCCGCGCCGCCAACCGCTGCCGTCCAGATGATGTCGTTGTTATCGCCCGCCAGCGCCGTGGTCAGCGCTGCGTGCGTCGCGTCCATGTCTGCGCCGCCAGCCAGTGAAGTCTCGGCTACCGCCGTCACTGCCGCTGCGCCACTCGAACCAGCCCCATTCGCGGCCGTCACCAGATGGCCCGCGAACCAGTGCGCGTTGACCGCCGCGATCACCTCCGCGGCCGTGCTCGTGATTGCACCGCCCGCGCCCGTGGCCAGGTGCACTCGGATCGCGTGTCGCTCGAACACGTCCACCCACAACGACTGGCTCGGCAGCCCGGGGTCGATGTACTGCACGCTGAGCTGATTGCCCTGTGACCCCGCCACGTTGGCCGTATACAGCACGTCGTTGTTGGCCCCCGCGGGGTTGATCAGTACGCTCGCCGCCAGCGCCGAGGCCAGTGGCAAGCTCAGGTCGCCCAGCGGCTGCCGTACGGCAGGGGGCAGGTCGCCAGCAGCCACACGCGCGCTCACTGCGCCGCGCGCCGTCACCAGCAGCGCTACCCTGTCGGCCTCGCCGCCCATGTCGGCGGCCACCACCGGCACCGTGCCCGTTGTATCGATCGTATCCGCCGCGGGCCACGCCAGAGCGTTATTCCCCACGATCGTTCGCACTGTCAGCTTTGCCGGATTCGCCATAGCACTCCTTTCTGTTAGGGGCCAGGCCACCCTGGCCCCACTGCCACTAGGCTATGGCTAGGCCGCCGTGCCGATGTTGGCGATGATCAACGCGAGCGCGTTCGGATACACCACCCGCGCGCCGTAGAGGTGCAGGCCCTTCACGGCATCCGCAAAGCGCAGCTCTGGCCGGTAGGCCTCCACGCTATTGATCTGCTCTGCGTAGCTGGTCGCGTAATTGGTGCCCAACAGAATCTTGTACTCCTGCGGGCCGGCCGCAAACGGCACATTGTTCGACATGTAGATGTCGAAGCCAGCCGCGCGCCCCACCAGGCCATTCACGCCGCGGCTATCTGCCGTCTCAGAGCCGCTGCCCACAAAGCGTGCATCCATCAGCAAGTATCCGTGGAACCATGGGGGCACGATCGCCCAGCGCCCAGCGCGGGGCACGTTGGCCTCGTCCAGGTCGATACTGGCGTTCAACAGCGCGATGTACGGGTTAGTCTCGCCCCCGCCATAGCCGCACGCCAGACCAGCGCCAACCGCGCCCTGAGTGTTTGCCGCTGGCACGCCCGCCCACATGATGCCCGCCAGCCACTGGTCGGCGGTGTCGGCCAGCGCCAACGCGGCGTTGCGCATCGCCTGGTCCATCACCTTCGGCTGCTGCTGTCGGCGGTCGATGTCGTCGATCTGGAAATTGAAGTAGTCAGCCTGGCTGATGGTCAGCAACTGCGTCGCGTCAGTCAGCTCCTGCACTGCCGCCATGTTGGCGTTTTTAGCATACGGCGCAACCGTTACTGGCCCGAGCGTGTTGATGCGCACGGTGTCGCCAGCCTCGCGAATGTCGCCCTCATAGTCGCGGTTGACCACCGCGGGCTGTGCATAGACCAGCGCGGCGTTGAGGTTGCTCAACAACCGCGCGCTCCAAATGGTCGGAATGAAATTGTTGATGGCCATGATCTGTTACTCCCTTGCGACTCCCGTCGCCTCTATAGTCCCTTTTCCATTGCGGCCTTCACCGCATCCCAGTTCGCATTGATCTCCTCGGGCGACATGCGAGCGATGGCCTCGCGCGTCAGCACCGCAGCGCTGCCTCGCGGCGGGTTGGTGGGACTGCCACTAGCCGTTACACCCTTCAGATACGGCTTCTGCCGCACCAACTCGGTCAGTGCCGCTTCAACCCCCTGTGGTGCGCCATTCTGATCGAACTCGATCTTCCCACGCACCAACGCCATCGCAACTTCGGCGTCCACGATGCCTACCTTCTGAGCGGCGGCCTGGACTGCGATCTGCAAGGCTTGTTCGCGCCGTTGCGTTTCCCAGGTTTGCTCTCGCCTCTGGTACTCGCTCAATTGCGCTTGCAAGCGCTGGGTTTCGGTCTGTGCAGCCGCCTCGGCATCGCGCTGTTTTTGCAACGCGGCCTTGAGATCGGTCACTTTCTCCAATCCCAACTCCGTCAGAAGTTCCTGAATGGCTGTCCGCTTGGTGCGGTTTAACCGTTCCGTCAGCTGCGCGCTGGTCAGCCGAATCTCGCCCGGCTCGCCTTCACCGCTTGTGGGGCCGGTGGCGTTACCGTCCGCTACCTCCGCCGTTCCCCCGCTGCCTGTATCAGGCATCCAAAAAATCCTATTTCGCCGTTTCATCTTGTTCTCCCCGGCTGTTGACCGCCGCCGTCGCGTCTTATCTGCCCTCACTCTAGCACAAGACTGTGACAATCTATGTCAATCCCGTGGAGCAAACGCATCCTCTTCCCAGCGTTTTGCCCCTTCTGGCCCCAACACGTTCCCCAGGCTCCTGGCATAGCGCAGCGTCCCCCAGCGTGAGCTGTAACGGACACCGACAAACTGGTCTAGGCTCACGGCCCCTGCGCGATAGGCCGCACCACCGGCCTGTCCCAGCACGCGATCCTGCTCCTGAGGCGTGAGCCGCGCGAACATCTCGGCTCCCGTGGGCAATGCCGGTTCCTCTGGTAAGCCCCCCAAGCCCAGCTCGGCCCAACTGCGCACCCAGGGGGCGGCCACGCAGCGCCCGTTGGGGTGATCGTCCAGGGTCTCGTCTAGGCTGTGGAGAGTGCCGTGCATGGCCCAGCAGGCCGCGCAGGTGCGCTCACTCCTGGCCGACAACCAAATCCAACCCTTGACCACGTTGTCATTGGCGCGATAGCTTTGCAGCGCCGCTGTGCGGTAAGCGCGCAACACCTCGGTGCGGGCCACCCGCAGCGCCCGCGCCAGATTGTCGCCAAACTCGCCCCGCACCCTGCGAGCGATGCTGCGGGGATTCTCCCCCGTGACCAGGCCGGCAATGAGTGCCTCGCGCACAGCCTGGCTCGCCTCGACTCCTAAAGCATCCAACAGCGCCCGCAATGGCGTGCCGTTGCCGGCAAATCCAACCATCTCCACCAGCGCCTCACGGGGGAGCCGCACCCAGGAGAACGACACTCCTGGTGGCGGAGGCCCCAGGGCAACTCGCGTCAGGGTCTCCGCTTCCTGCATCGCCGCGCGAATGGCCGCGCGCTGTCCCCCCTCGATGCGTGGCGCGCTGCTCGCCGCCCAACGCCGCCATTCTACTTCTACCTGGCGTTGCAGCTCTTGCAACCGCTCATGCTGAAAAAGCCAGGTGATGGTAACGTCCTCGCCCCGTTCCTCGGCAGCGGCCAGCTCATCTAGGAGCGCTTTCAGCT
>ERZ795052.3923-NODE-3923-length-15847-cov-6.666033_pt1 | contig 15847 bp, 10 predicted proteins | sample MGYA00375136_ERZ795052 | MGnify/ENA primary metagenome ERZ795052 (study PRJEB30181, sample SAMN05720156) | activated sludge metagenome | isolation source: Anaerobic digester | place: Japan | collected 2015-05-26 ... | reverse complement strand
TGCTAAACCAAGTGGGAGAGTAGGTAGCCGCCATCTTTTTAAAAAGAGGTGTCCATAAATTGTTGGACACCTCTTTTTTTGTTTAAATTTGAAGAATACAAATAATTATTAACTATAGTTATGAGAGAAATAGTTGAGAGGATTTTTCATGAACTGCAAGATTTTAAGGATGATGCCAAAGTTGCCGATTATATTCCAGCTTTATCGAAAGTAAATCCTGATTCGTATGCAATCTCAGTATCAACATTGGGGAAAGAAAATATTTCTGTAGGAGATTATTCTGCAAGGTTTTCAATTCAGAGTATTTCTAAAGTATTTGCACTTACACTGGTAATTAAAACTATTGGCGATGAAATCTGGAATTATGTAGGTCGCGAACCTTCAGGAACTGCATTTAATTCTTTGATACAGATAGAATTGGAAGAAGGAATTCCAAGAAATCCATTTATCAATGCAGGAGCTTTGGTTGTGATAGACAGATTAATTGATATTTATAATGATCCATACGAAAAAATATTAAGCATGGTTAGAGAGTTAAGTGGTAACTCACAAATTGATTTCGATAGCGAAGTAGCTTATTCTGAAATTGAAAACTCTCACCGAAATTTATCATTGGTGCATTTGATGAAAGGATTTGGTAATATCCACAATAGTCCCGATAAAATAATTGACTTATACTCTCACTGTTGTAGTCTCTCAATGTCAACTGAGGAATTATCGCAATCTTTTCTTTTTCTTGCTAATTGTGGAATAAATCCATTTTCGGAAAAAGTTGTGTGCAGCTATAGAAATGCTAAAAGAATAAATGCCTTGATGCTTACTTGTGGCTTATATAATGAATCAGGAGATTTTGCCTATCGTGTTGGGCTGCCAGGAAAAAGTGGTGTTGGTGGAGGCATAGTTGCTGTTATGCCTGGCAAACTTTCAGTTGCAGTATGGTCTCCTAAATTGAATTTAAATGGAAATTCATCCCTTGGAATTGAAACACTTGAACGATTTACAACTTATTTGGGAACTTCTGTTTTCTAATAATTTAATAGAATTATGAAGGATATCATTAATTTTTTGAATGATCTAAATAAGAACAATAATAGAGAGTGGTTTGAATCTCATAAACAGGAGTATAAACGCATTCAGAATATTTTTAACAATTTTGTCGAAAAGCTGATAGAAGGTATTTCTGTGTTTGATCAATCTGTAAAAGGACAGAGTGTTAAGAGTTGTACATATAGAATATACAGAGATGTTCGATTTACAAAAGATAAATCTCCATATAAACCTTATATGGGTGCATTTATTTCCCCGAAAGGCAAATGTGGAGGATATTCAGGATATTATTTTCATATTGAAGCAGAAGGAGCAAATTATATCGGAGCAAATATTCTGTCTGTTGGGATTTATAAACCGGAGCCAATCGTATTAAAAAGCATTAGAGAGGAGATTATGCTGAATGGGGAGGAATTTATGAACACCATAGCACTTGCCAATGATTTCATTTTGGATCAAAGCTCTTCTCTTAGGAAAATACCTGCAGGTTATCCAAAAGATAATCCATATGCCACATATCTTAGGAATAAAGACTATCTCTTGATTAAAAAAATTGAAAATAAAGAAATTGTAGGTGATCAATTACTTGATTTTGTTTTAGGAAGCTATAAAAAAGCAGCTCCGTTCAATTTTTGGCTGAACAGAGCTGTGGAATATGCTTATGAAACATTCTAAAGTTCCCAGCCAAGTGCACTGGCTCCAAGTATGGCTGCATCAGACTCTTTAAGTTGTGAAAAAATAATTTTAACTTTATTTTTCCACAGTGGTAATAAGTTGGCATTCATGTGTTTCTCAATAGGGTTGAGAAGCAAATCTCCGGCTTTAGCAAGTCCACCGAAGAGAATTATCGCCTCCGGTGAGCTAAATGCCACAAAATCAGCAAATGCTTCTCCTAATTTTTGTCCAGTGTATTCAAACACTTTTATTGCAAGTTCATCACCATTGCTTGCAGCTTCAGAAACGTCTTTTGAGGTTATTGGTTCTGTGAATTCTCTCAAAAGACTTGGTTCCTTACTCATTTCAAGCCATTCTCTGGCAGTTCTTGCAACGCCTATTGCGGATGCATAGGTTTCAAGACATCCTGTTCTGCCACAATTACAAAGTCTTCCATTGTATCTTACAGAGGTTGTATGTCCTAATTCTCCCGCAAAGCCATCATGCCCATATACGACTTCCCCATTAATTACAATGCCACTTCCAACTCCTGTGCCAAGTGTTATCATAATAAAATCCTTCATTCCTTTAGCTGCACCATAAGTCATTTCTCCTACAGCTGCTGCATTTGCATCATTAGTCAATGCAACAGGAATCCCAATTTTATCTGCAACCATTCTGGCAAAAGGTATGGAATTGGACCCTCCCCAAATTATATTAACGGCATTTTCGATAGTTCCGGTGTAATAATTGCCATTTGGTGCACCTATTCCAATTCCTCTGATCTGTTGAATTCCTCCAATTGATTTGGCAAGAGAGATAACTGATTCACAAAGTTCGTCGATAAAAGGAGTGACATCTGTGTATTTATCTGTACGGATAATGTTTTGAGCCAAAACATTACCTCTAGCATCAACTATCCCTGTTTTAGTTGTCTGTCCTCCTATATCAATCCCTACTACATAAGGTTTATCCATGATAATTATGTTAAGGTTAATCAATTATTCTACAACAATATCTTTGTTGACATTTTTTGAACCTATCAAAGCATAGAACAGCATGTAAGCAATTCCGGCAAAAACAATCCAGTAACTGTTAATAAATCCTGAAACATCAGCAAGCCATCCTTGAATTGCTGGTAAAATTCCTCCTCCGCAAACCATCATCATAAAAATACCTGAAGCTACTGCTGTGTATTTCCCAAGCCCTGAAGTGGCTAAATTAAATATACTGCCCCACATAACTGATGTGCACAAACCACATAAAATCAAAAACATGATATTAATAGGAACAAGAGCCCATCCAAAAGATATATCTGATCTGAAAACAGGCATATTTACCATAATATCGAGTGGCATGGTTATAGCCATGAGAACGAGAATCAAGCCAATAATAGTTGTAGTGACAAGCATTGTTTTGCTTGAAACTATGCCTCCGATTGTTCCTCCGAGGAGGCGGCCGCACAGCATTAGAAACCAGTATGTACCAACAACTGTTCCGGCAACAACAGGATCTATTCCTAATCCTCCTGATGAAACATCTGAGGTCATAAAAAGATTAGTAATATTTGGAATACCAACTTCCACTCCAACATATATGAATATTGCAATTATTCCCAACACAAAATGACGGAATGAAAATGCACTGTGTGAATCCCTTGTGCTTCTTTTTTCTTTTGAAATGAATGGTTGTGGTATATCAACAAAGTATAGGACAATAAATGTAATTACGAAAATGACCATTACAAGATACAAGGCAGGATTTGCTTTTGCAATTGTTCTGGAAGCTTCGTCAGATCCCATCAGGTATCCTATAAAAACAGGAACAATTGTGGCACCGATTGAGTTTATCGATCCTCCAAACTGAATTAGTTGATTCCCTTTTTTCTCATTAGCTCCCAATCCGTTCAACAATGGGTTTACAACAGTATTCAACATGCACATTGACAGTCCGGAAATAAAAGCACCTATAATATATACACTAAAACTTTCTAGCTGCCCTGAAAAATAAGTAATTGTCACACCTATGAAACCTACAACTATTGCCGTTAAGGCTGTTTTTTTATAACCTATTTTTTGCAATATAAGTCCAGCAGGTATGCCCATAAAGGCATAAGCAATAAAATTGGCCAAATTTCCAAGTTGTGAGAGAAGATTACTAGCTCCAAATTGATTCTTGACTATAACGCCCATGGGATTTTGCAATCCTGTGACGAAAGCAATAATGAAAAATAATGAAAACATCATTGCAATCGGCAATGCGTAACTTTTTTTCTTTGTGTTGTCCATCAATGTATATAGTTTAAGTATTATAATGTCAAAGATAATAAATTGCATTTATTTTTTGAATTTTGTTTAGCTAAAAGAATGTTTCGTTTTTTTAATAAAAATGTAGCGAAACGAATCAAAAATCGTATTTTTGCATTAAATACAGATTGAGTTATGAAACAAAGACTTTCGAAAAGACAAAAATTTATTTTATTTTTTATCATTTTTATTTTATCCAATCAATTGATAGTCGCTCAAAAGTATAAGTTTATCGATGGTTGGTCTAAAGAAATTAATTATAGAATTGAAAGGTTTCTCGATTCTACAAAAACATTAAATGAAAGAAAAGTGGCAGTATTTGACGGAGATGGAACTGTATTTGGTCAAGTACCGTTTTATCTCGCAGACGAAGCCTTATATCAATATGCAGATGAACAATATAAAGGTAAAAGTGACTCTTTGTCAAAAGCTAAGATGAAAATTCTTAAGGCAATGGTCGAAGACGGCAACAATGTTGGAAAACCTTATGTAGAAAACAGAGTGCATTTTCTTTCAGGCATGACCACCGAAGAGGTAATGGAAATGGGATATCAATGTTATTTAAGATCATACAAAGGAAAGTTTTATCCTGAAATGAAAATCCTTATTGATAATTTAAAAGCTTATGGATTTGAAGTATGGATTCTTACCGCATCGCCTGAATACCTTTATCAAAAGTTTATCACAATTGAACTTGGGATACCTGACATTAACGTTATTGGAGTAAAATCTGTGATTATTGATGATAGACTTACTGATATAATAATATTGCCTATTCCTCAGGACGACGGTAAGGCTAATACAATTCCTACTTTCATAAAAGCTCGTCCATTGCTGGTTGGAGGAAATAGCAGAGGAGATTTGGACATGATTAACATGTCAAAAGGTTTGAAGATCGTAGTCAACCCTGATGATGTGACAGTCAGAGGAAAAGATGATGGGCCGATGAGTGGCTATACTGTGAAACAATATTGGGAAAAAGAGGGTGCAGTTATTGTAAAATGTAATGATACAGCAGATCCAATGGTTCGTTTCCACACCAGAGAGTGGGGAATACGGGAAAACCTGGCTCATCCTAAGAAATAGGAGTTCTAAGACTTAAGGCATTGGATTGAGTTTCATCGACAAGTGTTACCTCAATTCCCATATCATTCAGTTCTTCAACTATTTGCTTAGGAGCTTCACAGTCAGTTATAATTTGATCAATCTCTGTTATATCACATATTTTACTGAATCCTCTAAGTCCGAATTTAGACGAATCTGCTAATACAATTATTTTCTGTGCAGCTTTCATCATTATCCTGTTAAGGTTAGCTTCCATAAGATTTGTTGTTGTTAGACCAAACTCAATGTCGAATCCGTCAATACCAATGAAGAGTTTGCTACATGAAAAATTTTCCATCATTCTTTCTGCAAAAGGGCCTACAACAGAAACGGAACTGTTTCTTAATATACCTCCAAGTTGAATGACATCTATGTTTTTATCTCTTGAAAGTATGGAAGAAACGTTTACTGCAGCAGTGACTACTGTAAGATGATTTTTATTTTTGATTTCACGTGCAAGAGAAAGGACAGTGGTTCCGGAAGCTATAATTATTGAATCATTGTCTGAGATAAGGGATGCGGCTTGAATTCCTATTGCCCTTTTCTTTTCTGTATTGATCTTTTCTTTTTCGTTAACATGTCTGTCATTGATGTATGGATTAATTAGAATTGCGCAACCATGGGCACGGTAAAGAAGGTTGAGGGATTCAAGATAACTTAAGTCTTTTCTAATAGTGACTTCCGAAACATTCAACTGACTTGCAAGAGAAGATACTGACACCGAACTCTGTTTTCTCAAAATTTCAAGAATACAGGTATGTCTTTCATTAAGATTATTTTGAGAATTATTTGAAGATATCTTTGGCATAATTTCGTAATATGTTTTTTAAACTTTTACGAATATACGAAATGTTTAAATTTATTAATAATTATAACCATGAAACCTTAAAAAATATATTTATCATTTATGAAAGCAATAATTGCATTTTTTAATAAAATTTAGTTTTTGAAAGTAAAAATATGCGTAAAATTTTGATAATATAAAATTATCTACTTAATTTTGTTTCGAAACAAAACAGTATGCTTTTCGAATAGGTAAGTTGTGTAAAAATTTAATATAAATGAAAAGGGAAGATTTAATTAAACAGATATCCGACGAGTCAAAAGTATGGGATATGGTTGTAATTGGAGGGGGGGCGACAGGACTTGGTGTTGCTCTTGACGCAGTATTGAGAGGGTTTAGTGTTGCACTTTTTGAAATGGAGGATTTTGCTAAATGCACCTCAAGTAGAAGCACAAAACTTGTGCACGGAGGAGTGAGGTATTTACAAAAGGGAGATGTACAACTTGTGAGAGAAGCTTTACATGAAAGAGGCAGGTTGAAGCATAATGCTCCACACCTTGTCAAGGACCAATCATTTGTAATACCAAATTATACTTACTTTGACAATTTTCTTTACACTTGTGGTCTGACATTCTATGACATGCTTTCTTGGGGGCTCAGTCTTGGACGTTCTTTATATATATCAAAAAGAAAGGTGACAAAATATTTACCCACAATAGTAACAAATGGACTTAAAGGTGGCGTGATATATCATGATGGTCAGTTTGATGATTCACGACTTGCAATAAATCTTGCTCAATCTATTTGTGATGAAGGAGGGTGTCCTATAAACAGGATGAAGGTTGAAGGTATAAATCACAACAATGAAGGAAAGGTTTCAGGTGTTTATGTACGTGATACTCTTTCAGGGAATAAATATTCTGTAAAAGCAAAATCGGTAATTAATGCTGCCGGTGTTTTTGTAGATGATATCATTTTGATGGATGAGCCTTCAAAACGTAGAATGGTAAAACCAAGTCAAGGCATTCATCTTGTTTTTGATAAATCTTTTTTGAAGAGCGACTATGCTATAATGATTCCAAAAACATCTGATGGTCGAGTGCTTTTTGCTGTTCCATGGCATGAAAAGGTTGTAGTAGGAACAACAGATATAGTTAGAGACACTCCTGAAATAGAGCCCAAACCACTCGATGAGGAGATAGATTTTATTATGAACACAGCTGCTCTATATATGACAAAAAAGCCTACCAAAAGTGACATCCTTTCTGTATTTGCAGGGCAACGTCCTTTGGCTGCACCAAAGAAAGAGGGAAAGAGTACCAAGGAGATTTCAAGAAGTCACAAAATATTTGTGTCAGACAATGACTTGATAACAATTACCGGAGGAAAGTGGACGACTTACAGAAAAATGGCAGAAGACACTGTAGATAGGGCAATCTCACTTAATCTTCTTCCAAAGAGTAAGTGTAAAACAAAAAATTATAAAATTCATGGATATAGAGAAAATCCAGATCTCTCAAATCATCTCTATGTTTATGGTTCAGACATGCCTGCAGTTGAAAAACTGAAAAATTCGGGGAACGGTATGAATGAAAAGATTCACCCAAAGTACGATTACTCAGTTGCTGAAGTCGTTTGGGCGGTTAGAGAGGAAATGGCTTTAACAGTTGATGATGTCTTGGGTCGTAGGGCAAGACTTCTGTTTATTGATGCTAGAGCAGCTATAGAAGCTGCGCCAAAAGTCGCACAGATCATGGCAAAGGAACTTGGTCGCAGTCAAGAATGGATAAATACTCAAACTGAGGATTTTATAAATCTCGCTAATAATTATTTGGTTAAGTAAATGTTACATGAACGGTATTAAAACGAAAAATGAAAGAGGGAAATTGTTTACTTTGCGTAATAAATAACTTACGAAAAAACAAAATATAGATTTAATAATCATGCAAATATTTAAATTTTTTGAACCTCCGAAAGCAAAGCCTCTTTTACCTGAAGAGAAAATTGCCTCTGAGTATAAAAGAATGAGGTTAAAGGTTTTTCTTGGTGCTTTTTTGGGGTATGCTGCTTATTATTTAGTCAGAAAAAATCTGGCGCTTGCCATACCTGGAATGATAAAACCTCTCGAAGAAGGTGGACTTGGATATACTAAACTGGAATTGGGTATAGCTCTTTCTGCAATTGGAATTGCATATGCATTCAGTAAGTTTATAATGGGCGCTTTGTCAGATAGATCGGATGCTCGAAAATTTTTGGTTGTTGGATTAATTCTCTCTTCGGCACTTATGATGTCTGTGGGATTATTCTCGTTTGCAACAAGTTCTGTCGCTATTATTTTTATTTTCATGCTGATTATAGGGTGGTTATCAGGGATGGGCTGGCCACCTTGTGGACGAGTAATGGTGCATTGGTTTTCTCAAAATGAGAGAAGTTTTATGATGTCAATCTGGAACACTTCTCACACTTTTGGAAGTGGTTTGCTTGGTAATCTTGCAACGGCCGGAGTTGCATTAATCGGTGGATTGTTTGTTGCAGATGTTGCAGGTGTAACAGTCGTGCAAAGTTGGAGAGCTGTTTTTGTTTTTCCAGCAGCAGTGGCAATGATAATTGCTTTTTTTTGCTGGTGGGCATTGCGAGACAGACCGGAAGCGTGCGGATTGCCGCCAATAGATAAGTATAGAAATGATTACGCAATTGTCAAGGAAACTAAGCCAAGTGAAAAAATTCCTTTTAAAGAATTATTTATAAAACACATTTTTGCAAATAAAATTTTGTGGTTAATAGCGATTGCCAATATTTTTGTATATCTAGTAAGATACGGAATTGCTGATTGGGCGCCAACATACTGTCAAGAAGCAGGATTACTTACATCAGAACAGAGTAATCTTGCTTTTTCGCTTCATAATTATGCAGGTATTCCAGGGACAATTGTCTGCGGACTTATATCGTCCAAATTATTCAAAGGAAGATGTGCTCCTGCTAATTTTATTTACATGATCTTGGTAATGCTTTCTGTAATATTGTATTGGAAAGCAGTTCCGGCTGCATCATTTGTATCTTCTCTATTTGGCTCTTCAATAGACACAACACGTGTTGTTATTGTCTATACCGCTTTAATGTTAATAGGATTTTTTATTTACGGGCCTGTAGCTTTAATAGGAGTTCAGGCTGTCAATCTTGTATCGAAAAATGCTGCAGGAACTGCAGCGGGATTTGTTGGTCTTTTTGGTTATCTATTTGGTGACGCATTTCTTGGAAAAGCGGTAATTGGTGGAGTGGCTAGCAGCAGTTGGGGATGGAATGGCGCCTTTTGGATATTTGTAATTGGAAGTTTACTGGCTGCAATTTTCTCTGCAACTACATGGAAGAGAGAAAAAGAAGCATATATTGCTTAACGATATAATTATGAAAAAACTAATCAATTTATTTTTAATAGCATTTGCACTTTTAACATTTAGTGTGTTAATCTCTGGATGCTCTAAAGACGAATCAAACTCCGGAGGTGGCGATGGTGATGGTGATACATTTAAGTTAACAGGCGTATCGATCCCCGGAACGTTATCTGTGACTTTAAATTCCAATTTGACCATAACTGCCAATGGTTTTGCAATTGGAGACATTATTAAGTTTACTTCAAAAAACAATCCAAGTGATTTATATCAATTTCCTGTTTCAAATGTTACTGCGACTAGTGCCTCAATTAACATTGGATCGGCTATAAATTCAGGGGTTTATAACATTTCTGTTATTAGAGGTTCCAAAGAGATTTATATTGGGTCTACAACACTTAGTATTCAACCTAATACATCAATTCCGGATATTTCTGGGAAAAATATTAAGGGTGTTATTTACTGTAATGGGAGAGGAATTCCAAATGTGGTTGTATCAGATGGAGTTGAAGTGACTAAAAGCGATGCGAATGGCATATACTATTTGCAGTCAGAGAAAAAACACGGTTATGTATTTATTTCTGTACCTTCTAATTACGAAGTTGCAACTGTAAATAAATTGCCTCAATTTTACAAACCTGTTGCAGGAATAACTACAGTAAATCAATGCGATTTTGAACTGTTTGAATCAAACAATGAGAATTACGTTGTTATTGCCATGGCGGATATGCATCTTGCAAACAGAAACAGTGACATTTCTCAATTTAAAAACGGATTTTATGCAGAAGTAGCTGCTTACGCCACTCAAGTAAAGAATAGTGGAAAGAAAATATATGGTCTGACTCTTGGTGACATGACGTGGGATGCATATTGGTACTCAAATTCCTACTCTTTGCCAAATTATGTAAATGATATAGATGGAATTGGATTCCAAATATTTAACACGATGGGTAATCATGATAATGATCCTTATCAAGTAGGGGATTTTGATGCTGAAGCAGCTTTCAAGTCAAAGATTGGTCCTTCATATTACTCATTTAATCTTGGTCAGATCCATTACGTTGTTTTAGATGATATAAGTTATATAAATTCTGGAGGTTCTCAAGGAGTTGTAGGAGATAGAAATTACACAGGAAGTATTACACCTGAGCAACTTGCCTGGCTAAGCAAAGATCTCTCTGAAGTGGCAGACAAAACAAAACCTTTGGTTATTGCCATGCATATTCCTTTATATACTATTACAGGGATCGATGCTCAAGGTAAGGATCGGCTTTCTCTAAATCTCACAAGTTCAGGAAGTTCGCTTATTAATATCTTATCGCAATTTACAAGTGTTAAAATATTATCGGGACATACTCATGTAAACAAAAACATGGAAATAAGCAATAATCTTTATGAATACAATATTGCATCAGTGTGTGCTACTTGGTGGTGGACTGGCAGGTCAGACTATGGAAATAATCACATAGCTCCTGATGGTTCAACAGGTGGGTATGGGATAATAGAAGTTGCAGGAAATACTTTTAAATATAAATACAAGGGTATAGGTACCAATAAGGGTTTCAGAGCCTACGACAGGAATATGATTGAGATAACAAATGATAAATATGCACCTAATGCTACAGGTTCATATGCAATATCTGCTGCAGCATATCCGGGGGAATACTCAAATAAAAGTACTTCCAATAATGTTCTGATTAATGTGTTCAATTGGGATTCTGCATGTAGCCTTGAGGTTAAGGAGAACGGAAAAACATTGGATGTAACTCGTAAATTTGTAAAAGATCCTCTTCATATTATTTCTTATCCTATGAAAAGGTTTAATCTAAATGCGGAACCTACTTTTGATTCTGCTACAACTTCGCATATGTTTGAAGTGACTGCATCAAATGCTACCTCAACTCTCGAGATAAAACTTACCGATCGGTTTGGTAATATTTACACAGAGAGTATGACACGCCCTAAGCCATTTATATTATCAATGGAATAATTATCATTTTACCAATTAATCAATAATAACTAATTATTAAAAACTATGAATCTTATTATCTATTTGAAGAAGTTCTTAGTTTTGGTTGCAGTCACACTGTTATCAATATCAGCGTGGGCACAAACCATAATCAAAGGAACGGTGTATGAGGCCGATGGTAAAACTCCAATTGTCGGGTGCGGAGTTATTGTCAAAGGTACTACACGTGGAGTCGCAACTGACAATAACGGGACTTATTCTATAAAGGCCAATGAGGGAGATGTACTTGAGTTTATATCGGTTGGTTATGAGACAAAGAGAGTAACAGTAGGGAAAGAAACTGTTATAAATGTTACACTCAATTATGAAGCTCGTCAATTAGAAGGACTTGTTGTAACTGCACTTGGACTAACCCGTGAGCAAAAGTCGCTTGGTTATGCAGTTACAAAGGTTGATAGCGATGCTATTACTCAAGCCGCCAATAGTAACTGGCTGAATGGTATGAACGGGAAGGTTGCCGGATTGTCATTAAATGGAGCAAGTTCTGGTCCTATCGGATCGCTGAGAGTTACTTTGAGAGGAGATCAGTCTCTTAATTATTCCAATAACGAAGCACTTTTTGTTGTTGATGGTATTCCGGTAAGGTCAGGTACTACTGCAACAACATCAAGTAGTAGTTATACTAATTCAGGAGCTGATTTTCCCGTCGACTTCGGAAATGGAGCTAGTGATATCAATCCCGAGGACATTGAATCAGTTACAGTTTTAAAAGGTCCTGCAGCAACAGCTCTCTATGGATCACGCGCTGCAAATGGCGCAATTGTTATTACAACAAAATCTGGAAGAAAACAGAAAGGTGTTGGAGTAACATTTACCTCTACTGTTGCAGCTGAACAAGCTGGTTATTGGCCGGCGTTTCAAAAAATTTATGGTTCAGGCAGCGATATGGGACTTAATGAGTTCTGTTTTTGGACTCTCACTTCTGCTGAAACAGGTTTGGAAGATAATCCTGTAAGAAATATTTCACGTTATGCTTGGGGTGAAAAATTTGATCCTAATAAAATGCGTTATCAATATGAAGGAAAGAATTGGGATACAGGGTTGATTGTAAGAACACCTTTTGTTTATAAAGATGATTGGTTTACAGGCATTTTTCAAACAGGACTTACCACTACAAATGTTATAGCAGTAAATGGTAGCAATGGAGAAGGTACTAATGTGCGTTTTTCAGTAACCAATACTGATAATGACTGGATTCTTCCAAATACCGGATACAAAAAACAAGCATATTCATTTTCATTTGAGTCTCCTGTAAATAAGTATATAACATTTAGTTCGAAGGTCAATTACTATAGGACAGACAGTGATAATATGCCTATGGCTGGTTATCATCAAACTACTGTCATGTATGATCTTATGTGGGGTTATAATAACAACTCCATGCAAAATTGGAAAGACGAGTATTTCCTTGGAAGATTTAATGCCATAAACAGAAATTCAACTTATTCCGAAAATGGCAATAGTCTTGTATTTGCAGGTACTGGCTCTTACAATCCATACAGAGTGCTTTATGAGGAATTGAATACAACTGATCAGGACCGCGTTTTTGGTTCTGCAAATTTTAATATTAAGTTTTCAGATCATCTTACTTTAGATTTAAGAGGAGGTTTGGACTTTGGTAATGAGTTTCGTACACAAAGGAAGCCCAAAATGACTTATGGATGGGAAAATGGTTTTTACAGAGAACAATCTCTTGTGAACTATGAATCCAATATGGACTTTCTTTTAAAATATCAGAACAATTTTTTAGATAACAGGCTAACCATTACTGGGGCTTTTGGTGGTAATAATATGGTGACAACCTACAGGAGAAATGATGTTGAGTTGGCAGAGCTTGATATTGATGGTGTATACAATACTTCAAATGTTCCATCAGGGATTTATCCAGATCCGTATACTTATAGAAGTAAAAAGATCGTGAATAGTTTATATGGTTTTGCAACAATCGGTTGGGAAGACAAGTACTTTTTAGATATAACCGGACGTAATGACTGGTCGAGTACACTAGCAAAAGATAACTGGTCATATTTTTATCCTTCTATATCTGCAAGTGTATTGTTAGATAAAGTATTTGATTTCACAACAAATCTTCCGGAAATTACTTATGCGAAGCTTCGTCTGTCATGGGCCAACGTCGGCAATGACACATCTCCTTATCAACTTGACCAATATTATTCTGCTTCTTCAATCAGTGGAGGTTATACTCTTCCTTCAACAATTATGAACCCAATGATCAAACCTGAGAATGTAGAAAGTTGGGAAGTTGGTCTTGAAACTAAATTTCTCCAGAATCGTTTAGGTTTTGATATTACCTTTTATAATTCATCAACTACAAACCAAATTGTTGCTGTTGATGTAGATCCGATTGTTGGAGCATCAGCAATGAAGATAAATGCAGGAGAGATAAACAACAAGGGTATTGAGCTTGCAATTAATGCAACTCCTGTAAAAACCAAGGATTGGACTTGGAATATAAGTGCTAACTGGTCAACAAATAAGAATAAACTGGTGTCATTACAAGATGGATGGGACCCAACACAACCACTTGAAACAGATATGGGTACAACAATTGGTGGCAGACTTCATGTTTATTCTTATGTTGGTGAAGAGATGAACAAATTATACGGTTTTGGGCTCAAAAGAGCTCCAGAAGGATCCTATTATGTCGATGCAAATGGTAATAATGTAGATTGTTCAGGTCAGGTATTAATTGATGCAACTACAGGACTTCCTTCTTTGACTAGTTCTGCAGATGTTTGTCTTGGGAAGGTCAATCCTGACTGGAAAGGTGGATTAAATACTTCAATTAGATATAAAAGATTGACTTTAAATATGGCATTTACCTACCAGTGGGGAGGCCACAGATTTTCTGTAACTAATGGTATTCTCTCCTATCAAGGGAAATTGAAAAACTCTCTGGATGGAAGATATGACGGCAAAGTGGCAGAAGGAGTAAATGTCATATCTACAAATGAAGACGGCTCCTATGTATGTGCACAAAATAACACAATCACAAGCAGTATTTATACATATTATCAGGCATTGACGCTAGATCGTTACAATGGAGAAGCTAATACTTTCGATACATCATTCCTTAAATTTAAAGAGGCAAGACTTGAATATTCTTTGCCTGAAACTCTTTGTAAAAAGGTTGGTTTTCTTCAAGGAGCTTCAATAGCAATATTTGCAACAAATATATTTTCTTGGGATAATTGGCCACAATTTGATCCTGAAGCAGGTATGTTGCAAGGAACAAATGTATTTAACGGAATTGAAACCGGTGCGTTTCCAATGACACGTTCATATGGTGTTAATTTAAGACTGCAATTCTAAAGCATAAGAGGAAATAAGATGAAAAGAATATTTATCATATCTGGAATAGCTCTTCTTGGAGTCATGAGTTCTTGTACAAAAGACTTTGAAGAGACAAATACAAACCCTAATAAAGCAATTGTAGGCATGATTCAAGCATCCGGAATGTTTGAACCATTATTATATAATTCAGCAAACAATTGGCTTAACGATACCTGGTATTACAATAATGAATTAGTTCAGTTTACTGCTCATACAGGAGGTGTGACTCGTAGAGAGCATCAGTATTTTCTTGAAGAATCAAGAGATTGGGGAGGATTCTGGAATTTCTATGCAAATTACGGCAATAATACTGATCATATGCATGAACTTGCCGTAAAGCAAGGAGACAAATCTCTTGAAGCAATTGCTTTAACCTTTAAAGTGCTCTTTTTTTCAAACATGACCGATATGTTTGGAAGTGTACCATATGAAGAAGCTTTTTCAGGTCGCAAGATAGGAGGAACCTTAACTCCCAAGTTCAACACTCAAAAGGATATATATCAATTTTTGTTTGAAGATTTAGAAAACGCAAATGATATTTATGCCCAGAATCCTGTTTTCCTAAATCCGAGTATGGATGGAATGTATGGTGGGAATATGACAAAGTGGAGGAAATTTAATAATTCTCTCTATTTAAGATTGCTTTGCAGAGTTAGCGGTCGTTCCGAAATGAATGTTGGAGCAAAAATGACTGAGATTATTACTAATCCTTCGAAGTATCCTATTTTTACCTCAAATGCTGATAATGCAACTGTAAAATTTTCCGGTGTAGACCCTTATATAAACACATTTGGTACAACTACCGAAAGCGATTTTACTAAAAGTGGAAGAAAGTTAACTAGACAGCTTATAAGTATGACTGTAATTACAGAAAATGGCAATCAGATATATGTTGATCCCCGTCTTCCTATTATTGGCAAAAAAAATACAGTAGCTTCTGACAATCCTTACAATATCTGGATTGGTACTAAGTCAGGTTGTACAGATCTTGAAAGGGCTACTGTAGACAGAGGTACTTCGTGGTTGAATTATAAGGTGTTTTGCAGAAAGGATGCGACTGCAACATTTATGGATTATGCAGAGATTCAGTTTATTCTCGCGGAAGCTGCTCTTAAGAATTTAATAAATGGAGGTGCTTCTGTTGCAAAAAACCATTACGAAGCAGGAGTTAGAGCTTCGA
>ERZ795052.3899-NODE-3899-length-15957-cov-26.943278_pt1 | contig 15957 bp, 14 predicted proteins | sample MGYA00375136_ERZ795052 | MGnify/ENA primary metagenome ERZ795052 (study PRJEB30181, sample SAMN05720156) | activated sludge metagenome | isolation source: Anaerobic digester | place: Japan | collected 2015-05-26 ... | reverse complement strand
TTTCAACGCGGTACAGCGTGGTGATGCAGAGATGGAACAGAAGATGAACAGGGTAATCAGGGCCTGTATTGAAATGGGCGATAAAAATCCCATTGTAAGCATACACGACCAGGGTGCAGGTGGACCTGCCAATGTATTGAAAGAACTTGTGGAAAAGGCAGGAGGAAAGATTGAACTTAGAAGGATTAAACTGGGAGATCCCACGCTTTCAGTTTTAAAGATATGGATTGCCGAATACCAGGAAAGGTGCGGTCTTTTAATTGAACCTGAAAGGATTACAGAATTTGAAGAGATTTGCCACAGGGAAAAGGTAAATTGTGAAATACTGGGCATTGTGACAGGAGATGGCAGATTTATAGTCCACGATGAAAAGGATGATTCTACACCTGTTAATCTGAATCTTGAAAGGGTGCTGGGAAACATTCCCCAGAAGACATTTAAAGATAAAAAGATAGATGTAAGGCTTGAGCCATTGAATCTGCCTGATGGCACCACATTGGAAGGAGCGTTATCCCTTGTCTTAAAAGACCTTGCCGTGGGCTCTAAAAGGTTTCTTACAAACAAAGTGGACAGGAGCGTCACAGGCCTTATTGCACAGCAGCAGTGCTGTGGACCCCTTCAGCTCACCGTAGCGGATATGGCTGTTGTAGCGCAGACCCACTTTGGATTAACAGGGGCAGCCACATCTATAGGAGAGCAGCCCATAAAGATGCTTGTTGACCCCAAGGCAGGGGCAAGGATGTCTGTAGGGGAGGCAGTAACAAATATCATGTGGGCTTATATAGGCCGTATTGAGGATATAAAGTGTTCCGCCAACTGGATGTGGGCACCCAAACTACCTGGAGAGGGTGCCGCACTATACGATGCAGTGGCGGCCATGAGCGATGTGATGATCAAGCTCGGCATTGCAGTGGATGGCGGAAAAGATAGCCTTTCTATGGCCACAAAGGTGGGCGACGAGATCGTTAAGTCACCGAGAGAGCTTGTTGTATCAGCATACGCAACGATGCCTGATATAAGAAAAAAGATAACCCCGGATATTAAAAGACCAGGTAAAACGGATCTTATATTTATCGACATAGCAAAAGGCAAGACAAGGCTCGGCGGTTCCATCCTTGGATGTGTATTCAAGCAAATGGGCAATGAATCTCCAGATGTAGATGACCCTTATCTTTTGAAGAGGACATTTGAGGCGATACAGAGACTTATTTCAGAGGATCTTATACTTTCAGGTCATGACATAAGCGATGGGGGGCTTATTGTTACAATCCTTGAGATGGCATTTTCAGGCAACTGCGGCGTCCATGTAAGGATGAAAGGGAGTTCAACGGCCATAGAACGCTTTTTTGCTGAGGAGCTGGGTGCAGTAATAGAATGCGGAAAAGAAGATATCCACAAGGTGGAAGATATACTGAAAGAATACGGCGTTGAGTTTTTTAACATAGGAGAAACGAGGGTAGAAAAGGAGATTTTCATTGAATATAACGATGATGTTGTCCTTTTTCGAGATATGCGGGAATTGAGATCCCTCTGGGAGGAGACATCGTATCAGATAGAGAGGTTACAGGCAAATCCAAAGTGTGCAGATCAGGAAAAAAAGAACATCTACGATAGGAAAGGGCCCACATATGTAATAACCTTCGAGCCAGAGGAGACGCCCAGGTCATTAATAGAGGTAAATGATAAACCAAATGTGGCAATCTTAAGAGAGGAAGGCAGTAATGGCGACAGGGAAATGACCTCTGCCTTTTATCATGCAGGATTTTCACCCTGGGATGTCACCATGACAGACCTCATAAATAACAGGGTAACCCTGGAGAGATTCAGGGGGCTTGTGGCAGTTGGTGGTTTTTCCTATGCCGATGTGCCTGAGAGCGCAAAGGGCTGGGCCTCGGTTATAAGGTTCAATGGCAGGCTCAAAGAGATGTTCCATGAGTTTTACAGAAGACCCGATACATTTTCACTGGGCGTATGTAACGGCTGTCAGCTATTCGCCTTGCTGGGATGGGTGCCCTGGCAGGGTATAGAAGATAATAGGCAGCCGAGGTTTGTTCAAAACCTATCAGGCAGGTTTGAATCAAGATGGGTTACCGTAAAGATCAAAAAGAGCCCGGCAATTATGTTTGAAGGCATGGAAGGCTCAATACTGGGCGTGTGGATTGCCCATGGTGAAGGAAGGGTCTATTTCCCTGACCCCATGATACTGGAAGAGGTGTTAAGAAAGCGTCTCGTTCCCCTTGCCTTTGTAGACGATTATGGAAAGGAAGATGGCTTTGAATCTGATATCCATCCCTTTAGCTATCCCTTTAATCCCAACGGATCCCCTTACGGTATAACAGGACTATGCACAGAAGATGGTAGGCACTTAGCGATTATGCCTCATCCTGAAAGGGCATTTTTAAAATGGCAATGGCCGTATATGCCGGAGGAGATGAATAAAAAACTAAAGGTATCGCCGTGGCTTAAGATGTTTCAAAATGCAAGGCTCTGGTGTGATAGGGTTAAAAGGTAATGTTTGACATGCCTTTTTCTTTCTGTTAGAGTTTTTAAAAAATAGAGAGAGAGGATAAACGATATTGAAAGGAAAACCTGTCTATGTGCCTTCCAGTAGACCGTTGAGATATGCCTGCGGTGTCTCGGGTTCTGGTACAAATTACGATAAAATCTACGAGGCAGACAAAGAGAAACCGCATATTGTGTTCAGCAATGCCCCTGATTGTTTAGGTGTAAAAAAGGCAAAGGAAAGAAATGCCCCTGTAGCTATTTTGGATGCCAGGATATACTTTAAAAAGATGTGGGGCATTGAGAGGGTTCCAAGATACGGTGTAGAGAGAAATAGCTATGATATGGCCATTATGACCCTTGTGGAGCAGGGCTTAAAAGGTGAACCGGATTTAATCTGTCTTGCAGGTTATGACCTCTGGATTGGCGACTGGATGGCAAAAAGGTATTTTCCCAGGATTTTAAATGTGCATCCGGGGGATTCAAAAAAATTTACAGGTCTTGGCTGGAGACCCACTGCAAAGGCAATCATTGCAGGAGAAAAGAGTGTAAAATCAACGGTGTTTTTTGTGGATGAGAGCGACGATGGAGGCCCCATATTAATCCAGTCAAGGTCAATTGCCCTTTCAAGATGGGATGAAAAGCTATACGATGTAAAAAAGTTCATAGAAAAAAGGGAAATCAAGACCCTATCTGAATTTATAGAAGAGGCAAAAAAGGATGGAAATAATTTAGACCTTGTGTTGGAGGCTGTTTCAAAAGAGATCCAGGATGTTTTAAAGGAAGAAGGGGACTGGATGATTTACCCCTTTGCCGTTCATAATCTTATTGGAAAGGGCAGGGTTTCTCTTGATGGCAGAAAGGTCTATATCGACGGTGTGGAGATGCCGGAGGAAGGCTGGCAGGTGGATATTTACGGCTATGCCAATAGCATTGCATAAACACCTTTTGGGGGTGTAGCTCAGAGGGAGAGCACCTCGTTCGCAACGAGGGGGTCGAGGGTTCAATCCCCTTCACCTCCACCAAAAAAATCAACGGCTTACAGAAAGGTAAAACAATACCGATTCTAATGAATCGGTATTTTGTCCATGATTTTTGAAATTTCTATAATACCTACTGCCCACTATTATCTTTGATTGACCTCTCTTATATACATTACCAATTTTTAGAAGCAGCTTTATTTATTACTTTATATTCTGCTTCTCAATAGGGGTGGGGATAAGGGGATATGGTCAGGTAGTATAGCTGGGGTATAATGTCCAGGAGAATCTTTTGAAAAAAATCTATCTTTTATGGAAAAAGTATCTGTAGATGTCTTTGATGAATGTTCGCTTGAATTTTACTTCCATTTATAATGATAACAACCCTCTTGCTTCATCTAAACTTAACTCCTCATCATCCTCTACCTCTTCCATTGCCTTTAAAAGCCCCATATCAAGGAGTAGCTTCTCTATCTTTTTAAATACACTGTAGTCCAGCACAACCTTTGTGATATTTCCTGATTCGTCAACTAAGTAATGTTTTGGGATTTCCATATTTGCCCCTCCTTACGATATTTAAATTATATTCCTTCAATTTGAATAAGTAAAGATAATGGTTTTTATTGATTAATCAGTAAATTTGGCATAATAGGGTGTAGGGGCGTTTATGAAGTATGGGCAAACCACTTTGTCAAAACCTTTTGTCTTTCTCTTAAATGTATCTTCTTTAAGCAATAAAGAGCTTGTCAAGTTTTAAATTCTTACCAATATTGAGAACACCCTTACTAAAAAATTTATTTTTTTAAAGAAACACAGCTTTTTTATTTTATAATATAAAAAATCTTAGGGAGAAGTTAAATGATAATAGGCATACCCAAAGAAATAAAAAAGGCTGAAAATAGAGTGGCCATTGTGCCTGCAGGCGTGGAAACTTTAAAGAGAAATGGCCATAGAGTAATTATAGAAAAATCAGCAGGCATAGGTAGTGGCATAACAGATGAAGAATTGGAAAAAGCAGGTGCAGAAATAGTAGATTCGGCAAAAGCAGTGTATAGCAATGCCGAGATGATAATGAAAGTAAAAGAACCCCTTCAGTCTGAATATGACCTTATGAAAGAGAATCAAATAATCTTTACGTTTTTTCATTTAGCACCTAATTCTGAATTAACTAAAGCCCTCCTAAAAGCAAAGGTCATTGGTATTGCATATGAAACAATACAGCTTGATGATGGAACACTGCCGCTTTTGACCCCCATGAGTGAAGTAGCAGGAAGAATGTCCATTCAGGTGGGTGAATTTTTTTTACAGAAAGAAAATGGAGGTAGGGGTGTTTTATTAAGTGGCATCCCAGGGGTTGAACCAGGAAATGTAGTTATCTTAGGTGGTGGCGTTGCAGGCACGAACGCAGCAAAGATGGCAATTGGCACAGGGGCAAATGTATATATCGTTGATGTTAATTTAAAAAGACTAAGGTATCTTGATGATATTTTGGGAGGTAGAATCAAATCAGTGGTGTCAAATAGATATAATATTGAAAAGCTTATATCCATAGCAGATTTAGTAGTAGGCGCTGTTCTTATACCAGGGGCAAAGACGCCTAAACTTATTACAAAAGAGATGCTTTCACTGATGAAAGAAGGGTCAGTTATTGTAGATGTGGCAGTAGACCAGGGAGGTTGCGTGGAGACAACAAAACCTACATATCACGATAATCCTACCTTTATTGTAGATGGGGTTATACATTACTGCGTTGCAAATATGCCTGGGGCAGTTCCAAGGACATCCACATTTGCTTTAGCTAACGTTACCCTTCCCTATGCACTAAAAATAGCAAACATGGGTTACAAAGAGGCATTAAAATCTGATCCTTCTCTTATGAAAGGGCTTAATATTTTGCATGATAAACTGGTGTGCAAACCAGTTGCTGATGCCCAGGGCATTGAATGCTGCCCCATTGAGCTGTGAAAACACTTTTTATACAACCACCTATTGAAGATTTTTATGATACGGGCATAAGGACATACCCGTTGGGGCTGCTCTATCTTGCAGAGAAGGTGAAATCCTTATGCAATGTAAAAATTATTGATTTTAGAACAAATGCAAAACCCCAATCAGCAAAAACAAATCCTTTTCCTGAACTGTCTGTTTACTCTAAGGAATCGCTATTTAGCCCTTTTTCTCTATTTAGGAAATACAGTAGGTTCGGCTCATCCCAAGGACAACGCTTTTTACCGTAATGAAGCTTGCAAGGTTTGTAAATTTTTTAAAGGGACTTGCCGATAGGTATGGCTCAATGCATGTTCAGATATACCCAGACTTCCTTTTGGCCAACCAAACAGCGATATAATAAAAGAGATACTTTCACGGTTAATCAATGAAAATAGGTTTGTGGCATATGATAGAGAAAAAAAGGACTTTGTCTATGAAAATTGCGATGACCAGGTGGTGAAATACTTTTTTGAACACACAAAAAAAGGATTTATCAAAGACTACAAAACCCATGAAATTATTACCTTTGGTTAGTTATGGCGATTTTTGGTTTTGATTATTTTCTTTGGTCGAACGGGTTATTTTATGTGTTTTCTGGAAAGATCTTTTTTTCAAAGGCATGCTTTATCCTTAAGGTCAAGCATTTCGATGATTGATAAAAAAAGTAACAATTTAAATAAAAGACATGTCCATATATTGTTTGACATTTTTTATCCATATACTTTATAATCCTTTTTGTTATGAAAAATTTAAAGTTTTTGATATGTCTTTTGCTTTCGGTTTTTTTGCTGTGTAGTTGCAGCTCAACCTCTTCAAAGAAGAAAGAAAAGGATACTACTGCTAAACAACAAATAGAAAAGGTAGAGGAGTCAGAGCCTAAACCAGGGGATATAAAGGTAATAGATGGGGTGGAATATATATACGCAAGAAACAGGAGATATATGCTAAACCCCTATGAACCAGAATATGTATGGATAAGGAAAGACCAGTATTCTCCCGGATTTGGCGAGTCTATCTTATCATCTGGCAGGTCTACCAAGGAAAAGGCAGAGATCGACAAGAGGATTGCAAAGCTTGAAGAGGAATTGAAGAAGAGAAATATTGCCCCGCAGATGGTATATCCAACCCAACTCGGGATGCTTCCCCCAGGTATGGGATATCTCCCTTCTCTGACCATGATAACCTTCAACTATCCATCTCCTAAGATGAAAAGGCGTGTAATAGTCCTGCCCATTGCAGACCAGACAAATTATAAGGAAGAGCACATGGGCGAACTGGCGACAAGGAGGCTTATTTCGAGGCTCGAAGGGACAGGGACAATAATCTGCGTTGACCCCAATACGATTAACCTGCCAGGTAACCTGACAAGCCAGGAATCCATGAAGACACTTAATGAACTATATGGTGTTCAGGCCATCGTAAAGGGGGTTTTATCGGATATATACACAAGTTCCACAAAGATAGAGGGCAAGGATGATAAGGAGACATCCTTTGCCATATCCAGAATATCCGTTGATATCTATAACACGGAAACAGGCATTATCTTGAAACAGCTTTCAGGGAGAAACCCTGTGTTCTTAACAAAGGAGAGAGGCGACCTTAGCTCTGAGAAGGCTAAGATAAAGGCAATAGACCTCTCTATTGAGGTTATAGCGGAAGACCTTTTAAAGGCCATCCTCACCCTTGATTGGCATGCAAGGATAGCATCCCTTGAGAATGGAAAGATCTATATAAATGCAGGGAGGCTGTCAGGGTTAGAAAAAGGAAATATCCTTGAGGTGTATTCACCAGGTGAGCAGATAGTGGATTCTAAGACCAAGACGCCCTTAGGAAAGATAAAGGGGAGTTATAAAGGCGAGATCGAGGTATCTGAACTCTTTGGTGTAGATGCATCATGGGCAAAGGTCAAGAAGGGGAGTAACTTTTCACCCACAGACCTCGTATATCTAAAAAAATAATCAGACCATCATCTTTATGTTTCATGTGAAACCAAGACCCTTACAAAACCATGCAAGGGTCTTTATTTCACAAGCTGAAGGGCTGCCTTGAACTCTTCTGTACCTGCCTTTTGCAGGAGCTCATATATAAACATCTCTGTAGATGATATAATAACCCCTGCCTGTCTCATCCTCTCTATGGCCGTCACCCTATTTTCCCTTGTCCTCGATGAGGTGGCATCCTCTATAACATGGACATCAAACCCTGATAGGCCTGATAAGGCAGTCTGAGCTACACAGATATGCGCCTCAACCCCTGTTAATACAAGGGTCTTTTTTCCTGATGTTTTTATCTGTTCTGAAAAGATATCATGATTAAAACAATTAAAGTGGATTTTGGTGATAGGTAATACATCTACGAGCTCTTTTTTTAGCTCAGTAAGGGTTGTGCCGAGTTTTTCTTGTTCTGTGATAACTACCGGCAGACTAATAATCCTTGAAAACCTGGCAAGCCTTATAGCATTTTCCAGCACCCTCTCCCTGTCTGCAATGACAGGCATGAGGCGTTCCTGTATGTCTATAAATATTAAAATACAATTCTCTCTCGTTATTAAATGTCCAGTGGGGTTATGGTTTTCCATTAAAACACCTGTTTCTTTATTGTTTTAATCTTTTCACAAGGTTTGCGACCCTCTGGCCAAGTTTCATGGCATTGGAGATGGTCTTTTCATCTGGGGCCCCTGTGCAGGCCACACCGTAATGACCTGTGGCATCCATTGGGTCTCCTACGATTATCATGCCGTATATCATTAATGCCTGTATAATGGAAAAGATGGTAGTTTCTTTGCCACCTGTGGCATCGCCGGATGTGGCAAAGGCAGCACCAACCTTGCCTTCCATCTTTTTCCTTACGCCTACGAATTTATCAAACACCTCTTTCATCTCTGCTGCCATTGAACCGAAATAAACGGGAGAGCCTGCTATGATGCCCTGAGCATTTAAAAAATCTTCCTTTGTCACCTCACCCACTGATTTTATAACGCACCCTACCCCTTCTACCTCGGTTACACCCTTTGCTATGGCCTCTGCGAGCTTTTTTGTATTACCACTTTTTGAATAATACATAATAAGGACCTGCATATGACCTCCTAAAAATATTATTTCAATACCTTTGCTGATATGACGAGGAACCCTTCCCCGTAGACCTCATCTCATGATATCTCCTGATTTGAGATCAGTGTTATTATAGTCTTATCTCCATCCCAGAAAAACCTCTCTAAACCCTTTACCATTTCTTCTGGTCTACCATGTTTTTTGAATAAAAATTTCTTTAAGATGATAAAATTACGAAGGTCTTTTACCTTTAATGTAACTGAGACAAACCTGTCATGAAAAAATTCGTATTCAATGCTATCTATCTGTGCGCCGCCAAAAGACTTTATATCGTTTTTTCTTTTAAAAACACTTGTATCTTTGCCATTGCCTTTCCTTTCAACGCTTATCATTTCCTTTAAGGAGCCGATATGTGTCCCCCATTTGATATTATTAAACCCATCAGGTTCATTGGGAAAGGCAAGGCCATATTTATAAATAAATAAAAGAGATGTAAATATGATAAGAGCGGTAAAACGTAGCCTTGACACTTTTTCTGTCACTAATTTGCCTCCACAATAAAGATATCCGAGAGATTCCTGTAGTTTTCACCAAAGTCTATCCCATATCCCACAATAAAAAAATCCTCTATCTCACGACCCACATAATCGGCCTCGATTTCAACCTGGCGCCTTGCCTTTTTGTCGAGTAGCGCACATATTTTAAGGGATTTTGGGTTTCTCTTAAGGAGCATCTCTTTTATGCACTTAAGGGTAATCCCTGAATCAACTATATCCTCCACAATGATTACATCCTTAGCTTCTATGTCTTCTTCCAGATCCTTTGTTATCATTACCTCTCCACATGTGACCATGTTGTTGCCGTATGAGGATGCCCTTATGAAGTCCACCCTTACGGGGTTCTTTATGTGCCTTATAAGGTCTGCCGTAAACATAAATGCACCCTTCAAAAGGCACACAAAGAAGATCTCCCTATCCTTATAGTCATTTTCTATTTCCTGTGCCAGCCTTTTTACAGTTTCTCCAATTTCCCTCTTATCGATATATTTTTTAAGCATTTTCTCTCTTTAAAGGCTATAGTTGAGGACAATAATCTCCTGTGTTTTTGGAAGCGTTGCCTTTGTGAACTCTACCTCTGATGTGCCTGCCATCTTTACACTTTTTTTATCTTTTGTGAATTCCTCTACAGGGGCTATAGGGAAGTTGCATTTCTCTGTTTTAAAGTGCATGGGTATTGTGATGACCGGTTTTATGTCATTAACTACCTTTGTTGCCTCCTTTGAATCAATGGTATAAAATCCGCCTACCGGGATTAATAATACATCAATAGGGCCTATTTCATTTATAGTATCCTTGGGCAAAGTATGGCCTAAATCACCCATATGTGCTATCTTTATGCCATCTACATCCAATACAAATATGAGATTATCCCCTCTTTCCTTGCCCTTTGAGGGGTCATGGTAGGATGGTATGGCCCTTATGGCTATGCCTTTTACGGAATGTGTACCAGCCTTTTTTATTGTCTGAAATTTACCCTTTATATCCTTTGTATAGTTATGGTCATCGTGGTCATGACTTACCAGGACTATGTCTGCTTCATCCTTAATGGGTCCGTAAGAAAGGGCACCACCAAATGCCCCTGACTGATATGGGTCGATGATTATACCCACCTTTTTATCAGATACAATGTTGAAGGCTGCATGTCCATACCATTTGATCTTCATAATCACACCTCCGTTTTAATATATTATTGATGATACAATTTTAAATTTTCATGTGTCAAGGGTTAAGGTCTCCATTTAAGCACTGTTTTGCATTACCAAGGAAAGACCTTGAAAAACCAAGGAAAATTTTGAAATTCTACGAGTCAAGGCACCTTAATAAATAAACTATTAGACTGTAGACTTATTTTAGCGGGATGGATGTGACTCAGTGAGATGCCAATTTAAAAAGCCTCAAAGAGATAACTATTGACTGTTATATTTGTAAAATGTTAGTTTCATCTATTATGGATGAATTTTATAGAATATCAAGGTTACCGCCATATGGACTTGGCGTTGTGAGAGACCTCCTTATAGAGGCAAGGAAAAGGGGAGAGGATATAATAGACCTCGGCATGGGAAACCCGGATATACCAACCCCCAAGTATATTGTTTCTAAACTTGTTGAGGCAGCGAGGAACCCCAAAAACCACCGCTATTCTGTAACAAGGGGTATCTACAAACTGAGGTTGGCCATATCAAACTGGTACAAAAGGAAATATAATGTAGATGTAGACCCTGAGGGTGAGATTACAGTATGCATGGGTGTCAAAGAAGGCATAGGTCATCTTGTCCTTGCCACCATTGCAAGGGGAGAGGTGGTGTTTGTCCCTGACCCGGCATATCCAATACACCTTTACTCTGTTGTCATTGCTGGCGGTGATTTAAGGACCATTCCTATCATGCCTAAAGAGGAATTTTTTGATAGGCTGAATATAGCCATAAAAACAACATGGCCTATGCCAAAGATGCTTATAGTGAGCTTTCCCAACAACCCCACCACAGAGGTGGTGGATATCGAGTTTTTCAAAAAACTGGTGGAGTTTGCAAAAGAGCATAACCTCCTTATTGTCCATGACCTTGCCTATGCAGATATAGTCTTTGACGGATACAGGGCCCCCAGCCTCCTTGAGGTCCCAGGTGCAAAGGATGTGGGCGTTGAGTTCTATTCACTTTCAAAGAGCTATAGTATGCCAGGCTGGAGGGTAGGGTTTGCCGTTGGCAACAGGAGGATGATAGCAGCCCTTACCAGGATAAAGAGCTATTTTGACTATGGTGTATTTCAGCCCATACAGATAGCATCTATCATTGCCCTCAATGAAGGAGATAAAGACGTAGAGGAGATTGTTGAAAAATACAGGAGAAGAAGGAATGTTCTCTGCGATGGTCTAACAAGATACGGCTGGAAGGTGGATAAACCAAAGGCGACCATGTTCGTCTGGGCAAAGATACCGGATGAATTTTCAAGCATGGGCTCTATGGAGTTCTCAAAACTACTCCTCAGCGAGGCAAAGGTTGCCACCTCCCCGGGTATAGGCTTTGGTGAATACGGGGAGGGCTATATAAGGTTTGCCCTTATAGAGAACGAACATAGGATGAGGCAGGCAGTAAAGGGTATAAGGAATCTTTTATATTCTGCAAGAAAGAGATGATCAGAGTTGGTATTATAGGTTTAGGGACTGTTGGGGCAGGCACTTATCGTATATTAACCCAGAATCACTCCCTCATTAAATCAAGGACAGGCCTAAATATTAAGGTAGAAAAGATAGCGGATATAGATACAAGTAAGCCCAAAGAGGTGGGACTGAAAGAGGGTCTTTTTACAACAGATGCATACGAAATAATTAACGATAAAAAGATAGACATAGTTGTGGAGCTCATCGGCGGGACAACCACTGCGTTTGACCTGATAACAGAGTCGATAAAGAAAAAAAAGGGTATAATAACAGCAAACAAACACCTTTTAGCATTGAGGGGTAAGGAGATATTCGAGCTTGCCCGTAAGTCTGGTTCGCCCATAGGCTTTGAGGCATCAGTCTGTGGCGGTATACCTGTGATAAGGGCTGTAAAAGAAGGCTTAGTGGCCAACAGGATAACCAATATCATGGGAATTCTAAACGGGACGAGCAACTATATAATGACCAAGATGACAGAAGAAGGGAAACCATTTTCAGTGGCCTTAAAAGATGCCCAGAGGCTTGGTTTTGCTGAACAGGACCCTACATTTGACGTAGAGGGCATTGATGCAGCCCATAAGCTCTGTATACTCATAAACCTTGCCTTTGGTTGTTATATAAATCTAAAGGACATATCTATAAAAGGCATCACAAGGATCGAGCCTGTTGATATTGAGCTTGCGAGGGAGTTTGGATACAAGATAAAGCTTTTAGCCCTGGCAAGACAGGATGGCAATGAGTTAGAGGCAAGGGTTGAACCTGCCATGATACCTATAACACACCCTATGAGCAGCGTTAATGATGTCTTTAATGCAGTATATATTGTAGGTGATCGCGTTGGCCCGAATATGTTTTATGGAAGAGGTGCAGGCTCTGAGCCAACAGGAAGCGCTGTGGTGAGCGACATAGTAGATATAGCGCAACAGATGGCATCGAAAAATACAAAGGCCAGTCTCTTTTGCCTGGGATTCAACAACAAGATAACGATAAAAGAAAGTAATGCAGCATGTGTCCCCTTTTATCTCAGGTTTACAGCCCAGGATAGGCCAGGTGTGCTGTCAAAGATATCTGGCATCCTTGCAAGATACATGATAAGTATCTCAACGGTAATACAGAAAGGCAGGGAGGAAAACGGATACGTCCCCATTGTTATGCTTACCCACGAGGCAGTGGAGGGTGATATAAAGAAGGCAATGGAGGAGATAGACAGACTGCCTTTTATAAGGGGAGAGAGTATACAAATAAGAATAGAAGAGGGCTTAGTTAATTAATGAAATATGTTGTAATAATAGGCGACGGTATGGCTGATTTCCCCATAGATGAGCTTCAAGGTAAAACCCCCCTGATGGTCGCAAAAAAACCATATATGGATATGATGGCGAAGGAGGGTATCTGCGGAAAGGTAAATACAATACCCGATGGGTTTCCGCCTGGCAGTGATGTGGCTGGGATGTCCCTTTTTGGCTATGACCCTGCGAAATATTACACAGGGAGGGCGCCCATTGAGGCCTACGGAATGGGCATTGAGATGGGTGAGAGAGATGTTGCCTTCAGGTGCAATATGGTGAACATCGGCTTTTCCAATGGTGAGGCCATCATGGAGGACTATAGCGGTGGCCAGATATCTACAGAGGAGGCAAGGGTTTTTATTGAGCTTCTAAACAAGAACATGGACAATAAGGAGTTTGAATTTTTTCCAGGTGTGGGATACAGGCATATTATGATATGGAGGGGCGGCCAGTGGGAGATGACTACCACACCCCCCCATGATATTACAAAAAAGACTATAGAAGGATATCTCCCAAAGGGAAAGGGCGCGGGCAAGCTCATTGAAATCATGGAATTCTCTAAGGGGCTTTTTAAAGATCACCCTGTAAACATTGAGAGGTTAGCATCCAATAAGCTGCCGGTAAATAGCATATGGCTCTGGGGACAGGGCAAAAAGGCATCCTTTCCTCTATTTTATGATAGATTTAGGCTCAAGGGTGCAACAGTGGCTGCAGTAGACCTCATCAAAGGCATAAGCAGCCTTGCTGGTTTTGACAGACCCTTTGTAAAGGGCGCCACAGGCTATATAGATACAGATTATGCGGCAAAGGCCCAAAAGGCCTTAGAGCTCCTTGAGGACCATGACATAGTATATATCCATATAGAGGCCCCTGACGAGGCATCCCATAGCGGAAATATTAAAGAGAAGATACAGGCCATAGAAAACATTGACCGCCAGATTGTAAGGCCTCTATATGAAACCATGCCTGAAGGCACAAGATTTCTGATAGTAACAGACCATGCCACACCAATATCAATGAAGACACACTATGCATGTCCCGTGCCTTTTGCAATCTATGATAAAGGAAGGTCAAGAAAGGGATTTTCCGGTGGTTATAGTGAGGCAGTGGAGGGAGAGATTTTAGATGGCGAGGGTCTGGTAAGGCTTTTCATTGGATATGGGGATTAGAAGAATGCGGCAGAAGTTTATATTTGTGACAGGCGGCGTTGTCTCTTCTCTCGGTAAGGGTATTGCATCGGCATCTATTGGCGCACTCCTTGAATCAAGGGGACTCACAGTTGCCCTTAAAAAACTTGACCCCTATATAAATGTAGATCCTGGGACCATGAGCCCATTCCAGCATGGAGAGGTCTATGTAACCGATGATGGTGCAGAGACAGACCTTGACCTCGGCCATTATGAGAGGTTTACAAACTCCGTAGGCTCGAAGAAGAGCAACTTTACCACAGGCCAGGTATATGATGCGGTAATCTCAAGGGAGAGAAAGGGGGAATACCTTGGCGTTACAGTCCAGGTAATACCCCATATCACCGATGAAATAAAAAACAGGATACTCGACGTAGATGAAGGCATCGACATAGTTATTGTAGAGATAGGGGGGACAGTGGGGGATATAGAGAGCCTTCCGTTCCTCGAGGCAATAAGACAGTTGAGAAATGATCTGGGGAAGGAGAACACTCTGTTTATCCACCTTACCCTTGTCCCTTTTATTAAGACAGCAGATGAGGTAAAGACAAAACCAACCCAGCATAGCGTTAAAGAATTGAGGGAGATAGGTATACAGCCAGACATTCTCCTTTGCAGGGCAGAAGATTTCCTAAAGCAGCCATTAAAAGACAAGATATCCCTATTCTGTAATGTTGAAAAGGATGCAGTAATAACAGCAAAGGATGTAGACATAATCTATGAGGTCCCTCTTTTGTACCACAGAGAGGGGCTTGATGAAAAGATTACAAGGATCCTGAACATATGGTCCCGTAAACCTGACCTGTCCAAGTGGGAAGATATTGTTAATACAGTAAAAAACCCAAAGAGACAGGTAGAGATTGCCCTTGTGGGCAAATATGTGAGATTGAAGGATTCTTATAAAAGCCTAAACGAGGCCCTTGTCCATGGTGGTATAGCGAATAACTGCAGGGTAAATATAAGATATGTTGATTCAGAGGAATTGGAGGCAGGTTCTCTATCCATCCTCGATGGTGTTGATGGTATACTCATCCCCGGTGGATTCGGTGACAGGGGCATAGAGGGAAAGATAATGGCTATAAGATATGCCAGGGAGAAAAAGACCCCATTTTTTGGGCTCTGTCTCGGGATGCAGCTTGCTGTTATCGAGATAGGCAGACACCTTGCCGGGCTCGAGGGTGCCCATAGCACAGAGTTTGATGAAAATACGCCCTATCCTGTGATTTATCTCATAGAGGAATGGACTGACAGGGAAAATAGGATACAGAAAAGGGATAAATTTTCAGACAAAGGCGGAACCATGAGGCTCGGTGCCTATAAATGCATGCTAAAGCAGGGTAGTCTTGCCCATAAAGCATATATGCAGGATACCGTGTTTGAGAGACACAGGCACAGATACGAGTTTAATATGGCATTCCAAAGACAGCTTGAAGATTGCGGGATGGAGATAACAGGCATATCACCGGATGGAAAGCTCGTGGAGATTATAGAATTAAAGGGTCATCCATGGTTTCTTGCATGCCAGTTTCATCCTGAATTCAAATCAAAACCCTTTGATCCTCACCCCCTCTTCAGGGAGTTTATCAAGGCATCGATAAGGCATAGGCAGGAAAGAAGCAGATGCAAAAAGAGATAGATATAAGGGGCATAAAGGTTGGGGGAAGGCCCTTTGTTTTTATAGGCGGTCCATGTGTTATAGAGACAGAGGCAATAACCATGAAGATAGCCGAGTTGCTCACAGACA
>ERZ795052.3896-NODE-3896-length-15965-cov-24.752671_pt1 | contig 15965 bp, 20 predicted proteins | sample MGYA00375136_ERZ795052 | MGnify/ENA primary metagenome ERZ795052 (study PRJEB30181, sample SAMN05720156) | activated sludge metagenome | isolation source: Anaerobic digester | place: Japan | collected 2015-05-26 ... | reverse complement strand
AGGTAAATAAGAATGGGGTTTTTCTTTCCTGAAAAGAAACAGGTAAGTTCTAAAAAAGAACTTGCCATTAAAGAAGCGTCAAAACAAGGATGCAGGGCGTGTCCTCTTTCAAAAGAAAGAAATAGAACTCCCAATATGCCTCCAACTGGAACAGATAAGCCTATTTTATATTTTTTAGGAGAAGCTCCTGGAGAAGATGAAGATATTGTAGGTCGGCAGTTCGTTGGAAGAGCAGGAAGACGTTTACGTAGGGAACTTGATGAAGTGTTTGACCCTGAAATATTGGATACAATTAGATGGAATAATACTGTCCGTTGTAGACCTGTTAGTGGAAATTCAAATAGAACTCCTACCAATTTTGAAATTGATTGTTGTAAACAATCCGTTATTGACGACATTGAAAAAACAAAACCATGTGTAGTTGTGGGTTTTGGTTCTGTTCCGTTAAAAACGTTTATAGGAGGAAGCACATTAGGAATTTGGGTAAATCGATTTATTCCCACAAAATTCGGTAATCACGCTTGTTGGTATTATGTTATGTATCACCCCTCCTTTCTAGAGAGAACTTCTAAACAAGGTGAGGATACTGAATATGATATTTATTTTAGGATATGTTTGGAAAATCTTAAACATTTTATTTTGAAAAAATATACTCCTCCAAAAATTGAAACAGATTATTTTAAGGGAGTTAAACCACTAACAGAATCTGAGGCTATTGAGCTAATGCGTTCATGGACTGATAGGAAGTATATAGCACTTGATTTGGAAACTGACCAATTGAAACCTTTGAGGGAGGGTGCGAAAATATTAAGTGTCGGTTTATCTGATGGAGACTTGCATGTTGCGTTCCAAAACTCTGACAAAGTTGTAAGGGAACTTTACAAGTTGATAATGTCTGGACCTGAATTTATTGCCCATAATTTAAAATTTGAGATTGAGTGGTTATATACCGCCTTCAAAACACAAGATTTTTTTAGAAAAGTTAGGTGGCATGATACAATGGCTCAAGCATATATTTTAGATGAGAGAACTACTAAAAATCATAACGAGGGAATGCTTAAATTGGAGATGCTCACATTCCTAAATTTCGGATTTAAGCTGAAATCCTTAACAAACATAGATAGAGGAAACATTTCAAAAACAAGTGTTAAGGACCTGCTCATTTATAATGCCTTAGATGCAAAATATACTTATAAGCTGTTTTTGGAGCAAGGTAGGAAACTTGACAAAGATTTAAAAATATGCTATAATAATCTATGCGAATCCTCAACTTGTTTAGCGATGACGGAATTAAAGGGATTGCTAATAGATAAAAATAAATTAAATGAGTTGAAGAACAAATATACGGTTGAACTTCAAGATATTATGGATGAGATTAAAAATCGTGGTGAAATTAGAAAATTTGAGAAGGACCTCGGAGTTACATTCAATCCTTTATCAACAGACCATTTGATAATAGTGTTCAAAGACATATTAAAAGCTCCGTTGGTAAAACTGACAGCATCAAAAAAGTATTCAATGGATGACGAGGTAATGTCAAAATTAGCGCCTAAATATAAATTAGCTGAACTAATTCCCCGTTGTAGAGAACTAAATAAATTAATCTCCACATATCTCGATAACATTGGGTATAACCTTATAGGAGATAAGTTGTATCCCAACTTTAACTTGATGCTCACAAAAACAGGAAGGTTAAGTAGTGGAACAGATGTGGGGGTCGAGGAATAATTTTACGAGGAGGTAATAATATGGAATTATTTCCTACAAAACCCAAAAGAAGGGGAGGAAGAAGAAAGGGAACTATTGTTCCTCCTGATGTTAGGGAAAAAATGAAAGCGACACATGTAGGATTCTTAGGAAGAAAACACACAGAGGAATCTAAGGAGAAGATTAGGCAAAAATTAAAGGGTAGACCTCTTCCCGAGGAAGTTAAAGAAAAGTTAAAAAATAATCTTACAGATGAGGAAAGGGAGAAAAGAAGTTTGAGGTTAAGAGGGAACACCTTCAAGAAGGGAAAGCGTGTAAGTAAGGAAGGAAGGGAAAGAATTAGCGAAGCACAAAAAAAGGATTTGGGCAAAAAGGAGGGAACTTAATTATGGAAAAGAAGAAGGGTAATGACGACGATACAGGCCTCATAGTTCAACAATGTAAAGGATGCTACCACATCGTCCGTGGTAGGTGTGTGGCCTTTTTTTCCCCCAAATCAAAATGGGCAAACGGAAAAAAATGTCCCATTTATGCAACAGATACAAAGGAGAAATAGTGGCAAAGGAAGTTAATTTCCAAAATTTCCCTGCAGGACACGAAATAAGAAATGTTATTGTAGCTCCTGATGGACACCTAATTGTTGCGTTTGACTATTCATCACTCGAAGCCAGACTTATAGCAATGGCTACAAGGGACAGTGAGTTTTGTTCTGATATTTGGAATGGAATTGATACACACATGAAATGGACTGAACGCCTAATTGAATTATATCCTGCAATCTCCAACAAAATGGAGAAAAAAGAATTGAGACAGTTTCTTAAATCAAATCTTGTATTTGGTTCTTTCTACGGAAGTAAAAAGGAGTCCGTGATAAAGAGGTTGGGAGAGCTTGAGGTTCCTCCGAGGGTAGCGTCGCAGATATATGATGAGTTTTGGGACACATATAAGGAAGCCAAAAAACGTCAGAAATATTTACTTGATTATTATAATAGTCGTGGAGTGGTTAAAAACCTAAATGGAAGGGAGAGGAGAGGAGTTTTGTCTGTAAATAAAATAACAAATTACCCTATACAAAGTTCTGCGTCTTACGATATTTGTCTCCGTGCAGGAGATAGGTTATCAAGATTAGCCTATGAGTTAGATAAACCTCAGTATCAGTATATAATAAATATACACGATGACTTAACTTTTTATATACCTTTAGATACACTTGATGAGGATATTCAGTTCATAGCTAAAGAACTAGTATATCCTGCTTATCATTGGGTAATAGTTCCCCTTGAAGTGGAATGTAAAGCCGGAAAAAGTTGGGGTTCTTTAGAAGTTTTAGGAAAATTTTCAACCTTAGATTGGTGGGAGTGGAAAGATAATAAGTGGGTTAAAAAGGAGGATGTAGAATGCCGGCAACCGTAAAATTGGAAGATTCACAGTGTGGTTATATAGACAAGCGTAATGTTACTTATAACCAGAAATACTCAATTTTGGATTATATTTTTAATGAATGGAAATCATCCACAAATGTAATCGAGTTATTTGGGGGAATAGGAATAACATCTTATTTTATAAGGAAGCACATAACTCCAAAATTACACACAATATTAGAAATACACGACGATTGTATTAAGGAGTTAAAAGCCAGATACCCTAAACTTGATATAAGGAAACAATCCGCTTTTGATTTTGATGAGTATTCTAATTACGATTATGTTTTGATTGATGCTGGAGAATTTTCACAATCAAAGTTTTATATTAAACGGTTTAATACTATTTTTGATAAACTAAAAAATTATAATCCTGATATGGTTGTTACAGACCTTGGATTTTGGAAGTTTTCCTTTGTAAAAAAGGAAAAATGGGATGTTGAGGTTCCTAAGTATTTTGAGGCATATCAAAAACTATTTAAGCAATATAACTTTTTTATAAAGAAGGCCTATTATACACATGATTTCTCAATATTGTACCTAACAAAACTACCTGTTGAAATCGATATTAAAAAGTGGGATAAGACAACACATGAATGGCGTAATGTATTGGTAAAAGGAGGATTGTTCTAAAATGTATAATAATCCCATAAGTTTGGCTGGGGGAGAGGAAAGATTTGTTTGTCCCCAATCATTAGCCCTCAATACTTATATTGGTTGTAAACATGATTGTTCTTATTGTTGTGCTAAATATTTATTATCTCCTTATAAACATTGGAGGAGACTCGAACCAGCAAATGTTGATAAAATAAAACAGACATTCATTCAGGCACATTCAGGTAAACCAGGAATCATATTCGACCTAATTCGGCAACGTATTCCCTTTAGATTTAGCAATCTAACAGACCCTTTCCAGGAAGAGCTTGAACGAACTTATAAAGCTACTTATAGAACTCTTGAAATTCTTAGGGATTACCAATATCCAGCGATATTAACAACTAAAAGCACGTTGTGGGCTGAGCCTGAATATATAGCAATACTCAAAGAATTTCCCTCAGTTATACAAATGACAATAACCACTATAGACGATAATTTGTCCGCAAAAATAGAACCTGGAGCACCTGTTTCTTCTAAACGTGTTGAGGCTTTAGAGAAGGGGGCCTTAGCTGGATTGATTACACAGGTTAGATATTCCCCTATTTTTCCATTATTATCAGACCAACCTGAGGAGGCGTTCAAAAAGTATAGCGAAATAGGTGTAAGAGATATAATTTCAGAATTTTTAAGACTTCCTGTGAATAGGAAACAAAGAGCATGGATAGATGGTGCGTTGGGATATGATTATTTAGAATTTTTAAAGAAAAATAAATACCCGATGGAAGTAGCGGGACACTGGATTAAGGTTACAAAACCGTTTATTTTTGATGAATACTTAAGGTTTAAGGGTATTGCACAAAAGTATGATTTGAATTATTACATCTGTTGTGAGGAAAGGCCTGAATTAAATAACTGGGAAAATTGTTGCGGAACCTCAAAATATTTTGGGTTTGACAAGTGCTTGGATTGGACGATACAAGTGAACGGAAAAAAATTTACAGATAAACCTTTGTCATTTAACGGGTATATAGCCGAAACCACCTGTCCATACGTTGGTGAGTATAGGGAATTTTTTGAAAAGGGAAAGCATGAGAGAAATCTTGTGGGACTACAGTTTGACAAATATACAAAAACGTATAAACGACTTAAACCGCCTAAAAAAGTGGGGTTATTTACATGATAATAAACGGAGATTGTGTTGTAGAATTAAAAACTATACCCGATGATTCCGTCGATATGGTGCTTACAGACCCGCCATTCAATGTTGGTTTAGAATACAATTCCGTTGATGATTCTATGCCTGATGAGCATTACCGGGATTGGTGTATACAATGGCTAACGGAATTAAAACGAGTATTAAAACCAGGCCACGTGGCAATTGTGTTTACAGGAGATGCGAAATCATATTGGTTATTTGATGCTATTTACAAATCTGGATTTGTATTTAATCATTGGATTAAATGGATTAAAATGAATTCCCAGGGAAATTTACCTGGGACAGCTTTCCTTAACAAGGTTGAACTCGCTTTTTTGTGTAGTAAAGATAAACTTAACAGGAGTATAATTAATAGAAAGGAAATGAATGCGGATTATATTATTTGTAATAATATGAACATAAAGAGTAAGGGGTCGTGGGGACATATAGCACAAAGACCTCTAGAACTTTATGCAAAATTAATTAAGGGTTTTACACAAGAAGGAGACACTGTTTTAGACCCCTTTTTAGGGTCAGGAACGACTGCTGAGGCTTCGTTATTATTAAATAGGAAATGTATTGGAATTGAGATTGATGAGACTTATTATAAAAAGATAGTAAAACGTATAAAATTAACTGGAGGTAAACTATTTTAGAACTAAAGTATAGACCGAAAACGTTTGACCAGGTAATAGGACACACTAATGAGGTTTCTGTATTAAGGTCGGCAATAAAATCTGGAATGTTTCCTCACGCAATACTCTTATCAGGAGATAACGGAATAGGTAAAACAACAATAGCTAGAGTTGTTGCAAACGAATTAGATGCTGAATTAATAGAACTCGACGGCTCAACCTTTGGTAAGGTTGAAATAATGCGTGATATTGCTGAAAACCTTAAATATCCTCCTATGGGAAAGCACAAGACAAAAATGTTAATAGTTGACGAGTGTCAAGGATTGAGTAAGGCTGCTTTTGACAGTTGGTTAAAAATTGTGGAGGAACCTCCGAATTTTCTCTATTTTGCATTCTGCACAACCGAACCTGATAAGGTAGTTAAGGGGATTAAACAGCGTTGTCAACATTTTAAATTAAAACCTATCAGTCAGGAGGATTTAGAAACATTAATCCTTTTTGTTGCTGAGGAGGAGGGAATAGAATTACCTAAACACGGAGAGATTTTGATAGCTAAAGAATCTTACGGTTCTCCAAGGCAGGCATTAGTCTTCCTATCACAGGTTAGGAATTGCAAAACATTGGAGGAGATTTCTGATATAATCAAATCTGCTATTGCTAAAGATGATATTGTTGATTTTTGCAGGTTATTAATCAGCAAAAAAGATTACGGTAAAGCACTTGAGATATTATTTAGACATAAGGATACGAATATCTACAGTTTGAAATTGCAAATAATAAATTATATTATAGGATGTATACAGAGGGCTAAAACACGGAATGACGTGGATTATTTTATCGGCTTATTAGACATTTTCAATGCTGTTTCAATAGACCAACAATTTGGATTCTCCTCACTACTTGTAGCTACATCGAAAGCATATAAAGAATAGCCATGTTTGACCCTGTTACTTCCTCACTATATGTAGGCGATTGTTTGGATGTTATTGAGAGGTATCCAAACGTTATTAGTGGTAGCCATCTATTGATAACATCTCCCCCTTATAACTTTGGAAGGGAATATGATTCCATTGAAGACAATATTGACAATGATAATTACTTTTCAACCCTTGAAAAAATTTTCTCAAGTATCTATAGATTAGCTAATGATTCGTTCCGGATGGTAATAGTTGTTAAGGACAATTATGCAAAAATGCAATTTACAGCATTAGATTTATATTCAACGTTAAAGGGGTTGAATTGGAAACCTTACGCTTACTTCGTCTTAAAATCAGGACACTTCTCACGGCAAACATCCTGGGGTTCATGGCTATCTCCTTCGGCTCCTCGTATAAGATGCCAACATGAGCTTGCTTTAGTTTTTTATAAGAAAACTTATAAACGGGATAATAAGACACAGGAAATCTCAAAACAAGATTTTATTGATTTTACAAAATCAGTCTATTATGATGATGACTTGTTTGTATCTGATGTGGATAAAAGGTTACATCCAGCACAATTCTCTCCAAATCTTGTCAAAAGATTTGTTAAATTATTCTCCTTCAAAGGAGACACGGTAATTGATATTTTTAACGGAATGGGAAATACAGGGTTGGCGTCGTTGTATTGTGGTCGAAACTATATTGGTATTGATATTTCTAAAAACTATATTTTAGCATCAAAAAAAATTTTTTTAAAGAATGGATTCAAAAATATTTCTATAAAACTTACGTGAGGAGTGTATATATAATATATGGAAGATAAATATGGGTGGATAGCTTTTTTATGCGTTATTTTATTTGAGGTTTTGTTTCTTTTTTATTCTTGGAATTATGTGGTTTCTCCCCTTTTTGGGTTCAAGCGAATTTCCGCTGGAGATGCACTAATATTATTAGTATTATTTAAAATAATAAACGGTAAGTAAATTATGAAAACTATAACTTTACAAGAGGCTAAGGAATTATTACAGATTGACGAAAACCATATTGATGATATAATAAAGGAATACCCCGCAATTTATAATGAAATAGCTGAAAGATTTGTTGAGGCTAAATCTTTAAGAGATGAATTGAAAGGAAAATTAAAAGAACTATGGTCGAGGGAATTTTTAAGGATTAAAAAGGGAAATCCACGCATTACAGACGCAATTGCTAAAGCTGAGGCGGATATACATCCTGAATATTTAGAAATACAAAAGGATTACTTTTATCTAAGTAAGGAGGCTGACTTATGGGAAAAGATGTTAGAATCTTGGGATAGGAGGGCAAAAATGATAAATAACTTATGTGAATTAATAGCTACAGGTAGAATTGCATTTTTTTCAGTAAAAAAATCAAGCACAGAACTATATGACACAAATAAAAAAGAAATGAGAAAAGAAAAGGAGGTATAATATGTCATTTATTTACAAAGACAGGCCTGAGGAATTTTATCAAAGGAGAGCGACACAGAGAGGTGGAATATCAAGGGATTCGATATTTAAGGACGGTGTTAGGGTTTTTACACCGAGAATTGATGAGCAGAATAGGATTAGAATACTTCCCCCAACGTGGGATAATCCCGAACACTTCGGTTATGATGTGTGGGTTCATTACGGAATTGGGGCTAACAATTCGGCGTTTCTATGCTTAAAACTTATGAAGGGAGAACATTGTCCTATTTGTGAGCAGTTAACCACAAAACAGGCACTTGAGGACCCTGTGTATGCAAAAAAATTAAAAGCAAAAAGGAAGGTTGTTGTTTACATAATCGATAGAAAGGAAGAAGAAGTAGGACCTAAAGTTTGGGCTATGCCGTGGCAGTTAGATAAAACATTAGTAATCCAAGCAAGGGATGAGGATACAGGTGCAATATTAAGGATTGATAGACCCGACGACGGATATGACGTTTACTTTGATACGGTAAAAGGAGCTACGAAAGATATTGCCTACACTTATGAAGGAGAAAAAATAGCACGAAAGTCATCCCCGATTTCAACAGACCCCAAACTTATGGATAAAATTTTAGAATATATAGTTGAGCATCCAATTCCATCCGTTCTTGAGTATAAACCGGCAAAATATATACAAGCTGTTTTTTCAGGTAGCTTAATCGATGAGGATAATGTAGATATTCCAATCGAAACAAAGGATGACGTTGTAAATGAGGTGGTAGATGTTGAGGAATCAGGATTAGATAGACTAGCAAAGTTAAGGGAGAAATATAAGAAATGAGCGACAGGCAAGGCGTGGCAAGGCGAGGATTTTAAAAACCATAAAAAACCACAAAGGAGGAAGACATGAAAGAAACAGTTTATTCCGTAAAGGTGGGGTTAGAAGGTGTTACATCATTATTAATGCACAAGATTAACACAATACAACCCGCAGGAAAGAAAAAGGTGGATTACAGCGATGGATGGGAGAGGACAACCTATTTAGACAAGGACGTCATTGTCATCATTCCCAAATTGAATATAGAGGCCATGATAGTGGGGTGCAAAAAGTATTATAAAAAGAACAGTCCAGAGCAAAACCTCTATAATGGCATAGAAATTGTAGAATTTGAAGTCCCCGTCCTGTTCAACAAAAAACCGATAACATTAAAAGACATAAAAGACAATGATTGGATTTTCTTAGCTCCTGTTGTTATCAAGGGCGACAGGGTCATGAGGGCAAGAACATGTATACCACCTGGATGGTATCTTGAATTCACCATTTTATGTCAGGATGTGACTATCACCCCAAAAATGATTAAAGAGGCGCTTGGAATATGCGGTAATGATGTTGGTCTATGTGATTGGCGGCCTGGTGCAAAAAAACCAGGGAAGTTTGGAAAATTTGAAGTTGTAAAGTTTGAGGTCATAATTGATTAGTGAAGTCATTTTAAAAGTGGCTGGTATGGAGGCCGAGGAAAGCAAGCCCTACTATCCTCGACCCTCCATTGCGGGCCCTGAAAGATGCTTAAGGCAGATGGTTTACTGGGCATCCAATACCCCACGGGATAAACGAATCAGCGACAGGGCTATTGTTGTGATGAATGATAGCAGTTTTCACGAGACATTGACTGAAGACTGGCTTAATAAAACCGCTTTCAGACTTCACAGCCAGCAGATGGAAGTTGAGATTGCAGAGCTGGACTTCTACAATCCACCCTTTATCTTAAAGGGGCACATAGATGGCATTATAACAGATATGCTTGGCTTTGAAGCACTTAATGTAGATATTCCAATCGAAACAAAGGATGACGTTGTAAATGAGGTGGTAGATGTTGAGGAATCAGGATTAGATAGACTAGCAAAGTTAAGGGAGAAATATAAGAAATGAGCGACATTTTAACCGAGGTTAGAAAAACAATTGAAAAAGATAGGCAAGATATTTATGGTAATCCTGAAAATAGCTTCAATATTATTGCTCAATTCTGGACAACATATTTGAAATCGAAATATAATATTCAAATAGAACTCAATGGTAGAGATATAGCAATTATGATGTCGCTTTTAAAACATGCCAGGATGGTTGTGCAGGATAATTACAGAGACAATATTATTGATGCTATAGGATATTTAACAATCTTAGGAGAGAGGTTGTGAAAACTACGGAGAGGAGCTCAGCTCCTCTCCTACATCCTTTAATAAAGGTAGAAAAAAATGGGACGAAAGAAGTCTGAAGAAACAATCGGAGATTACCTTATTAAAAAGAAGGATTTACAATTTGTATCGACCGGTTGTGCTGTTCTTAATTGTGTTTTGGGAGGAGGATATCCTTTAGGTCGTGTAGTGAATATTGTGGGAGATAAATCAACAGGAAAAACAAATCTAGCAATAGAAGCATTAGCTAATTTTGTCAGGGAGTATCCTGAGGGAATTCCGTATTATATAGAAGCAGAGGCGGCTTTTGATATTGATTATGCTGAAGTCTTAGGAATGCCTATTGATAAAGTTAAGTTTATGGATGATGTTGATACTGTTGAATTACTCTTTGAAAGACTCATACAAATTATAACTGAACATGGTGATAATGGAACACCCGCATTTGTTGTTGTTGATTCCTTAGATGCACTTTCGGATAAGTCTGAAATGGAACGGGAGATAGATAAAGGAACTTACGGTGTTGAAAAGGCAAGGAAGATGTCAGAATTATTTAGACGACTTGTCAAGAAAATTGAAAAGACAAATGTATGTCTATTTGTGATAAATCAAATTAGGGATAAAATAGGAGTAATGTTCGGAGAAAAACATAGTAGAAGTGGCGGTAAAGCACTAGACTTCTACGCATCACAAATATTATGGTTATCGGAGGTCAAAAAAATAACAAAAACAATAAAGGGAATCGACCGACCTATAGGTATTATTGTAAAAGCAAAATGCAAGAAAAATAAAATAGGATTACCATTTAGGGAATGTCAATTTCCTATAATATTTGGATATGGAATTGATGATATTACTGCTAATTTAGAATTTTTGAAGGGAGTTAAAGGAGCTTTAGAGGAACTAAACATAACTGATGATGATTTAAAAAATATTACTAAGGAGCTTGAAGTTAAAATTGCGGAGCATGTTGTTAAGGTTTGGAATGAAACGGAAGAAGGATTTCTTCCGAAACGAAGAAAATATATGTAGGAGAGAATTATGCCGTTATCACAAAATGCACTCTATCTATTAAAACAGAGGTATTGTATAGGAGATGAGTCTCCTGAAAGTGTATTTAAACGAACAGCCCAAAAATTAGCTGATGGAGATGAGAGATTTGAGCAAGATTTATACGACCTAATGGTTAATGGAACATTCCTTCCCAACTCCCCCGCTTTATTTAATTCAGGAAGGGCTAACGGTTGTCTTCATGCTTGTTTTATTTTACCGATTAAAGATGACCTTGCCTCAATTTTTTATACAATAACAGCGATGGGGAAAATATTCAAAGATGGAGGAGGATGTGGAATAAACTTCTCTCCACTACGTGAGAAAGACGCCTCATTATCAGGAGGAGGAAAGAGTTCGGGAGCAATAAGTTTCATGTCTGTTTTTGACAATATAGTTGATGTGGTTAAACAAGGAGGAAAACGACGTGGAGCTTTAATGGGAATTCTTAACTATAATCATCCTGAGATATTTAACTTTATAAAAGTTAAACTTGAAGGTAGATTACAAAATTTCAACCTATCTATTATGGTCGATAACAGTTTCATGGAAAAAGCTATCAACGGGGGAGATGTTGATATAATATCTCCCCAAGGATATAAAATAACCACAGTTAAAGCTAAAGATATTTTTGAGCTTATGGCTTTTGCGAGTTGGTGTAACGGTGACCCTGCATTATTATTTTTTGATAGGATAAACAAAGATAATCCGTATTATCCTGAGATTGTCGTTGACACTGTCAATCCTTGTAGTGAGGTGGGTATGCCCCACTGGTCTGCTTGTTGTCTTGGTTCTATCAATATTTCAAAATTTGTTTGGAAGAATAATTTTAATTTTGAACGTTTTTCTAATGTGGTTAAGGCAGGTATGAGGGCACTATCCAACATGAACAGTGTGTCAGCGTATCCTCTAACTGAAGTAAAAGAGGCAATGGATAAATACAACCCTGTAGGATTGGGTATTATGGGGTTTGCCGATTGTCTAATCAAATTAGGCATTTATTATGACTCACAGGAGTGTTTGGATTTTATAAACCAGATAGGAGCTGTTTATCAAGAAGCTACCTTAAACTTCAATCCTCATAAGCCGTATTTTTATAGACGTATAATAGCACCTACGGGGTCATTATCAATATTGGCTGACTGTTCAAGTGGGATAGAGCCGGTATATGATACCGTTTTTGTTAGGAACCTAACAGTAGGTAAAATTGAGGAAACGAGGGATTTATACAAATCCAAGTATGTTAGGACAGCACACGAGGTAAGTCCTGAGTGGCATGTTAAGGTAACAGCACAATGGCAACAGTGGATTGATGGGGGAATTAGCAAAACTGTAAACATGCCATACAACGCATCTGTTGAAGATATTAAAAATGTATATATACAAGCATGGAAATTAGGGTTGAAGGGAGTTACCGTTTATAGAGATGGTAGTAGAAACCAAGTTTTAGTTGGCGTGTCGCAAACAAATAAATTCAGTATCGACGCTCCTGCCCCCTCCACAAAATGTGAAGGAGAATCCTGCTATTTATGATAAAAAAATCTGAATTAGCAGTAAAGAATAGACGTAGGGGAAAAACAAATGAAAAGAAATTGTCAAAAATTTTAGACGCATCCCGTGTCGGTATATTTGGAGGAGAAGATTTAACAAAGGGGAACTTGAGTATAGAGGCTAAATCCCGGAAACAGTTTGTCGCTGAAAAATGGATGGAACAGGCTGAGAGAAATTCAAAAGGAAAAATACCAATTGTAATTGTTCACATACACGGGAGACAGCATGAAAATGACTTTGTTATAATACGACTAAAAAATATTAAAGGTGCCTTACATGAATTTGATTAATACGCTTTGTATTGCTGATTTACACCTTGAGCATACTCCTTTGACGGAATACAGGTGGAATGTTTTTCGGTGGGTAAAACAGGTTAAAGGGATAGAAACTTTAATAATTTTGGGGGATTTAACTGAAAAAAAGGATAACCATAATAGTAAGCTGGTTAACCGGTTAGTTTCTGAACTATCTGACCTCCCCTTTGAGGTAATTATTTTGAAAGGTAATCACGATTATTATGATGATGCATTTTTTAGATTTCTTTCAAAGCTAGAGAATATAACATTCATCGATGAACCTAAATTAATAGGTGATATGCTATTTCTACCACATTCAAAAACTATCGATATTGAAAGAAATATTATTGAAAGAAGTAAATTCATATTTTTACACCATGCTTTTAAGGGGTCAAGGCTTATGAATGATTTTATTTTAGACGAGGGTATAGACCCCGGAGTTTTTGACTGCGATGCCACGATATTTTCAGGACATATCCACAGAGCAGGTAAAATTGGAAAGATAACTTATGTTGGTTCACCATATCCTGTCTATTTTGGTGATAATGATTACAGAGGAAGAGCTATAAAACTTAACGGAGAGATTGTGCGATTTACAGATACAATATCACGTTGGGGACTATCATTAGAAAATCCCGGAGATATTAAAAATATCCCACTAAAAACGGATGACCAGGTAAAACTAAAAATAAAATTAGACCATTCTGAGTATTTTTTGTGGGAAGATATTAAAAAGGAGCTACGGGAATATATAAACGAAAAGAAAGCAATTTTGGTATCATTAGAAATGATACCTAATAAACATAAAAACAAAGAACAGCATGGAGTCGAGGAATTAGAAGAGGATGACCTCTCTATTTTTGAAAGGTTTTGCAACGAGGAAAAACTTGAATACCACCTGGTAAAAATTGGAAAGGATTTGATTAATGGACATAACTAGATTAGTTATTAAGGGGTTTAAATCGTTTGATGCCCCCCAATGTATTGACTTCTCATCCTTACATGAAGGAATTTATTTTGTTACAGGAACAAACAATGTTTCCAAACTATTAGAAGCAAATGGAAGTGGAAAATCAACAGCATTTGTTGACGCCCTTTGCTGGGTATTATTCGGGAAAACCTCAACCAAATTGAGGGCTGATAATGTTAAAAATTGGAACGGAAAAAATAAGTGTGAAATATGCTTGGAGTTCGATGGGAATACGTTAGTAAGAACCTGGAATCCTAACAGTTTGACACTTAATGGTAGGACTATCACACAAGATGAGTTGGAAAAGTTAATCAGATTCAATTTTAATTCATTTTTATACAGTGTTGTTATTTCACAATTTGGAGAAAAATTTATAGATTATGACCCTGCGGATAAGATGCGTATATTTACCTCAATATTAGAAGACATTCTGTCTAAATGGGACACACACAGTGATAAAGCTAAAGAAAAACGAGATTTGTGTGAATCTTTAATACGACAGCTAGAATTGGAAATATCTAAAATTGAAGGACAGTTGAAGTCAATTGATATTAAGGATTTACAACTCAAATATGAACAATTTGAATTTGGGAGAAATAAAAAGATAAAAGAATTACAACAAAAACTCGATGAAATTGTTCCTATAAATACCAAAGATATTTATATTGAAATCGAAGAATTTGAAAATACAAAGACATCTTTAGAACAGGAATTAAAAGCAAAGTATGAAATAATAAATTCCCTCCAAGCTAAATTGGACGAGGTAAAGGAACACCACATTAGAGTTCAATATGGGCTAGACAATATTACAAAGGCTATTGCAAAAATGCATGATTTGGAGGGTTTAACTTCATGTCCTTTGTGTAAACATTCCTTAACAAAGGAACATATCGCAAAAGAATTGGGAAGACTTGCAGCGGATAAGGAGAAACTTTCCGGAGACGATGCTAAGTTTAACCTTGAAATAACGGCAATTAAGAATGAAATTGATGGGTGGCGTAGTATAATAAAAACATTGGATGTTAAAAAATCAGAAGTAGAAACATCACTACGAGAATTAATCAATAAAAAGGTTGCTGTGGAGGAGGCAATTAAAAATCAAAAAATAATGTTTGCCTATATAAGTAAACAAATACTTGAACAACAAAACGCTATTAATCCCTATACAAGCCTAATCAGTAAGGCACAGCAACAGATAAAAGAGTTACAAACAATGCTCGGTGATAAGAAAACTGAATTATTAGGAATAACTAGAGATTTTGAGGCATACAAGTATTGGGTAAAAGGATTCAAGGAAATAAAGTTAATGTTGACTTCAGAGGCATTACATGAATTTGAGATACAGATAAACAACGCATTAACGGGATTGGGAATGTTGGGTTGGTCAGTAAAACTAAAAGTTGATGCTGAAACGAAATCAGGAATATTGCGTAAAGGATTCAACATCTTTATCGAGTCACCCTCAAATTCAACTTCCGTCCCTTTTGAATGTTGGTCAGGAGGAGAAGGACAACGAATCAGGCTAGCAACTACTTTAGGACTAATAGATTTTATTAAAAATCGGAGAGGAAGTTCTTGTAATATTTTGGTGTTTGACGAGCCTACACAATTTCTATCGGAAAAAGGTATTGAAGATTTAATTATGACACTGAAAGAAAAAGCATCCTCAGACAACCTAAAACTATTTCTCATAGACCATCGTAACCTTCAGACATTTGGAGATTTTGACGGGATAATCTCTGTAATAAAGGATGCGGAAGGAAGCAGAATTGAAATGCGTTAAGTGTGGTGGGTTATTATTTAGACGGTATGACTTTAAATATAATATACACTATTATAGTTGCTATAAATGTGGGCATGTAGAATTTGAAGAAGACGGGCTTGGTATTGTAAGACTTAGGCTTCCTAAGGAAGGTAAAACTTATGAAAGAATATGTCCTAAATGTGGGAAGGCGTTTTTATCAGCTTCCCCAAACTACAAAGGAAATTGTGACGGTTGT
>ERZ795052.3895-NODE-3895-length-15966-cov-14.595626_pt1 | contig 15966 bp, 19 predicted proteins | sample MGYA00375136_ERZ795052 | MGnify/ENA primary metagenome ERZ795052 (study PRJEB30181, sample SAMN05720156) | activated sludge metagenome | isolation source: Anaerobic digester | place: Japan | collected 2015-05-26 ... | reverse complement strand
AGGGATAGCGGTTTTCTTGTCAAATATTTATAAATATATCGTATTAAATAGAGAGTATTCAGATTTTCAATGTAGGTGTTTTAGTAATGGTTGTTACAATGGTTCATTAAGAGAATTAATATCTGAATTTCCTAATTGCATAAGGAGAGAATAATGATGGATAAAATAAAGATATAGTTTATTGATATATAGGGATTAGAATATGATGATACCACATTAGAGCAAAAAGGGTTAGGTGGATCTGAGGCATAGGTTGTCTATATGTCAAGAGAATTGCATAAACTTGGATTTGATGTTTATGTGTATAATAATTGTGAAAACGAAGGAGATTATAATGGAATACATTATAAAAACTTCAGAAATATTAATTGTAATATAGAATATGATATTGTAATTTCTGAGCGTTCTACTTATCCATTCTTACCTATGGATTATAGGGATAAAGTATTAGAAGAAAGTAAACAAATTGCCAGACGAGACCCAATTGATATATCAATATTCAAAGATTTAAAATAGAAAAAGAAAATAATTAGATAGCACGATTATACCGTGTGGGGGGAATTTTAGTTATCTGATTTAGTATTAAATGATTTATTTGATGAATTTTTTGTGTTATCTGACTTTCATTAGATTGAATATTTAAAAAAAACAAGTATTGAAAAATTAGAAGAAAAAATATGGAAAACCAGAAATGGTATTAAACCAGGTAATTATAATAATATAGATATATGGGCTAAAGATCCAAACATGTTTGTGGTAAATTATAATTATAGTAAGGGTGTTCCATTATAGTAGGAAATGTGGGGTTCTATAAAGAAAAAAATAAATAATCCAAATTAGACTCTTCATATAATTGGTGGGTTCTATTTATTTAAAGATAAACGAGAAGGTATGCAAAATGATATGGAATAGTTAAAAGAAAAATATAAAGATGATCCGAGTATTATATTCCATGGTTTTTTACCACAAGATGAAGTATTTAAACTTTTAACTAAATAGTCATTCTTTTTATATCCTGCTACATTTCCTGAAACATATGGTATATCTCTTATAGAATGTATATAGCATAATGTATTACCAATATGCGTTAATTTTGGTTCAATAAAAGAGGTATAGGGTAAGTATAGTTTAATGGTTCCGAATAATACAGTAAGTTTTCCATAGTGGAACGATTATCTTAAAGAGCTATTTATTAATCATGTATAGTTTGCATATACCAATCAATTTTATTCCAATAGTTTAAGACACAAAATGAATGAAGTTAAAAAGTTTTTAACGTGGGATAAAGTTTAGATTCAATGGCAACAACATTTATATAATTTACTGGGTATTGATTAGGGGTATGAATTAAATAACAAATAGGATTATATAAACCAAAGAACATACGAAATGTTTGATGGTAGAATAGTTAATGATGAGCATACTAAACTATATAAATAGAATAAAAATAGAAAATTGGTTGTAATTTCTCCTGTTAGAAATTAGGAAAAATATATTAGACATAACATAATAAGTGTATAGAATCAACGATATGATAATTATATTCATATTGTAATAAATGATTAGAGTACTGATAATACTGCAATAGAAATAAAAGATTAGATAAAATATGTTCGAGAGAATATTTCAAATGAAAGATAGGATAAAATAAAATATATAAATAATGATATTAGAAAGTATGCGTTAACTAATCAATTAGATTAGATTGCAAAATTTTCTAAAGATCCAGATGATATTATAATATTATTAGATGGGGATGATTGGTTATAGTATGATCCAAATATATTTACTTATATAAATGATGAATATGATTATCACAATTATAGGATGACTTATGGTAGTTCATATGGGTTTGGTAGCGGATTAAACTATATGGCACAATCTTATCCTGATTGGATTCATGATACAAAGGAATATAGAAGGTATATGTTTGAATGGAAAATTCCTATGACACATTTAAGAACATTTAAACGAGAATTAATATAGAAAATTCCATAGAATTATTTTGTATATGAGGGTGATACATACGAATAGTATAAACATAAACTATATACCATTTAGTCTGATGTATAGATGATGCTTCCAATGTTAGAGTTATGCAATAAAAACGAAATTGGTGTTATTAATAAATTAACTATGATTTATAATGATTAGAATGATTTAAATGATTTTAAAACACAAGAAGTATTTCAAAATTAGATGCGGGATGAAATATATAGAAAACCTAAATTATTAAAATAGGGAGTTAATGAATATTTAATATTAGAAGATGATTTAGATTAGGTAGCCGAAGAAATAATTCAACCAAATTATGTTGAAGAAGAACATCAAGATTGGAAAAAAGAAACAATAGAATTTCCAAATGTTCAAAAGAAAATAAAATTATTAATTGCTACCCCAACAAATAAAAATATCGAAAATGATATGTAGATATAGTTGTATAATATGAATATACCATCTTTTGTAGAACCATATTATTCAACATTTTATGCATATTCTGTATAGCAGATGCGAAATTTAATAGTTAAAAATTAGATAAATTATATTCCAAGTGATTATATTTTATGGATAGATAGTGATATTGTGGTTCCCCAATTTGCATTAGAACGAATGTTAGATAGTAAAAAACAATTTGTTACTGGATATTATCGTCAGAGAAAGCAGGAGATAATACCAGAAATATATTATGTAAATCAAAATGGCGGGTATTCTAATTTTACAAAAGATCAAGTAGATAATTTACCAGAAATAAGTGAAATTGGTGCTTGCGGATTTGGTTGTGTATTAACGGATGTAAACTTATTCAAATAGTATGAATATCCGTGGTTTGTATATCATGAAACTTATGATTTTAAGGATACATTATCAGAAGATGTAGATGCTTGTATAAGAATATTTAATTAGACCAAAGTAAGACCGTGGTTAGATAAAACAATTAAATGTCAACATATAGGTAAATTTAATTTTGGCGTATGATTATTTCTTTATATAATTTTTGATTAAATTAGCAGTGTAGATGCACTGCTAATTTTTTGTCTGGGGTGTTATATATGGCAAATGAAATATTAAATTTTGATAAAATAAAACAAAGTATTATAGAATATTTAAAATCTACTTTTTCTGAATATTCTTAGTTAAGTTTTGACAAATCTACCAGCTAGGATCTAATAACAGATATTTAGTCTTATGTTACATAGTTGATGTAGCAAAGGTTTGAACAAAGTATAAGTGATTTTTATATTGAGACTTAGCAATCTGATAAAATAAATTTATTGTTATCTCAATATGGATATAGAAAATCTTTTGGTATTCCTTCTCAAACTCAATTAAAGTTAACATTAGATGAGAATAGTATGTATGAATTTAATGAACTTGACCTAGCCAGTTTTACCATACCATAGTTATCATTATTGGTATCTGATGATAATAATCATTTATGGACAAATAAAAATTCTATACTTGTTACAAAAACACCGTAGACATTTACTAAAAAAGTAAAAATAAATGGGTAGGATGTTACTAGAACATATAATAAATATTCAATGGTATCTATTACGGGTAGTGATGAAATACCATTTGTTCAAATGAATTATTATGAAACAGCTATTGTAGATGGGCTTAACGTTCCAAACAAAATAATAGAATTTTTATCTGAGACACGTGGATTTCCAGTAAATAATTATTTTATTCGTGATTAGAATAATATAGATCTTAAAATATTGCCGTTTTAGAGAAGACAGGAATTAACTGGTATATATTATGATTTATATGACGAAATAGATATTATAGATCAAAGTAAATATAATATTGAAGATTATGATTCCTTTATAAATAATAAATATTTAATTGTGGATTATAATGATATATTGCGAAAATTTATTATTATAAATGGTGATGATCAAACAAGAGGATTTATGTTAAAAACATTACCAGAAAATAAAACATTAACATTATAGTTTTATATGACTCAGGGATCTAGGGGATAGTAGGAATTTGGATAGGTAAATAAATTTGCGGGAACATAGCAGAAAATATTATTGAATAATAAAATATATTTATCCAGACCCGATTTTACTGAAAATAATGATAATATACGTGTGGATTTGTTTAGTGATATTGTATATTTGAATAGAAACCTTAAAACGGGCGAATTAATACCAGATCCTCCAAGTTCAAATTAGAGAGTATCATTATATGATTTCTTTGATATTTAGAATTAGTCTACTCCAATGCAAAGTTATGGATGGAAAAAAGTCAATATTGTTGTTTAGCAATAGACACCAGTAATATAGGGCAAGGATGTAGAAAAGTTAGAAGATATAAAATATAATTTTAGTAAATATATAAAATAGAAAGATAAATTAGTTACTGTTACAGATATAGAATAGTATTTAGAAATGTTTTTAAAAGGATTGACTTTATCTCTCAATCAAACATAGGTTTATAAAGAATAGATAATAAACACTATTGTAAATTCTATATAGAACACAGTATTTATTTTGCCATAGGTTATGAAAGATGAGAATTATAGAAATTTATCTTTCCCGATTGGAACAAAAATTTATGGCTCTGACTTACCAGAAGATCCTCAGATATTACCAAAATTTCAATACACTTATGAAAAAGATAGTATAATAGAAGAAGTTAAATCTAATATATTATAGACAATGAATGTAGAATTTTAGAATAGTGAAATGTTAGAGATTATAACAAACCTACCCATTTCTGTATGGTAGGATACAACAATACCAGTAAATTCTATAATCAGCGGTATTAAACAGAAAATAGATAACTTCTTAAACTTTTATTTAGATTTCTTTGATCCTTTTGAGAGTATAGATCTGTTGAATCTTTATATAAATCTTACAAAGGTTAACGGAATAATAAGTATAGACATGGAAAGATATAAGGACTAGTTTATTCTAAAATCAAGAAAAGAATTAGAATCAAAATTTGTATTACCTATGCAAATTCAAACTATTGATTAGATACGAGATACATTGAAAACTTAGTATATGATTCCATTTACTTGTCATCAAACCGATGAAGAAATTCGATTAAATGATATATAGATTAGTTTATTCGGGGGACAAATTGGCAGGGTAGTATATTTAGAAGAAGAATTGGATGATTCTCCTTTAATATCATAGCCAGTAAGTTAGTTGCCGATAGATATTGTTCTTAAAGATAGTAGAATGGATGAAATTCTTGAAAATATACCTACTATTTAGTCGGATGATTACCAGACCAAATATATTATTGATTAGTCATATTCTAAATAGGAAAAATAGACAAGTAGGACTGTATCGGGAACTATTCAACTGATGATATTAACAGTTGAGGGGCTTGTAACAGAAACTAATTTAAGAGTAAATGAGCAGATAAATAGTGAATTTGTAACAACTGTTACAAATAGTATTGTATAAGGGTGATAATGATGTAGAACAATATATTAAACGACATAAAATTTATACCATTTATTGATTTTTATAAAAAGTAGAGAATAAAATCAATATTTAATTAGGAAAACGATTCGGGCGAATTTTCTATTGAATAGTTATAGAGTCCGTATAATAATCCTAATATTATAATGGAGTTAGATAGGCAAACAACTGATAGTTTATTTTATAAAGTTCAACGTTTTACATACCCAATCAAAGATCATAATGTTCCATATAGTGAAATATATGAAGGTAGTATATCTGGATAGTTTAATACTTAGAATATAGAATAGGCTTTTGAAGAAACAAAGTTTTCAAGACTTTAGATTATTGCTGATGAAAATTCGATAAGAACAATGATATCTAAAATTTCAGAAGAATAGTATGAAAATAATAATTATATATTGAAATTTATAATTAATATATTTGGTATATCTAATCTTTCATATAGTAATACGTTAACCTTATTATAGTTACCGTAGTTATGGGAATAGTATATTGTATAGAAATCACAATCACAATTAACCGATTAGCAGATATAGAATGTAATAGATGAATATGATGATGTTGTATAGGGGTAGGATTCTATTATTGATTATTAGACTTAGAATTTAGTTTCTGACAGTTAGGCTTCACTTATAAAATTGTCATATTATCTTACGTTGTTTAATTCAACATTAGATGAATTTGAAAAGAAATTTAATCCCATGTTATATGATGTAAAATATCAAATATCTCACGGGATCTTTAATTCTACCTTATCTTATTTACTTGATTCTAATTAGGATATTATAAAATAGTTAGATGCGACTATATGGGTAAAATTATTATTACGTGGGCTTGTATAGTATGATAGTTATGACGAATTAAATCATTATATTGTAAGATAGAATACGGATTACTATAAAAATTCATTATATTTAATTTATTTTGATCAATATGGTATTTTATCATATTTGAATAGTATTGAAGTATAGCCATTAGATCCATTTCCCGATAAAGCTACATTTTTATCTGATATTACAAAAGTTTATGATATATTCGAATAGTTGTTTGTTAATACCTCACGGTTTGTATTAAGTAAGTATAATGATGGAGAATAGGCAAATTAGGATGAAATATTGTATAAAACTTTATTATAGAGTATGTTTACTACAAGTCAATTTTATAATGTAAATTTAACATATGAAATAGGATCTATATTCCCAATATAGTTTTCAAAAGATTCATTGTATATGTTTGAAATGAATGACTATGAAACAGTATTTGATAATATAAGTATTACAGATGATGGAACATTAGAAGCATTATTAGGAGGAATTACTATTGATAGTTCTGACCCATTAGAAGTTAAATATTATAAGTCAAGAATATTAATGTCAATGTCAAATAATAATATATTCCTTAAATTTGATGATATATTGAATGATGATAGTGAAACTAATACTTAGTTTAAAGAGTAGAACGATTATATTTTAAATTCGGCTCAATAGTTAAGATGGAATCAAATATATAATTTAACAAATTATTCATATGATACACAAATTAGTCAAGAAGAAAAGAATACTAATTATTTATCATATTTTATTCCGTTTAATTTTACAACATTATATAAAAAAGATATAGACAAAGATACAATGAAAATAATATAGACAAAAGACACATAGACTAATACAATTCAATAGATAAAACTTGATACATTAAAATTTAATATACGTTATGGCTCATCGGTATATACTATTGAATATTAATGAGGTATTTATAAATGTCATATATTAAGTATTTCGAATTAAAACCACATCCGCTTAGAAGTTCAAAACTTGGATCTTATTTATTAATACCATTTAAGAATAGAGAATTACCAGAACTGGTAGAAAATTTAAAACGTATGCCGTCTGATAAAAATCCATTATTTTTTGATATTAATAATACTATATTAGATTTATCATAGATTGACGGATTAATATATGATAATTTTTATCCAATAAATATTTCTTCTTATTTGAATATAAACATATCTGATTCTGTTGATAGTATTGATTCATAGACATGCTAGTATATAAATAATGAAACTGGTAATCTTAATATGTTATCATAGGAGTATGATTATATATTAATTATTTAGGATGATGAATACAAATATGTAAATTTATAGGGTGACTTATAGGAAAAAAATAAAGTAATAATATTTGTAGAAGAATATTTAACAGAAAATAATCCAGCCGAAGGGGAAGAGGGACATTTAACGCCCGAACAAATACATAGTTTATAGGTAACAAAGGTTACAAGCCATGTTACATCTAATTCTTCGGATATAAGTGAATATAGACGAATTTTAAATTAGAGTGGTTCTTTTACTGATGAAACTAGAAAATAGATTGTCTATTATTTAGAAGAAATGTATAATAATGGGGATCTAGTATTGAAATTAAATTCATAGTAGGCATCAAAAGTAATTTCTCAAAATAGTGATTTATATATATTTTTTGAAGCCCCAAATATATTGCAATATTGTGATTTTTACTTAGATTAGGATAACTATGGTAAGGATGAGATTACTACTTATACAAATAAATTCTTATTTCTTAGATTTGATACTGATATTTGGAATTAGTATAAGGAAAGTATGTAGGAACTTGGAAATAAAGATGATATAGAAGAAAATATAATACAGAAATTTAATACAGTATCATCATTTATAATTCAATCCGATTATCCAGTATATTTTACAAAAGGAACTCAGCCTGGATTTTTATTTGATAATTATAAAATTTCTCCATTTATTAGAGAAAAGTCTAATATAATATTAAGAACTAAATTAGATGCTGTTATAAAATCATTCGATTTGGGTTAGGTATTTGAAATGTTTAAACTTACATCGTTAAATGATGTTAAGGGTATATTACCATATTCTTTTGCAATGTTTATTTAGGACGGAACACAAGATATAGACTATTAGGTATTTTATAGGAATTATAGATAGATAAAAAATAGTGAAAATTATAGGTATTGTGCGGTATATGATGAACCACTTGATTTGCCGATATCAAATTCACAATTATTAGATCTAATATACAATTAGGATTCATAGGAGTCTGAGTAGATATTTGATTTATTTGGAATTAAGGAAGAACAATAGAATTATATAAAATCTAATTTTTTAAATATTCGTGAAATGTTATTAATATAGAATAAAATATCTATTACTGGAAATTAGGTAGAAGATAAATATAATATAAATCAATATTTATTAGAAATAGGATTTGATATTACTGATACTGAAAATTGGTAGAATTTTTATGGATTTTTAAAATCATATGATCCATTAGATTATGATTAGACAGATAAATAGATTGGTTTAATACAATATAGTCAGCCATAGATAATGTTATTTTTTGATTTAAATTAGTAGTATATATAGAAAACAAATCCAATATCATAGAGTAATGTATTAAATAAATTTAATAATATTTATCTAAATTTTAATTATTATTTTTATGTAAATCAAAATGATATTGATAGATATAGATAGTTGTTAAATGTAAGTGAAGAACAGATGAATGATACGGAAATTGAAGAATTGATTTATAGAGAATATCTAGAATTTTATTTAACAACAGATTTTCAAACAAATATAAAATATATATCAATACCAATTATTTCAAAAGTAGAAAATATAAATAGATAGGGAATAGATCAATCAGATATATTAACCAAATTTTAGATTTATGAAACAAGTGTTAATAATTTTGGGAATTTAATTTCAAAACGAATGGTAAAAAATTATTAGGATTATTAGGATAGTTTAAATATAAAATATATAAATGGTAAAATTCCAATTAAATTAGATATGAGATAGTTGATAAATGGAAATATTCCGCTAAAATATGAAACAGAAGAAATGTTAAGTGTATGAGATTAATAGTCAACTACCCACCACCTATAGAGGTGGGGGCTTGTAGAAAAACAAGCTCGGTTGATTAGCCTAAGCTAAAAGGATTACTCTTTAGCTACGTTATAGTAGAATATATAGACACCTTGGGATGCTCCACAAGTTCCAAGCTCTGTGGGTAATGGTTAAACATCTCTGATGGGTAGGAGAAGTGCTGTTACTGAAAAACCTACTGTAACATTGGCGATGTGGACTTACAGGCTTTAGCCTGACTTACCTTTCAAGGAGGTTATTAAAGTGGTATATGTACTATCTATTGAAGGAAAGCCTTTAATGCCAACTAATAGGCATGGTAAAATTCAATTAAGTTATTTAAGGGGGGAATAAAATGGACTGGACATTAATAGGAATACTTGTAGGTATAATTATTGCTGTAGGATAGGTATAGTGGGGATTATCTAAGTTAAAAACTCTAACAATAAAAGTAAAAAATCTGGAAACTCTTATGAAAGTTACAAAAACTTCATATTAGTAGTTTGAGAAATTAGTATCGTTTATGGATAAAGAACCAGAAGTAGAATCGGGATTTGAAAAAGTAGTTAGATATCTTGGTGTGGCTATTGAACAATTTGATGAATAGATTCTTGCCTCAATTTAGACATATGAAACTGAAGAATAGAAGAAAAAGTTTTTAAGAGATTTTATTATCAAGCAAGTAAGATATACTATAATTGAAATTGAGGGTAATAATACTGAATTGTTAGACGAAGAATTAATAATTTCATAGGTAGATAAGTTTTTAGAATTTTTCTTAGAGAGTCTAGATTTATCTGAGTTTGGTAAGTAATTTTTATTTAAATAATAGTTATCGACACTAATAGTGTCGATTTTTTTTAATAATTATAAAATAATTATATTAAGTTATAATGAAAATTTGTAAATGGAGGGAAATATATGAGTAAATTCATAGATAAATATAAAAATTCAAACAAACAAAAGTTTATTGAAACACCATTACCAGTATAGCCAATGATATATCCCGATAAAATATCGGGACCAGTAAGAGTATCACCAATGACCATAGAAATGGAAATGAGATATTATCAAACAATACGGGGGTTAGCAGAAAAAGATTTTCCAATTGAATTTCTTATGTTTGATGATGTATTAGAAGATATTGTATTTTCATAGGATCCTAAAAAACCCTTACAATATGATTATCTTACTTCTTAGGATGTTCAATTTATTGCATATAATATGCGTATGCAAACATATGGTGAAACTATAAAAACCAAAGTTGTTTGCCCTACATGTTATGGGTTTTATAATGAATATACAAAATTAGAAGAAAAAACTGATGAAGCAGTAAAACAGTTGACTAAAAAATATAACATTAAAACCTTCAATCCATAGGAAATTCTTACTGGAAAAGAATTTTATACTAAGTAGGTTGAAATACCCTTAACAAATTACAAAATAGAATTTCCAAATAAATTTGAGGATGTAGTTTTGGATTATAAATCGTTTACTAATGTTCCAATAAAATTAACTATGCCCCGTGTTGGTTGGTATAATGAAATTAAAAAGTATTTGTTAGATTTCAGACTTGTATTACAAAAATACCTACCTGAATATATGGATAAGTCTGATGAAGAAATTGAAACATTATCTGATTTATATAGAAACTATTAGTTTATGTAGTTATCTATATATAGTATTGGTGAGGATGTAGTAGAAATAGAAGATGTATAGGAAATTCCATTAGCATTGCGTGATATTATTAATTCTTCTGATGTAGAGAATATACTTGAAATATTAAAAACTTTTTCTAAGTATAGATTATCAATTGATTATGATTTTAAATGTGATAGGTGCGGGCATAAAGAAGTGATCGATGCTACATCGTTTCCTTTTGAATATATTTTTGGCATTAAAAACTGATCCTGAATATAGATTTACATATTCCGAAAATAGAATAGAAGATATTCAGTTCTTAATGAAAAATATGGGATTTAGTTACAGTGAAATACTGGATATGGATATCAAATTGTTTAATACGTTTCTAACCAATTCTAAAAAGAAACTTAATGATCATAATGATAGAGTTAAAAAAGTAATGAAAAATTAGGGGTCTATAATTAGATACACAATAGATATAAATGATGTTTAAGACGGTGTATGCCGTCTTTTTTTATTATTATAAATAGATAAATATAAAAATTATTAATTTATATATCTATATATAGGAGGGTTATTAATGTCATATAAAATTATTAGAGGTCCACGGGGGTTCGGTGGCAAATTGGGATATACCGGAAGTATAGGATAGATAGGATATACTGGATCTTAGGGGGAAATACCTGAATTGCCCGAAACTGCTATGGTAAATTCGTCAGAACAAACCATGGCTTAGAAATTAATATAGGATTAGACTGATATCTAGACTCCACAAGTTAGAAATATATATGTTTCTAGTGAATAGCCTGTTAGATAACTTGAATATTTCATATAATTTATCTTATATTAAAAGTAATTATTAATAATAACTACTTTTTATTTTCATTTTATTTAGTCATATTGTATTAAATTATATTAGTATTTATAATAAACAATTAGGTGGGTATATGCATAGAATAGTCAGAGGCTTTAGAGGTTTTAGGGGTAGATATGGATCGTCCGGCCCTATAGGTTATACAGGATCTAAAGGTGATATTGGGACTGGATTTAAAATATCCAAATTTTATACTTCTGTTTAGGATCTTTTATAGGATACATCACCTACTGGTATAAATTATTACGAATTTGCAATAATTAAAACACCAATATATGAAGATCCGGATAATGGTAAATTATATCTATGGACAGAAGATGGATGGGTATTTTAGTATCAATTATCTGATTAGAGTCAAATAATTGGACCTTCTGGAGAATTGGGCTACACGGGATCTTAGGGTATAACTGGTTATACTGGTAGTCGTGGTATAGCTGGATATACAGGATCTCGAGGAATAAGAGGATATTGGGGATATACTGGTAGTCAAGGATTACAAGGTTATACTGGTTCACGTGGTGTTAAGGGAAATCAAGGATATACTGGTTCTTTGGGTTATACTGGTAGTCAAGGTTATACTGGTTCTTTGGGATATACTGGTAGCATTGGTTATAGTGGTTCACAGGGTATAACTGGTTATACTGGCAGTCGTGGATGGATAGGATATGTAGGTAGTCAGGGTGATATTGGTTATACTGGTTCTCAGGGTATAATTGGTTATACTGGTAGTAAAGGAGATATAGGATTAACTGGTCCGCAAGGTGAAACTGGATTTACAGGTAGCAGAGGTTATACAGGATCTCAAGGTATCCCTGGCGAATACGCTGGCCTGGGTTATACTGGTAGTGTTGGGTATACTGGTTCTAAGGGTGATACTGGTGGTGTAACTGGGGTAAAAGGAGATTAGGAATAGATATATAGAGATGGTAATGTAAATCTTACTCCAGACAATATAGGTTTAGGTAATGTAACAAATGATAAACAAATTCCTGAATCTATATTTACTGAACCAAATCAAATTATAATTTCGGATGCAACAAACAAACCACAATAGCTAAGTGCTGGTTCAGAAGGTCAAATATTAAAAATTGATAGTGGATCTCCTAAATGGAAGAATGAAGTATATAATCATTATCAAAATATAGCAAGTGATATTTGGATAATAAATCATAATTTAAATAGATATCCATAGGTATTTATACAAGATAGTGCGGGCACAGTTGTTGAGGGGCATATTTAGTATACCTCATTAAATCAATGTGTAATTACATTTACATAGTAGATGGGTGGAATAGCAGTTTGTTCATAAAATTTAATTAATAATATATTATTAAGTTATAAAATGTTGGGATCAAGGGGGAATAGTAATGGCTGGACCAGTTAAAAATATATTGGCTATATATGATTTTAATAATAATGAAATACGAAATGTAGTAATTCAAAATCTTGCCACTGACCCCACGGGTAAATCCGATGGTTATATATTTGTAAATTCTGCCGATAAAAAACTAAGAATATATCTAGATGGTGTTGTTAAAACTGTATTAACAGAAGATATAACAACTATTGATATTACTGGCATAAATGGTACAAGTTTTACTTTAGATTAGGATAATGCAGGATAGGGCGTTACCCAACAAATATATTTCAATCGTGGTACTACTTAGGGCGATTAGTAGATACGTTGGAATGAAACTTTAGATAAGTTTGAATTATTTTCAGACTAGGGTTAGAGTACATTATAGCGATTAGATGTATAGACAATAAACGGTTATACAATAGGACATAATACCCATTAGCAAAATACTGATACTGGAACAAGTAGTTCTACATTCTATTTTGGAACTGGTGGAGTTAAACTTAAAACAACTTCTAACGTATTAGAAGTTAGAAACAATTAGGATAATTAGTATTAGTAGATTAAAGCTCTTGAATTTAATGGTTTAGAATTATAGGAAAGCACAACATCATTTACTATTGCTGGTGGAACTTCAACAGAAAGAACATTAACTGTAACATAGGATGCAACTATTTAGCATAGTACACATTAGCAAAATACTGATACTGGAACAACACAAACTAATTTCACTGTAAATAGTGATGTATAGAATGGCGAAGGTTCTAGTTTATTACTTTCAAGTAAAACTTAGGGTGGCACATCAGTAGGATAGTCATTATCTGTAAGTAATACAGGTTAGGTAGAATTAGAATCTTATACTACTCAAACGTTTAATTCATTAGATACATAGAATAATATAGTATCATTTGAAGCAAATGGTGTTCAAAAATCATATATAGATAAAGATGGTGTATATCACGGTGATATTTAGGGTTAGTTAGCAAATGCTCTTACTAATGGCGATGGTATATAGAACTTCTCGTATAATGGTTCGTCTTAGGCTACAGTAACCGCAAATATAGATGGAACAACATTACAATTTGATACGTCTACTCCAAAGAAAATAAAAGTAAATTAGGCAACATAGTCTACTTAGAATACAATTGTATTAAGAGATTAGAGCGGAGATTTTAGTTAGAATAAAATTACAGCTTAGGTTGTAACGGGGTTATCATAGCCTGTTAATGATACAGATTAGGCTAACAAATTATATGTTGATTCGGTAGCACAAGGCATAGATATTAAATAGTCAGTCAGGGTAGCTACTACTTAGAATATAACTTTAAGCGGTACACAAACTATTGACGGAATTTAGGTTGTTTAGGGTAATAGGGTATTAGTTAAAAACCAAACTGATGCATCTCAAAATGGTATTTATGTTGTATAGTAGGGAGCTTGGACTCGTTCAACTGATGCAAACACCAATGATAAAGTTCATCCTGGTATGTTTACTTTCGTTGAAGAAGGTACTACTAATTAGGATAGCGGATGGGTATTAGTTACAGATTAGCCGATAACATTAGGCACAACTAATTTAGAATTTGAGCAATTCTCAGGTGCGGGGCAAATAGTAGCTGGTGCTGGTTTAACTAAAACTGGTAATACATTAAATATTGGTAGTGGTGATGGTATTACAGTCGGTGCAGATAGTATATCAGCAACAGTTGATGGTACTACTATTGGTTTAACTGGAACAAGTCCAAATAAATCACTTACTGTATTAAAAGTTCCTAATTAGTTAACATTTGGTACTGGATTATCATAGACAGGAACATTTGACGGTTAGACATAGAGAACAGTTAGTGTATCTTATGGAACTACTTCTGGGACAGCCGTTGAAGGACCTCACGTTACAGCTACTACTGGTATTCATGGTGTTGGGACTGGATATATAGTTGGAACTACATTAACGCAAACATTAACTAACAAAACATTAACATCACCAATAATGAATACTTCTATTGTATTAAAGAATACTACCAGAAATATAACATTAAAGTGGGTAGAACCTTAGACATAGTAGAGAGATATTACATTTGGTGATCCTGGTGGAAATGATTATGTAGCGTATTTATCAGCTACTCAAACATTATAGAATAAAACATTAACCCTGCCTACTATTGATTAGTCTGGTGTTAAACTTAGAACCAACTCAAGTATGTTAGAAGTAAGAGATAATTAGAATACTTAGTATTAGGGTATTAAATAGTTAACATTCTATCGAAGTTCTGATGGCAAAGAAGTTACATATAAATATTAGACTACAATTACTGGAACTGGTAGTGATGATCAATTTACAATAACTCATAATATTGGTTCAAGAGATGTTCAAGTTCAAGTGTATTAGTAGGCTTCTCCATATGATGAAGTAGAAGTAGGGGTAGAAAGAACCGATACTAATACTGTTGAAATATATTTTGCGCAAAATGTTCCATTAAATACAGAATATAGAGTAGTAGTAATAGGTTAATAATCTTAATAATATATACTAAGTGGGGACATGTCCCCACTTAGTATATATTTTTAACTATATTATTTGTATTAAATTATAAGAGTATTATTACGGTGGTGTAATTAATGTCTGGAAGAAAATATCTAGGTCCTATTTCTAATGATAGTGATTTAATAAATAAAAATTATGTTGATCCAAAACTTACTCATGTTGGATAGTCCGCACCATCTG
>ERZ795052.3894-NODE-3894-length-15968-cov-6.865582_pt1 | contig 15968 bp, 19 predicted proteins | sample MGYA00375136_ERZ795052 | MGnify/ENA primary metagenome ERZ795052 (study PRJEB30181, sample SAMN05720156) | activated sludge metagenome | isolation source: Anaerobic digester | place: Japan | collected 2015-05-26 ... | reverse complement strand
GTCCCTGATTGAATTGATCGGGATTGCCAAGGCTTCTGTGAAAAAGGTGATAGGAGGGCAATAAGCCATGATCATCAAGGGCGTTCCTCTGGCATCGAAGAAGCGGTCCCTGCGTGAACGTCCCGCATTGGTGGCGGGCCGGGTGACGGGAACGGCAAAGCCCGCTTCTGTCACCTACGGCGCGATGGCCGGGTACCTGTTCCCGATATTCGCCTCGGACGACCAAGAATGCTATTTCCGAAACTCTGTCCCGAGACGATGGGATGGGGAATCCAATCCACTATTTGTTATTGTGTGTGCACTCGCCTCTGCTAACTCGGCGGGCAAGAAGTTTCAATGGCAGTTGTCTTGGAATAAGGTCACCCCGACTGCAACGGGCGCGGTTCTCCCTGCCACGACCATCGACGTGGACAGCGGCGACATCACCCTCACGTCGGATAACAACGCGCAATACGCCGTCCATGTTATAACGTGGGAACTCGATTACGACAACGCATCCCTCGCCTCGAACATGACGATGGGCGACGACTTCTTCCTGCGGTTGAGGAGAATAGCGAACACGGGCGGCGGGGATCGGAGATTACAGGAAACCTAAATTTGTTTGACTGGTACATCCAGTATCAAATTGATAGAGCATTCGGAACATAACTTCTTAAAAGAAGTAAATTAAAATTAGGAGGACTAACATGATTACATTAAGCAATGCGACGGCAGAAGCGATTCTTAGGTCGAAGGCAATGATTGAGCTTGGGAGTTCAACTCAGGTGCCGGTGAAAGTAGCGTATTGGGTCAATCGGTTCATCAAGGAAATGGATTCTCTCGTGAAAATTTACAATCAAGAAAAAGCGAAACTTTTTGAAATCTATGCTGTGAAGGATGAAAAAGGGAAGCCCAAAGTTGTGAATAATGAAATCCAAATTCTTCCGGACAAGATGGAAGAATTTTCGGCTAAGGCTATTGAGCTGGCGAATATTGAGCTGAAGCTCCCGTTTGAAAAGATTGTTATTGATTTGAAGACATTCCCGCCAAACATTCTTTCTGCAATTAGCATGGCAGTATTGGAACCAATCATTGATTTTAAGTATGAGGATTGAGATGAGAAGATTAAAACTTAGCACTTTAATTGATCCTATTAAGGGCACAACTGAGCCGTTGATAGACATAGTTCTTTCAAACGAGGGAAAGGTGACTCTAAACCCGCACATTAAGGATGCGGAGTTGGATTTCCAGCATGTTTGGACTCCTTGGGGCATCTACGCCCCATCTCAAGGGGTTCATTATTATAGAGCTGTGAAATCGAAATTTGCGCAGGCTAGCAGAATTGTTCTATCGGAGGAAGTAGAATGATTCAGAAGGCTTGGTCAGAATCGGCAAGAGCAGCCGCTGCAGCAGCCAGAAGGGCAAAGTCAGGGTCAAAACAGGGAGACAGCGGTTCTTCAAGAGCTTATTCTCAGGAGGAGAAGGAAAAACTTAAAATTGAGGAAAGAACGAGAAAGTTCAGAGATAAAGGTGATGTTGTCTCTGAAGATATATCGACAACAACAAGCACCACTTTGCAGACAAAAACTGTCTATCAGTTTACTCCGAAGGAAACGAGTGATTATGTTCTCCTATGGACGTTGGAAATGGCAAACTCAAATGCTAACGGTGCATCGTATTATCAGGTTGATGTGAACGACCAGACCGTGATTGGTGATGGAATATATAGACCGTCGGCAGCTAACTACTGGATGACGATTTCCGGTCATAGTATTCAGTCCTTGACAAAGGATGTGACATATACATACAAGATAAAATATCGTGCAGGTTCGAATACTGCAAAGATAAGAAGAGCAAAACTATATATAGTAGAAGACAGGTGATTTTTTATAAATAGGTATAGAAAATTTTCTTTAGAGGTGACAACAAATGAAGATTAACGGAGTTCTTACAATTAGAAGTGCAGGAAATCTGGAATACAACCAGAGTTCTCCATCGGGAACTGCGGTTCTCGGTTACAATGGGTACTTCTACGCAACCCGTGTTTACAATGCTGTCTATAATGACTATGCTGACTTTCAACCATTGAAGGGTAAACTTGAATATGGCAAGTGCTATGTTCAGGGCAAGGATGGTCTTGAACTCAGCTCTACAAGAGGACAGAAGGGTGTTATGGGTATTGCTTCCGATACATACGGACAGGCCGTAGGTATTGAGGAAGGAACACCACAAGTTCCTATTGCTGTATCGGGATGGGTTCTTGCTTATGTCGATGCTGAGTATGAGCCCGGCGATCCTCTTACATGCACGGAAGATGGTTATCTCACGAAGATGACCAGAGAGGAAGTGAGAGAGTATCCAGAGAGAATTGTTGCGATTTACTCAAGACCAGAAACGTCAGAGAAGTGGAGTAAATTCAACATTGACGTTGACGGCAGACATTGGGTAAAGGTAAAATAAACGAATAGGGTGAGATACTATGTCATTTACTTGGACACAAACAATCGGCGTGGGCAGTAAGTCTATCAAGGCTGCATTGGATGAGATTCGTACCAATACGGATTGGTTGAATAATAATAGAAATTATTGTGGAACCAACTATACGACCCATTATCCCGCACATAGGATAACACATAACGCTGTATATTATTCATCGAATAATAACACAAACAAAACCACACATAATAGTTTAAACTATACATCTTATTGTGGTGGTGACGGCGGCGGAACCTGCTTCCCAATGGGTGTAAAGATTCTTATGTCAAGTGGTAGATGGATGTCTATCGAAGACGTAAGGCCCGGCGATAAGGTTATGTCTTTCTATGGAAAAGAAAACACCGTTTTGGAAATTGACCTGACAAGACTTGGTGATAACAGGGCAATGTATGGATTCCCTGACGGTTCACTTATTTTCTCGCCAGAGGAGTATTTGTGGGCAAAGAACGGTTCTGATGAGTTCTGGTCTGTCTCTGACTACAGTAGTTACTTGAGAGAAAAGGGAATGGATTGGGTTATCAACGGTAAACTGTATAAGAGATATGGTCTGAAGAGAAGGGAGCCGATTATTCAGGTATTTGCTCTTGACTATGCACATATTACAGGCTGGAAGAAACATATGCCAGTCGTAAGAAGGGAGTTTGGTAGTGACACACCACTATACAGTCTTGTTCTGGACGGAGACTATACATATTTCGTAAACGGTTATATTACCGCTGGTGGTGTTAGTGATGAGGTTATTGACTTCTCCACTTATAAATGGAAAGGGTTGGATGTGGAGATTGACGCACCGTATTACTGTCCAGAAGTTTTCTTTGTAAGGGGGGAGTAGGATATGTCATTTTCTTGGGCAGAAACAATTACAGCTGGTTCAACGACCATCAAAGCCTCCCATTTTACGGAGCTTCATACAAACATTGGAATAGAGAGAACAGCTAGGGGTCTTGGTGTGTATTCTTGGGGTCAGACACCATCTCAGTATACAAATAAACATTTGAATGCTGACATGACAGATATGAGAACTGCTCTCGACCAAGCACATACAGAGAACTATTGTCATACTGTAGGAACGCATTATGCGACACATAATCCGTCATATAATGCAACAGTTTATGTTTGTCCGAATAATTATTATGTATATCATGCAACATATGGACCGGGATACAATCTCTGTACGCAGTGTGCGACTTATTATTCAACATACTAATCTAATTTTGTGAGTGTTATGAAAAGAAAAATTTATGGTGTGAGCCTGTTGGGTTCCTCAATCTGTAATCTGAAATGTGAATATTGTTATGTTCCAAAAGTTTCTGAATTGAAAGACGTTCATCAAAGGGTGAACAAACTAATAGAGGATGGTTCCATAGTACGACATCTTCAGGAGAAATATGATATCAGCGAGCTGAAACATATTGCTTTTTGGGGGGCGGAACCGACACTCAATCTTGAAGTTTCTTATAGATTTTTATCGGAGATGATGGTGATTTCCCCCGTTGAGGAAATCACCATCCCCACCAATTTCACTACAAACATAGACAACCTGATTTCGTTTATTGAGAAGCTAAAGTCTTTTGATAAGAAAATTGTCTTCCATATTCAGATATCTATTGATGGCCCAGACTTCATTACCGATGCAAATAGGGGCGGTGGAACGACAGATAAAATCCTCAAAAATCTTTTCTATTTTGTCGAGAAAATACAGAATATTGACTTGGGGAAAGTTGTATTGAAGTTCGATACCAAGTCCACTTGGGGAAGCGAGAACCTAATATATATCGAAAACAATCTTGACAAACTAAAGGACATACAGATATTCTGTAATGACATAAGGAAAAAAATAGAAGACCTGAACAAAAAAGAGGGGTTGAGTATATCGTTCTTTCGTTCTGGAAACCTAGCCCTACCGGGCGAATATTTACCAGAAGACGGTAGACGGTTCGGAAAAATACTTCAGTATATTTCAGACAATGATATAGAAAATCCGATTTTTGATTTCTTTTATCGAGCGTTCAAGAAGATAGAATATAAAAATTTATTCTCAAGATTTGATACGATTTCGTGTGGTGGTTCGAAATCAGGGATGCATACTGTAGGAGAGGATTTTGGCTGGTATCCTTGTCATAGAACATTTCATCTTAGGTATGAGGGCCACGGAAAGCACGCCGAAACATTCATCCAACAATATACAGATTCGGATTTGGATAAAATGGATTTTATGATAATGTCATATCATTCGTTTCTTCGTCTGACAGCAAATCTGACAACGAATATGATACTTGAAATGGCAGAATGTAGACAGGTTCTTGAGAAGTATAGGGATAAGGACAACGCTTTTCTTCTAGCCCTTTTCATATGTACTGCTATAAACTGTCCGGTGGAGGGGTTGTTGGAAAATTTCAACCATTTTTCTTTTCCTGTTTCTTCTATAAGACTTCTTGGTAATGGGGTTCTGGATGTAATGATTGACCATCATAGGAGAAAGATATGTTAGAGATAGAAAAGTTGAATGATGATATTCTTGTTTCGTTTCTCAAAAGAAACTTCTTTGACAGATGGTCTGGACAAGGCGATGAATCGACATTCCTTGAGTTGATAGTCTCTGACAAGTGTGACCATAACTGTTCATATTGTTATTATAGAAAATACGGCCACAATTTTTTTAATGAAGAATCGAGGAAAGAAGAAAACATCCTCAGAAATCTTGATTTGGTTTTGAACTGGTTGGAAAAGAATAACTATAGACCAAGAATAGAACTTTTCAGCGGTGAACTTTTTTCAACCGAAACCGGATTCAAGGCCCTCGATAGAGTTATTGACTATCTCAGACAGGGTGAATATACCATTATTCCTTCCAACATGTCATTTATTTTTGACGATGAGAAGATTGAAAGAATTTTATTGTTGAAGAAGAAGGCCGGTAAGAAGGATGTTGGTGTTCTTTTGAGTGGTTCTGTTGATGGAAAGTATATGGAAGAGAACCGTCCTCTATTGGATGGAAGAAAAAGGGATGATGAATATTATCATAAACTATTTACCTTTGCTGCTGAGAGAGGTATTGGTTTTCATCCAATGGTTTACTCAAAAGGTATCGAAAAATGGAAAGACAACTTTCTCTGGTTCATGGAAAGCTATGACCGATATGGGTTGGATAAAAGACTTTTCTATCTCTTGGAGGTCAGAAACGCAGAGTGGAATGAGAAACAAACATTAGAACTTGGTAGATTTGTGGAGTTTCTTATGTATTGGGCGTGGGATTTTTGTGGTAAAGATGCTGATAAGTTTGTAAATTTTATTTTCAGGGATAGTGGTTTCAATATTTTATCTAGTCTGTTCTCAGGAACAAACAGGGGGATATCCTGTTCTGTTCAAAGCTCTTTTGCTGTGACATTAGGAAACCTTTCTTTTCCAGCATGTCATAGAACCGCATATGGAAGTTTGTTGGGCGGTAGGTTTGTTGTTGAGAAGGACGAAATCGTTGGTGTAAAAGCTGAAAATGTTTCAACATATATAAACATAAAGTCATTTGATGCTGTAACACAACCATACTGTGAAACCTGTTATATAAAACATTTATGTGTAAAGGGATGTTTGGGGTCACAGTTTGAAGCAACCGGAAATCCGTTTATACCCATCCCGTCTGTATGTAGACTTGAACATGTAAAGACGGTATCCATATTGCGAGCATTAAAAAGACTGATGGTTCTGGATAAATTTCTTTCTCATATCTCAAGGGAAAGAAGAAACAATATATTGCTATTGGAAAAGGAGAAGATGTTATGACATTTGAGGAAACACTTAGCTGTTTGAAACAGTCGTTAGAGGACAGCTCTTTACTTTTAGAGATAAGGGACAGGGAGAAGTTTTCTGCTATTATAGGTGAGATAGAGAAACAGTTTGACCATCTTACAAAAAACGACACCGTATATGAATTTGACAAAACAAAAATTAAGGAAGATATTATCGGAACATATAGGTTCTTGAAAGGTGTTTTTATGGAGAATCCCATAAGTAAAAACTTGGGTGAGTTTGTAAAGGCATACTGTATTCTTATTTGTAATTGGAACGCGAACGTCCTGAAGGATGCTGAGGTAGAAGAGGATATGTCTTTTATACATCGAATCTACGAAGGACATTTGAGAACAGACGAACTTTATTTTTTCACAAAATGTCTTATCGAAAAATATTCTTTATTGAAGGATTTTGCTCTTCCTTCTGTAGAGCTTAGCAAAAGATATCTTGAAATCCTTGATGAGAAAAACAACTAATGAAGAAGGTTCTATATTTCAATTTTGATGTCGGTGGTGGTATAGAAAGTTGTGGAAATACTTTCTTGGGCTTTCTAAAAGAGATAGAAGATATTGAAATACTTGAGTGGAAGATACAAGACCAGCCACCGAATATGATAGATAGGGTTATTGATTTTGCCCCTGATATAATCATATTAAACGAGTTCTTTGAAAGAAGTGCGAACATATCGTTTTATTATAAGAAATTTCATCCAACAACAAAGGTTATTGCTCTCATACATTCTTGGAAATCTCTATTTGGTGATTGGAGGGACGAGAAATATTCTCCTGAACTAAGATGTCAGATGTTTCTGAATATGAAGTTCTTTGAGACTTGTGACAAGATTTTTGCAATGAACTATCCACCGAAACATATTGAGATGCCAAGTAATGTCATACGGGCATATTTTCCGGTTGATGATGAAGAGTATAGAATAAAGAAAGATTGGAAGGACAGAAATGGTATGTTTTTATATCTAGGGGCCATTTCTCCCTTGAAGTTATCAGAAGAATTTATAAACCTTGTCAGTAAGACCGACCTCTCTATTGATTGCTATGGTTTTAGGTTTGACAGAATGCCGTCCTATAAAGAATACTTTGAAAAGTTCGATTCCTGTAAAAATCTGAAATACAAGGGTTTAGTGAAACAAAGCGATGTTCCTGACCTGATGAACGACCATAAATATTTTGTCATGCCACATGATGGATATGAGGTTTTCAATATAGCAATGCTTCAGGCAATCAAGTGTGGAACCATTCCTCTTGTGTCAAACGACAGAACGACAAGAGAGTTTGACTATACTTGGATAGATTGGGCAGAGGGACTATATTTTGGATGTAATAAGATAGATGAGTTAATGACCAATATAAGAACCCTGTCCATAGAAAAACCTGACCATTCTGAGATATCGTTCTTTATATCTGGTGAGAGTAAGAAGAGGTTCCCCTGTCTGGACTTGAGGAGAACATTCATTGAAACAATGAAGGATTATATAAATAGATAGTAGATACAATATTTGGGGGTCATATAAGATGGCACAAATTCTAGTTGGAAAAGAACAATTGATAAACGCATTTTCGTCAACACCTTCCGATAAAAAAATCGGTGGTATTGGTGCGTTTTATTATCCCGGCAAGAAACTGACAGCAGCACATTTTGTCAATTTTGCCAAGATGAAAAAGTTATGTGATATAACATATCTTGTTATTTTTTATACCGGAGTAGATGTGCTGAACGATGGTCAGATTGATAGTCTGGTGCAGTCGTTTGCAGAAGAGAATCAAAACCTTCTGGTTGATTATGTTTATTTCGATAGAGACACTTTCAAGATTCCAAAGAAATATCAGAATATCAACGAGTTGAACGCAAACATTGAAAATACGTCAGAGTGGAAATGGTTTGTTGAAAACACAGACCTACTCAAACAGTTCGGATATTCGGCGGCCAACCAGATATCGAAACAGGCACTAATAAACATCTTTATGTTCCCACGGGAAACGGAAAGAATTGGTAAACTGATTGACAATCAGATTTCTGCTCTGTCTGGAAAGAACGTAATGTGGTTTAGAGGTATCTGTGAATACACAAACGATTTGAGAACGGTAGGAAAGGCCATCTATTCAAGTCTTCCGACTTCGGAACTTTACGAACAATATAAGAAAAGCTCTGAAAGCCTTTACACCAAAAGGATTTATCTACCAGTTGTCTCTTTCCCAACGGGAAGGATTGTTCATAACACACATCTATTGAGAGCAGAGCCATCTGCTGAACATATTTTTGTGAAAGTTAGAAGAGATTTCGATATCTCAAAGTCTACAATTGAACAGCTCATTGACCTTGTTTCTAGTAATATGGGAGAATCAACAGGATTTGCTGTTTATAATTTTGAAGGAAAGACGCCGACAACTGATGACCTGAAAAACAAAAAAGTGTTCCTGAATGTTTTTAGTGACCCATTCAATGTTGTCGATTATGAGCCCGGTGGAGAGGTCATGTGGGTTGGTTCGACAGAAAACGATATTTTTGAAATTGACTATCTAACGGGCACATCGACCATAAAGACAGTCTCCGGTCTGGATGAACCAGATGTTATGATGAAAAACTCATACAATAGTAAATGTTCGGATATAGTGATTCACGAAGCTTTTGAGGTACTAAAGAACGATTTGTATAATGCCTATAAGTAACAGTCATGATGAAAAATTTGTTTATATTCTTCCTTTGTGTGATAATTTGGGAGTTTTTTTGTAGAGTTTTTGATATTCCGATTTTCATGCTGCCACCACCTTCTCAGGTGGTGGCAGTTGGTTTTTCTAAGGCCTCTCTCCTCTGGTTACATACAAAGCCATTCCTACTGGAAGTTTTTATTGGTTTCTTTTTTAGTACAGCAATTGGAACAGTTCTAGCTTTCATATCTTTCTATGTAAGAAACACAAAGAGTGTAGTCGAACCCCTTATCGTTTTCTTCCAGAGCATTCCAAGATTAGCCCTTGCTCCGTTCATTATTGTATTTTTTGGTTTTGGTTTAGGTCCAAAAATATTCTTTTCCGTTTTTATGGGATTTCTTGCGGTTTATTTTGGAACCTATAAAGGTTTATGTAGTATTGACCAATCAATACTTGATGTCTCAAAGATTAGTGGAGCATCAAAAACACAAACGTTTTGGAAGGTAATTGTCCCTTCTATCTTACCAGATTTCTTTGCTGGTCTGAAAATTTCTACCCCCGCTGTTGTTAGTGGTGTTGTAGTGGGCGAGTGGATGGTGGGGGATTTGGGTCTAGGATATCTTGTTTTTTCAACGATAAATATGTTTGACGTTCCTCTTGCTTTTGCCGCTGTATTTCTTCTGTCCATGATTGGATTATTTTTATATAAGATGGTGTGTTTTACTGAGAACCTTTTTGGAGTTAGGTGATATGAAAAAAATTATATGTTTTTTGTTGATTGTTTTTTTGTCCTTCTTCTGTTCAACATCTCATGCTGAAAACGTAAAAGCCTATATGATTTGGTATCCGTTTGTTGGATACATTCCTTTTGTTTGTGGTGTTGAGAAGGGTTTTTATAAGAACGAAGGATTGAATGTTGAAATCATACCGGCGGGATTGGGGGGTACGGTTGATGCGATTATGATGGTGTCAACTGGAAAGGTTGACTTTGCTGTTGTAAGCGCAGCCCATCTTATGTCGGCTGTTGAGAAGGGAGCGAAGATAACCTCGGTTATGAGTTTTTATGAAAAGTATCCAACGGTTATTTATTATAAGAAAAGCAGGATAAAGGAACCTAAAGACATAAAGAGCATCCTTGTTACTCCAAAGACAACAAAGGGAATGGCTGCTCAGATTTTCTTGAAGAAGAACGGGTTGGATGGAAAGGTAAAGGAAATTATCGCACACAATGCTGGTAGAAATATCGAGATAAGTCTTCTTGATACTAACGGTGTAGATGCTGTTCCATCACAACTATTTGAAACCAAGGTTTACTACAAGGAAATTTTTGGTGATGACTTGGGGTACTTTTCCATCGGTGACTATAACGTAAATCTTGTTTATATGGTTATCGCTGTTAATAATAACTTACTGGAAAAGAATCCTGACCTAGTTAGAAGATTTGTTTCAGCGACCATAGAGGGCTACAAATACTCATTGAAGAATGTCGATGAGAGCGTGGGTCTTCTTGAAAAGAGATATCCAGAGGTTGTGAAACTAAAATATAGAGAGACATATGGTGAGACTTCGAAATATATAAATCGCCCCATTGGATACACAAATCCGAAAAATTGGATTGAGATGAAAAAAGAATTGGTTGATGTTGGTTTTATTGAGGGAACGGTTGACCCAAAGAAACTCTTTACAAACAAGTTTATAAAATAATGGAAGATGTTCAAAAAATAGTTTTGTTCAATATTTTCAAGTCTTTCAATGGTCTTGATGTATTGAAGGATATTTCTCTGGAAGTAGAGGAAGGTGAAATCGTTTCAATTATTGGGGAGAGTGGTTGTGGAAAGACTACTCTCCTCAAGATTATTGCGGGTATACTTATGCCTACTTCTGGAAAAGTCGATATTGATGGGATGTCTGAAAATATCGGCTATGTTCCACAAAGCTTGGGTTTGATGCCTTGGAGAAATGTTGAGAAAAATATTCTGTTTCCTGTGGAAATAAGTGGAAGACAACCGGCTATTGATATCATCGACCTTATTGGCCTGAAGGGGTTTGAGAAGTATCGTATAGACCAACTTTCTGGTGGTATGCAACAGAGGGTTGCGATAGGAAGGGCGATGGTGACGATGCCGAAGTTTTTGTTTCTGGATGAACCTTTCCGTTCTCTTGATGAGTTGACAAGAGAGAGAATGATAAAGGAAATGAGCGAGATTTGGCAAAAGCTCAATACTACCGTGATTCTTGTTACACATTCCATACGGGAGTCGGTCTTTCTCTCTGACAGAATTGTTGTTTTATCTCCAAGACCCGCTAGAGTAAAGGATATCATCAATATAGATGTTTCTCGACCCCGAAATCCAGATGATGTAACTCTTTATCACCTTGAGACAAGAGTGAGGGACATTCTTTTCTGTTCATAAATAATAAAAGAATTTATAAATATAGATATGGTAAACCATAACAAGGAGTGATGTGTATGAAGATTACTAACGGAATGTTGGAAGGACTGACAAGAACGGATGTTTTGACGAGATTGTTGAATTGTGAGACACTTCCCGTGAAGGTCAGTTACCAGTTAGCAAAATTGTCAAAGCTGTTGGACGAAAGCCTGAAATTCTATTTACAAGAGAAGAACAAAATTCTCGATAGATACTGCAAGAAAGACGATAATGGAAAATTCATTGTCGTCGATAACAGTCTTGTCGTTCAGGAAGGAAAGGAAGAGCAGTTTCATTCCACGATGAGAGAGATGTTTGAGATTGAGAATGATATTCCGATGGAAAGAGTGAAGATAAATCTGGACGATATTCCCAAGGGAATTGTGTCACCGGCAAACTTCGCCTTTCTTGAACTTTTTATTGAGTTTGTAGTGGAGTAATGAAAACCTATATCACATTTTATGAGAAAGAAATAAGAGCGGTAGAGCTTCTTATTCGTGACCAGAATGATGCCCTGTTCTCCGTTGACAACGCGACGGTGAAAGTTATGGACAAGGACGACAATGTTGTGGTTCCAGAAACTCCAGCATATGTCGTGGGAAGTTCCGTATCGTTTCTTATTGGAACATCGGTTACGAATGTTGCCGGAGAATATGACATCATCTGGAAACTCATAAAAGGTCAGTATACATTCTATCACAAGACACGGTTGGTTGTCGAGGACTTGTAATGCTGACACAGAATTATTCCATTGAGGAACAAACGACCATACTGAATTTTGAACTTGTTTCCACAAGACTGAATGTTTCAGAGAGTTCGACCTGTCTGAATTTCGAAATAAGGTCATATGACGAAACATATCTGATCTATGCTGTGTTGATGGACTTTATTGAAGCACGGTCTGTTGGAGACATTTTCTAAATGGCAAGAACACCCTTTCACGGTAGAGCCCGTGACTCATACGGAAACGTTATCGCCAATATCGGTGTGAAAATCTATCGGGCCGGAACGACAACTCCGGCCAGAATTTATACCGATATGCACGGTGGTTCCGCCATCATTACCCCTCCACAGGTCATTACAGACAGCATGGGTAAGTTTGATTTTTATGTTGACCCTGCTGATTATACTCTACCACAATATTTCGATATTGAAATTTCCGGTGCCGAAAAATTATACAATATAGACATATTCAAGACTGCGATAGACGGAGAAGCTGGAACCTCTGGAACCTCCGGCACTTCTGGTTCGAGTGGAACGTCGGGTTCGAGTGGAACTTCCGGCTCGTCTGGAACATCAGGCTCATCGGGCACTTCTGGAACGTCTGGCGCACAGGGTCCATCAGGCTCTTCGGGAACATCCGGTTCTTCTGGAACGTCTGGAACATCTCCTGCAGGATTACAGACATTTTACATCGAAGCATATCCAGAAGGTTATTACGATGTAGGTCAATTGTTACAGAATAATAATACTGGCGAGTATACTTTCAACAATGGCGGTGGATGGAATGCTGTTAGTGTAGGAAGAGATAACTTATACACTTATAGGTCATATGCAAGATTTGTCAATGTTGCGGTTCCAAGAGGTGCGACGATTGTTGCCGCAGATATCGTCTATCAAGCAAATATGGGTTATCAGAGTGGTATCCAGTATACGGGAGTCGATTTTCAGGCCGCTCTGGAAGCTGTACCTGATGCTGTTTCACCAACGTCCGTGCAAGAATTTTTCGACATGCTTGGCATGTTGTTTCCTTGGATAGAGTGGAACTCTGGTGGTAACTACGGAACCTCTGGATGGAATGGTTCCGCTGGAATAAACCTTATACCTAAATATTTTCCAGAAGGAACTGATGAGAATGTCGGAACAAATCCAGGCTTTATTCAACAGGTTCAGACAATCGTAAACTGGGATGAATGGAATACAGGACAAAGTATGTTGGCGGCAATAGAGTTTACCGCACAACATCTTGGTGATGGTGGTAGTATTCCAAAGAGAACATATAACAGCAAGTCTGTTGCAAATTATGGATATCCCACCTTGAGAATAAAGTACACATATGTTGCTTCTGGAACGTCAGGAACGTCAGGCACATCAGGGACATCTGGAACAGGCACTGCTGGAACGTCAGGAACGTCAGGCACATCTGGAACAGGCACTGCGGGAACGTCAGGAACATCGGGAACGTCAGGATTTGGAACACGATGGCAGAGATGGTTGGGAGTGTAGGAGGATAGAGAATAATGATTGTTCTTACAACGAATGATTATCTGATAGCAAAACTTGCTGGTCCGGTATCGACCAACCAGCCACAGTTTGTTGTCAATTATATCGACACGAATGACGTGCCTGGAATTTCTCAAGGAACGTTGAGCGATACGAGTGAGGTCATGATACTTTCATCGCCTACATCGGGTCAGCGAATGGTTGACCTTGCCACGATATACAATGCAGATACTTCCGACATTACTCTTATTGTTCAGGTCGCCAATGGTGCAAACCGTCGAACTGTCGTATATGAAACTCTCAAACCGAATGTCACATATGATTTTGGTAGACAAAGAATTTCTTCCGGTACGTCAGGTACATCGGGTGTAAGTGGAACATCGGGTTCTTCTGGAACGTCTGGTTCATCAGGAACCTCCGGCACCTCTGGAACAGGGGGTTCGTCTGGAACGAGTGGAAGCTCGGGCACGTCAGGTTCGTCTGGAAGCTCTGGTTCATCCGGTACGTCTGGAAGCTCTGGTACTAGTGGTGCAGACGGTACGTCTGGAACATCAGGCACGTCCGGCTTCGATGGTACTTCGGGTTCTTCTGGTTCAAGTGGAAGCTCCGGTACGTCTGGAACCTCTGGATTTGGAACATCCGGCTCAAGTGGTTCTTCCGGCACAAGTGGAACATCGGGTGCTGACGGTGCTACGGGAACATCGGGAACCTCTGGTACGTCCGGCTCTGATGGTACGTCAGGAACTTCCGGTTCGAGTGGTTCATCAGGAACGTCAGGAACCTCTGGATTTGGAACATCCGGCTCAAGTGGTTCCTCTGGAACGAGTGGAACATCAGGTGCTGACGGTGCTACAGGAACATCAGGAACAAGCGGTTCTTCTGGAACCTCTGGAACGGCCATAAATGCACCAAATCTTCAATACTATTTTACAACCAGAACTTCTGGAACGCCTGCTGTAACTTATTGTGGGTTCAATGCTGACACTTATCTAAATGCTACACAGCTTTATGTCAACGAAACGGCACGACAGGGAAATGTTTCTGCAATTCTCGATGCGATAACAAGAAGTAATAGTGCATACAAAGCCTCCATTCTGTTTATTGATGAAAATAACTTTAGTAGCTGGGCAAATTATGAAATAACAGGTGCGACTGATCACGGTGATTATAGAACACTCAATATTGCCTATAGAGTAGGTGGCGGCGCTGTTCCTCCAGAAGGAGCGACAGTAAGAATTACATATACTGTTTATGGAAATGATGGTACGTCGGGTACTTCTGGTGTTGGAACCTCTGGAACCTCTGGCACATCAGGTTCTTCTGGTGCTGCAGGAACTTCGGGAACAAGTGGAAGCTCTGGAACGTCAGGTGGTTCTGCACAATGGGGTATGCCATACAGATTTGATACAAGTGTTGTTGATAGTGACCCGAACATCGGACATTTGAGATTTGGTTCTCTGACTGTATCTGCAGGAACCTTTGGTACTGGCGGTAGCATTTCGTCCTATGCAGACGTGACGAGAATATATATTGACCTTCAGGATAGAACAGGAGCTAATGTTACTAACTGGCTCGATATGATTTCGGAGGTCAATACGGAGTGGAGTAAGGGTTATCTCAAGATTTGGAGAGATATTTTTGCTACCGGAACAAGTGGATACTCCATTGGTGAAGGAACGTTTGTTCTTTACAATATTACTGATATTGAAACCGCAACAGGATACAGAAAACTTCACGTCGAGTATCTCTCTCACGGTGGAAGTCTATTCCTCAACGAACACGACCTTCGATTGGGTCTTATTCTGACGGGAGCTGCTGGAACATCGGGCAGTTCTGGAACTGCTGGCACTTCTGGAACAAGTGGAACATCGGGGTTTAGCGGTTCTTCTGGAACCTCTGGAACATCGGGGTCACAGGGTGATGCATATGTCCATCACCAGACATCTGCTGCTACACAATGGAATGTAACACATAATCTCACACAGAAGTATGTCGATGTGATGGTCTACGATGCAACCGATACGTCGATTGACCCAAGTAATTATGTTGTCAATTTGATTGATACGACAAGTTTGACGATTACGTTCAGCTCTCCTACGTCTGGAACTGCCCTCTGTATGTATGGTGGTGGAGAAGGTACGTCTGGAACCTCTGGAACCTCTGGAACGGTTGGAGACTGTTACATCCATACACAGGGAACTGCAGGAACGACTTGGGTTGTTACTCATAACCTTGGAAGATATCCTGTTGTTGAAGTTCTTGATGGAACAAATACTGTTATATATCCAAATTCGATTATACACGATAGTGTCAATCAGGTCACTATTACATTTGAAGATGAGCAGTCTGGTAAAGCATTGTGTATGGGTGGTGCTGGAACGTCTGG
>ERZ795052.3892-NODE-3892-length-15971-cov-8.364036_pt1 | contig 15971 bp, 12 predicted proteins | sample MGYA00375136_ERZ795052 | MGnify/ENA primary metagenome ERZ795052 (study PRJEB30181, sample SAMN05720156) | activated sludge metagenome | isolation source: Anaerobic digester | place: Japan | collected 2015-05-26 ... | reverse complement strand
CGCTGCACGCCACCCTCCCCCCACCATCAGCCTGCCGGGCGGTACGGCCTGGATCACGCGCGTTACCAGCCAGTCCCGGTCCAAAAACACCAGATCAATCGCAAACCGCATGCCGACGGTATGCACGGCGCGGCAACGCTCGATCAGCAACGCCGCATCCGAGCCCAGCGCACGACATCCCAGCAGACCGCGCAACCGCGCGAACCACGTCGCGGCGCGCGCGGTCCGCCGCACCCAGACCTCGTCCCCGCGCATCATGTACCCATATTCCACAGCCACCCCGGATTTTACCGATCCAGTTTGATCGAGCTGCCGAATGCGGGTAGCAACGCAGGCCACGGCGGTCTCCCCGCGCGCACACGGTTCAAATCGGCGAGCAGGAGTCTCCAGTCGCGATGGCGGTTGTCAGGATCCTTGGCCGTCATTTTTTCCAACAGCAGGGCGAACGAGGTTCCCAGATGCTTGGCAATGCTCCGCGGATCAGGTGCCTGCTCGTTGCCGACATGGCAACGCAGCATCTCGTCATCGCTTTTGCCCTGAAAGAGCATGCGCCCTGTGACCATGTGATACAGCGAGGCACCCAGCTCATAGATGTCCGAGCGGCAATCCAGTTTGTCGCTGCCGTAGACTTGTTCGGGCGACATGTAAGCGGGGGTGCCGAGAACCTCATCGGACTTGCTCTTTCTTTCGCTGGCCAACAGTGTCACCGAGCGGCTGAGCCCGAGATCCGTGACCTTCACCGTCCCGTCCGCGTCAGCCATGATGTTGTCGGGTTTGATATCGCAATGCACCATCTGGTAATGGGTCCAGGCGTAGTCCATCGCCACCGCGACGCTTTCGGCAACAATCAGGGCGTCCTCCTCATCGACTTGGCCTTTCCGCCGCAACAAGTCGCCAAGGGTGTAGCCGTCCACCAGTTCCATAACGAAGTAATAGACGCCATCGGAAAAGTTTGCATCGTAGACCTGCACGATGCCGGGATGCTTCAACTGCGCCGCAGCGCGCGCCTCTTCGCGGAAACGCTGGACGTCGTCGGGATCCGTGGCAAAGGACGAGGCGAGGATTTTGATCGCCACGTAGCGATCAAGCGAGACCTGGCGCGCCTTCCAGACCGACGCCATACCGCCGCGTCCCAGAAGACCCAGCACCTCGAAATTCGGCAATTTAAATGCGGGTATTTCGCTCATCGGGACAGTGCTCCTTCCCCCCGGCATGCTGGACACAGCATCTGGGTTTCTCCTTTGCATTCCGGGCACGGTGTACCTTTCACATCGCCCGTTCCCTTGCATCTTTTACACGGCATTAGGCCGGTCGCCGTACACCGTGTGCAACGCGGTGCCAGGCCGCTGCCGTCACACTTAGAACAGGCCACGCTTCGGCTGCCCTTGCAGGTTGGGCATGGGATCTCTCCCAACCCGTCGCAACGCGGACACTTCTTGACCGCCTCCTCATTCAGCCGCTTCTCTTTTCGCGCGCCGGAACGGCGTGTCTCTTTGAGCACACCTTGGGTACACCCCTCAAAATCACACGGTTTCCAGCCGCTTCCACGGCAAGCCGTACATGTCTGGCGCGCCGTTTGCTGGCACTCGCGGCAGGGTGTCGGCATGCCGGTCATAATCAGCGCGCGCTGCCGGTTGGAAAGCAACTTGTCCAGCGCGGGCGGCACCAAGACGCGCCCGACCTTGACATCGCCGGCCACCATCTGCCGCTGCTCGAACTCTGTCCGCCCCTGCAAGAGTTGCATCTTAGCCTTCGACACCTCTTTAAGCCCGGGGAGCGTGCGCCGGCCCCTTTGCACGCGGGACAGGGCACACCGGGAACAGCTTTGACCCCCTTGCGGGAATCAACCTTGCTGAGATCGATCTGATAACGTCCGCTGCCGTTACAGCGTTTGCAAGGTATCGTCCCGCGCTGCACAAGGTTTAGCGCACGCGCGCTGCCCGTCAGAATTGCCTCGCTCACAGTGTCTGGAAAGGTCCCCACCGGCACGAGCCGCATCAGCGCCATAGCATTTTGATAATAGCACAGTGCCAACTCCGGCTGCTTCGCCTCCGACTCCCGGGCCAGACGCACATTCGCTTCCACGATGCCCGCTGCCAGACGCCCCGCCTCCGACTTGTCGTCGACCGGTGCCGTCGGCTGCTCAGCCGCCGGCGGTGCGCCAACCTTCGGCTTGGGCAGGGCTTCCCGGCAATGACGGCATACCGTATCACCGGACCGCGCCTCGCGTCCGCACTTCCCGCACACAATCAAACCCTGCGCCCAGAGTGCGCCTGCAACCAGCAACGACATGCCCAAACAACGCCATACGCTTGCCATCACTGACCTCCTTTTCCTTCATTTTCCTCAGCAGCCCTGTATTCACGCAACTTGCGGTGCAATGTGCGGCGACTGATCCCCAGTTCCTCCGCAGCCCGTGTGCGGTTGCCGCCGTTCTTCTCCAGTACCGCCATGATTTTGCGGCGTTCTGTCTCGGCCAGCGAGCCCGACGCCAATACCGGCATCCGGAGCGCCACTCCGGCACTGCCGCTCTTGACGGCATCGCGGATATTCGCCGGAACGTCGCGCGCCGTAAGCCGTTCGGAACGCGACAGCACCACCATCTTCTCGATTGTATTACGCAACTCACGCACGTTGCCCGGCCAGGCGTAGGCCTCAAGGAGATTCAGGGCATCCGGCGTCATCCCCTCGATCTGCCTACCGTTCTTTTCACTATACTCTTTCAGGAAACGGCTGGCCAGCAACGGGATGTCTCCGGCGCGCTCCGACAGCGGCGGCAACGTGATGTCCACGACATTCAACCGGAAGTAGAGGTCTTCGCGGAACTTGCCCTGAAGCACGGCATCACGCAGATTACGGTTGGTCGCTGCGATCACACGGATATCGACCTCGATCGTCTCTTCGCTGCCTACCCGCTCGAACGTGCGCTCCTCAAGCACACGCAAGAGCTTGACCTGAATGGAGGGATCAATCTCGGAAATTTCATCAAGAAAAAGCGTGCCGCCATCCGCCAACTCAAAGCGCCCCTTGCGTTGCACGGTGGCTCCGGTGAAAGCCCCCTTCTCATGGCCGAACAACTCGCTCTCGAGCAGCGTCGCGGAGAGTGCCGCGCAGTGCACCGCCACGAACGGTCCTTTGGCGCGCGTGCTGAGGCGGTGGATAGCCTGCGCCACCAGCTCTTTGCCGGTCCCGCTCGGCCCCTGGATCAGAACCGAGGCCTGGGTCGGTGCCGCCTGACGGATGATGTCGAACACCTGTTTCATCGCGTCCGACTCGCCCACGATGTTTTCCATCCCGTACTTCTCGTTGAGCTGGCTCTCAAGGGTTTCGACACGGTGCTCAAGATCACGCGACTTGAGCGCGCGCGCCACCAGCATGTCCAGATGGTCGAGGTTGACAGGCTTGGTCAAAAAGTCATAGGCGCCCTGCTTCATGGCGTCAACCGCCGTTTCGACCGAACCATAGGCGGTCAACAAGATGCAGATCGTGCGGGGATACTGCGCCATCACACGCCGCAACAGCCCCAGACCATCCGTGCCCGGCATGCGCAGGTCAGAAAGTAGCAAGTCCACCTGCTGTCCGCTACCCATCAACGACAACGCTGCATCGGCACTCTCCGCCGCCAACACCGTGTAATGACGTTGCAACGCGCGCTGCAAGCCATCGCGCGTATTCTTGTCATCGTCCACAACGAGGACCACCGGTTTGCCATTTCGCTTCATACCATTATCCTACCACTTCCGGAGTGCCGTCGAACGGCGTCTGCGTTTTATTTTTTTTCGCGGCGGCCGGGGGTGTGAGCAGGCGAACCCGCCGCTCGGAACGCGGCAGACGCACTTTGAAACAGGTCCCCACGTCCGGCTTGCTCGCCAATTCAATTTCGCCGCCATGCTCGTCGACAATCCGCTGCACGATCATCAAGCCCAGTCCGCTACCGGTTTGCTTGGACGTGCGGTACGGTTCAAACACACGCTGCAACTCTTCCGGCGCGATCCCCTTCCCCGTATCGATGAAGGCAATATCCACATACACGTCACCCGCGCTCACCTCGATCCGAAGCGTGCCGCCGTCCGGCATCGCCTCCAGCGCGTTCTTGATGAGATTGAAAAACACCTGTTTGATCTGCGATCGATCGAGTTGCACCGTCGGGATCGCGTCCACGATGTCCACCGACACCGCAATGCGGCGATTCTCAAACTCGGTCTTCAGCAGCGCCAGCGTCTCCTGCAGCACATCCGTCACCTGCTCCGTCCGCATCACCGGCTGCGTCGGTCGCAGCGCGCGCAAAAACTGACGAATGATCGTATCCAGCCGCTCCACCTCGGCGCGGGCCACGTCCACCAGATCAGCCAGCGGCTCGCGCGTACCATCCGGCAGATCCTGCAACTCGCGCGCCAGAAGCTGCAAGTGGATGTTGAGGGCATTCAGCGGATTGCCAATCTCATGCGCCACGCCCGCCGCCAGCAGCTTGACCGCGTTAAAGCGCTCGCTTTCTAGCGTCGAGGCCTCCTGCTTGCGGTCGCGCGTGACATCGCGCAGGATCACCAGAACCCCCTTTTCAACAAAGCCGTCCTCATTCAGCGGCATGGCATACACGCTGATAAAACGGTGTTCGGGATAGGTGATCTCGATTTCGCGCGTCACCATCCGCGCCCAGCCGCTGTCGGAGGCCGGCACCTCCAACAGGTGTTCCCAGTCCCAGTCGCGCAGGACACGCATGATCGAACGTCCCTTGGTCCGCTCGAAATCAAACCCCGTGAGCCGCTCGGCGGCATGGTTGGCATAGAGCAGACGACCGTCGTTGTCGATAACCACCAAGCCCTCTTGGATCGTCTGGAAAATAGTCTCCAGAAACCCCCGTTCCCGCACCAGACGCACCATCTGCGCCTGAAGGCTTTCAGGGTTCAACTTGTCGATCCGCGCGACCAATCTGTCAAAAAAACCGGATGCCATGTGCGCCACTTCGCTCCAGTGTCAATTTGACTCACACTATAATGAACGCCCCCCCATTCTTCAAGCGCAAACGCTGTTAGTTCGTTAGTTCGTTAGTGTATCAGTGCATGAGTTCGGCGGTACATTCCTCACTTGAACGTTGCGTTGAACGTTTTCAAAACCACGCTTGCGCAACACACTGCAAAGCGTTACCCTATGTGGCTCATGGGTTTGGGGTTTAGAAGGACCCGCTCAACACACACAAAGGGAGAGAAGAACATGCCAAGATCACTCAGCCGCCGGACCTTCCTGAAACGGACAGGCGCCGCATCGGCGTTCACGATCATTCCCGCCCACATTTTGCGATCTGAGACCGCGCCCAGTAACCAGCTCACGCGCGCGCTGCTCGGTTTCGGCGGTATCGCCCGCTCGGGCAATCACCTAGGTTACAAGCCGACACGCTTGGTCGCGCTGTGCGATCCCGACGCCAACCGCGTCAGGGAGGGAATCGTGCAGGCCGAGAAGAACGGCTACGGTAAAATCTTCACCTGCCGCGATTTCCGCGAAATCCTCGCGCGATCGGATGTCGATATCGTCCACATCTGCACCCCGCCCCACTGGCACGGCCTGATGTCGGTGATGGCCGCCCAGGCCGGCAAGGACATCTGGTGCGAAAAACCGATGACACGCACCATCGGAGAGGGACGCCGCATACAGGAAGCGGTCAAGGCCAATGGCCGCATCTTCCGCCTGAACACCTGGTTCCGCTTCATGGGCGGCTTCTATGGATTCGGCACCGAAGTCAAACCGCTGAAGAAGCTCATGGAGAACCGTGTCCTTGGCTGGCCGGTCAAAGCGGTGGTCGGCAGCGTCACCGGTTTCTCGCTCAAGTTCGGTTGGAGCGGACGGGTCGACCTCAAGCCCGAACCGGTGCCCGAGACCTTTGACTACGACCTGTGGCTGGGACCGGCCCCGTACAAGCCCTACCATCCGCACCGTACCCACGGCACCTTCCGCGGTTATTGGGATTACGACGGCGGCGGTCTCGGCGACATGGGCCAGCACTATCTGGATCCCGTCCAGTACCTGATGGAAAAAGACGATACCAGTCCCACCAAGATCGAGATCGATTGCCCGCCGCAGCATCCTGATGCGGTCGGCTCCTTCCGCCGCATCACCTTCACCTATGCCGACGGCTGCCAGATTATCCTGGATGGTGACGACTCCATGAAGGGGGTGCCGTTCCTGGAGGGACCCAAAGGCAAGGTCTGGCCGAAGCTAAAGTCCGACATTCCGAATCTGGACGCCATCATCGCCGAACTTCCCGAGCCTGCGCCGCAGCAGACCGATTTCGTGGAGTCGGTCAAGCTACGCCGTCGCTTCGCGCTTAACGAGGACAACGGCTTCCGCTCGTGCACGATCGTCAATCTCGGCATCGTCGCGATGCGCCTCGGGCGCGGCTTCACCTTTGATCCGGTCAAGCTGACCGCGGTCAACGACCCGGCCGCCGATCGCTTCATTTACCAGCAGATGCGCGCGCCGTGGCAGATGTAAGCCCGTGCCGCACCGTTTTTTCCAGCATGAAAAGAGGATTGTCCATGAACCACCGCCTTATAAATGCAACACTCGCGCTCGGCCTGTTTGTCGCCGCCGCGACCGTCTCGGCCCAGGACACAGCCGCCCAATGGGCCACTAAACAACAAGCGGCGCTCGCCACCATCAATGACGCTGCGCTTGCCGATCTCCTCAAGCAGGGCGTGTCCGCTCTGGATGCGCTGCTCGCCGAGGTCAAGACCGGCTACGCCTCCGATCCGGTCGCCATCACGCGCATCGCCGCACTGACCCAGTACGTGATGCGCCCGGCTGGTGCTTCCAGTCGCGCGGCGTACGCCGGAGCCTTGCTGGCGGCGGCGCAACGCGCCAACGATGCCGATGTCATCTGCTTCTTCCTCGATCAACTCCGTTGGTGCGGTACGCCGCAACAGGCGGCGGCGATCCGGGCGTTTGAGAAGTCCGACAAACCGGGCGTTGCCACACTGGCCGCCATGACCGTTCAGGCGGTCACCGACGACCGCGCCCCAAAAGCCGCGCCGGTCAAGCCCACGCGTCACGCCGCGCTGAATGCTGAACTCGCCGCGCTGCCGGTGGCTGCGCGCACCCCGCGCCTGTTGCAAGCCTTCGACGATCCCGACCTCTCCTACGCCGGTGTGGCGCTGGCCCACGCCCGCACCACCACCGGCGGCACCGCCGAAACCCAGCTCTGGACCGGCAAACTCGCAACCGCCACCGACCCGGTCCGTAAAGTCATGTTGCTCGATATGCTGGGTGACCGCGGCGACAAGAGCGCCTGCGCGGCTATCGCGCCCTTCCTCGGCGACGCTGACGACACCGTAGTGTTCGCGGCACGTCAGGCCCTGATCTGTCTGGATCCCGCTGCCTTCGCCGCGCAGCTTCCTGCGCTGCTCAAAACTCTGCCCCCGAACCGTCTGGCGTTGATCCGCGATGGCGCGCGCCAACTCAAGACGGAGCAGCTCAAAGACGCTGTGGTCCGTTCGTACGATACCTTCAGCGACACCGGTAAGAAGGTCGCCCTCGAACTGATCAAAGAACGCCGCATCACCGAGGCCGCGCGCCTCGGTCTGTCCGCTCTGGACGCGCAGGACGAGGATGCTGCGATTGCCGGCTTCCGCCTGTTGCGCGAGATCGCCGGCAGCGACATGGCCGACACGCTGGTCGCCAAAACGCTCGCCTCCCGCGGTCGTGTCACGCCTGAGGCGCAGAGCGCCCTGGCCGCAGCCGCGCGGCGCGATACCACAGGTGCGTATACCGCCGCACTCGTCAAGGCGTTGGCCGCCGCGCCGGACGCGCAGAAAGCAATCGCGCTGGAGAGTGCCGCACGCATTGGCGGCGCCGAACTGCTGAAAGCGGTCGAAGCGTCGCTGACCGCGCCGCAGCCCGATGTCGCGACCGCCGCCGTGCGCGCGCTCGCCGCCTGGCCGGATGCCGCCGCCCTGCCGAGTCTGCTGCGCGTGGCCGCCAAAGATCCCGACGCACGCCGCCAGACCCTCGCCGTGCGCGGCATCGCCAAGCTCTTCAACACCTGCCAAGTGGATAAGCGGGTGCTCCTGCCGACGTGGCGCACGCTCCGCGCCGACATGAAAAACGCTACCAATCAGGCGACGATCGATGACCTGTTCAAGGAGGAGGTCAATGTCGCGCTGGGCAAGCCGGTCAAGACCGACGTGCCGACCGAAGGCAACAACCTGCCGGCCCATCTGGTGGATGGCACGCTAGAAAAGGCCTGGCACGGCGCGCGCACACCGGCACAAGCCCTGATCGACCTCGGCACCACCGAAACGCTCAGCGCAATGCACATCACCTTCTACCATGCGGATGGACGCACCTACACCTTCAAGTTGGAGTTGTCCACCGACGGCAAGACGTGGAAAGAGGTCGCCGGCAATCTCAATGATGCCAAGCCCGCGACCGCCGAGGGTCTGCGCCTGAGCTTCGCGCCCACACCCGCACGCCACGCGCGCCTGACCGTCATCAAGAACAGCGCCAATCCCGCTATGCATGTGCAGGAGCTAAAGCTCTTCTCCAGCGTCACGCCGTAGCGGTGCGGGCGGGCTGGGAAGTGCTCGTTTTCAAGTTGTTTTTTATCACGCTTGTTGAGCCGTAAGGCACCAACTATGGGCGCGCCTTAAGTTTGACCCGCACGGGGAAGTGATCGGAGTAGCCCGTCTTGAAGGCGTTCCCTTTGGTTTTGCTGCGCACAAACCGGAAGGGAATGGGAGTGCCGTCCTCGTCGCACTGCGCGGGCGTTCTGACCACTGAGTATCCGTCCTTCACCACCTGCCAGGGCGCGGTCGGCTCGATATTCTCCAGCATGCCTCGCGTGACGCTGATCGAGTCCATGACGTTCCACTTTTTGCCCGCCGCGTAGTAATAGGTGGCTCTGCGCTCCTCGGGCAGGCTGGCCGCCAGATTGAAGAGGGATCGGCCGCTCGTGTCGGCACGTACGCGCGCTTCGTCGGGCACCAGTCCGGCCGTTTCGACCAGTATCTCCGATTCCGGATTATCGTTGAAATCACCGGCCACCAGTATGGCGGCGGCTGGATCACGCTCCAGCCGCTTGTCCAGATACGCGCGCACGGTCAACGCCTCCTGACGGCGGATCTCGTCACTTACCGCCTTCTTCCCGAGTTGTGATTTCCAGTGGTTGACCAAGACCGTCAAGGAGCGTCCATCGACGTTGAATTCACATGCAAGTACTTCGCGCTGGCCTTCGGCGGATTCCAGCCAGTTCGTGGCGACCGGTGTCAGATGCGTCATGAGCGCCACATCGATGCCACGTTTGTCACGGCTGTCACGGTGGACGATAACCGGCAGTGCGCAGGAGTGACGCGACAGCAGGGTCTCCGACAGATCCTCGAGCACGCGCCGGTTTTCAACCTCGGTCAGGCAGAGCACATCCGGCTTCATGAGTGCAATGATCTCGGCGAGATGCTCCAACTTCGTACGGTAGCGCCAAGGTGTCCAACGCATCCAGCCGCTCGGTGTATAGGCGTCATCCCCTTTGTTATCGGGGTCGTCCTCGGTATCAAAGAGGTTTTCAACGTTCCAAAAGGCTACGACAAGCGTCGGGGTGTCCCCGCGCGCGCCAAACACCATCCACAGCACCAACAACAACCATACGATTCTCATTCACCAGCCTCCAGTGCGGGTGCCACATCCAGCCGCATCGCCTCCTCGCCGGCGATACCGACACCCATGCCCGCCAATCCCGCGATCATCGCGGCATTGTCTCCACAGAAACGCGGCTCTGCCATCAGCAGCGCCACACCGGCATCCGCCGCAACCTCCTGTAGCCGTTCACGCAGACGACGGTTCAGCGAGACCCCGCCGCCGACCGCCAAGGCGCGGTAACGGGCACCGCGCAAAGCATGTGCGCAACGTTCGGTTAGAGCCTCCACAATCGCCTCCTGATACGCGGCCACAATCTCGGCCACATCCGCATCGTTACGCGGCATCTGCTCGCGCAGCCGGTACATCAGAGCGGTCTTGAGCCCGCTGAAACTCACGCACAACTCGGCACACATATCGCCGAGCGCTGGATTGCCGGGCTTCGGGCTACCCTTGGGAAAAGCCACGGCATCGCGCCGCACGGCTTGGCGCGCGACACGGTCGATCACCGGTCCGCCGGGATACCCCAACCCCAACAACTTCGCGGCTTTGTCAAAGGCTTCACCGGCCGCATCATCGAGCGTCTGGCCGATAATCCGGTAGTGCCCCGGCCTATCAGAATCGATCCAGCAGGTGTGTCCGCCCGAAACCACCAGGCCCAGCAACGGTCCGATTTCGGAAGGAGCCGGCGCGGACGGCGTCAAAAAAACCGAATGCAGATGCGCCTCAATGTGGTTGATCCCCACCAACGGCTTGCCCAGCCGCAACGCCAGCCCCTTGGCGGCTGAGAGTCCGACGATCAGCGAACTAGCAAGACCGGGGCCGTAGGTCACGGCGACGGCGTCGATCTGCGACCACCACTCTGGCGCGATCAGTCCTTCGGCGGCACCGGGCTCAAAAGCCTCGCGCACCGCCGCGTTGATCACCCCGCCGATCTTTTCGACATGGCTGCGCGACGCGATCTCCGGCACCACACCGCCATAAGGCTGGTGCAACGGGACCTGACTGTAGATCACGCTCGAAAGCACGCGCCGACCGTTCTCGACCACAGCGGCGGCGGATTCATCGCAGGATGTTTCGATCCCCAAGACAAGCATCGTCCGGCCTCTCTCCTCACCCGTTGTTCGGAACACGCGCGCTTTTTAACACCTCTTGGGCGCGCTCCAACTGCACGTCACGAACATCGTTCACGGTGTTTGTCATGTCGTTGCGCGTCGCGCCCGGTCGCTCTTCAAACATCCGCCGCATCTGCACCTGCCGCCACACATGCTTCGAAACCGGGACCGCCACATCCGGCGCGATCCCTTTGCCATGGATCATCATGTCATCCGGCGTGTAATAGTAACCCGTCGTCAAACGCACCGCGCAATCGGGGCGCAACGCCAATTTGACCACATTTTGCACAGACGCCTTGCCATAGGTGGTTTCGCCGACCAGCACGGCCCGCTTGTGCGCTTTGAGCGCACCGGCCATGATCTCCGCCGCGCTCGCGCTGTTGCCGTTCACCAGCACCGCGAGCGGAATCTTTGTGAAGCGGTTTTTACACGGCCCCGCCTCATAGCGCTGCTGTGGTCGTTTGCTGTCGCGCCCGCGCACGCTGACGATTTCCGCGCCGCGCTCCAAGACCTGCTCGGTTACGGCCACGGCCGACTCCAGCAATCCGCCCGGATTATCTCTCAGGTCCAGAATCAGTTCCGTGACCTCGGCTTTCTTCAGGTGGGCCATTGCCTGAGCAAAATCCTCACCCGCATGTTCATTGAACTGAGTGATACGCAAATAGCCGATGCCGTCGCCCAGTTCACGCACGCCTTTGACGCTGTCCAGTTTGATGTCGTCACGCACGAGCGTCACATCGACCGTTTCACCATCCGCGCGCTTCACCGTCACCTTGACCTCAGAACCCTTATCGCCGCGTATGGCCTCGACGGCCTCTTCGATCGAAGTTCCGGACAACTCTACGCCGTCGACCGCCTTGATCGTATCGCCCGCATGGATGCCGGCTTTGAACGCCGGCGAATCTTCAACCGGCGCGATCACCTTGACGCCTTCTTTTTCCAGACCGACGGTCACTCCGATCCCGCTGAACGAACCGCGCGTCTCCTCCTCCAGTTCGGCCAGCGGCTCGGGCGGCAGAAACGAGGAGTTGGGATCCAGCCCGAGCAGCATGCCGTCGATTGCACCGTAGATCATCTTTTGCAACGGCACCTCTTCCACATAGTGCCGTTGCACCAGCAACAACGCTTCGGTCAGCACCGCGAGATCGTCGTACGCCGCCAGTGCGGCGTCCGCCTGCGGGACATCCACGTCCGCCGCTTCATCGGCGCGGCGCGTTGACGCGCATCCCAGCATCACACCCACCGCGATCATAATTCCGAACGAATGCCAGCTTCTCCTCATCACGTGTCCTTTCCGTGCCCCCCCTACTCGTGCAGACTCTGCTTACCAGAACTTCCACCACGGTTTCTTCGCCTGATCACGCTCAGCGGCGCCCTCGCCATACAGTGCATTGACCCGTTGCGAGGCGGAGATTTCAGGATCAATCAACGAGTCGCGCTCAACGATCTCAATGACGTCCGGCAACGACCACAACACCGTCCGCAAAAAGGCATCCTGCGTCGCCCGATGAATAACGGTCAGCTCGCCTTCTGGCGAAATATCGAGCTTGGGCGGCGAGGCGCGCATCAGCGTCCCGAGATCAATCGAATCCCAGATCCGCGCGCCCGGCTCGTCCTCGATGCGCAGAAACAGCCGATCTTCTTGATTACGGTGCCAAAAGACCAGCTTGAACTGACGCTTGAGATGCTCTCGATCCACAAACATTTGCGTGCCGCCGCCCAGCGACATTCCCGGCACCACGTCGAAGCTCTTTTGGGTCGATTCATAACGCATGCCGCGATGCACGAGAACCGCGCGCACCATGTACTTGCCCTCACGTTCAAGCGAAAACCATTTGTCGAGCGCCAAGCGGTGCTGCGTCGTCTCGCCCGGTTTCTGCGTGAACGGCGCAACCACCGGATCCTCGCGGAACGGCTTCAGCTCATTGATCACGCCGCCTCTGGTCACCTCCATCAACAAGACCGCGGTCGCTTTTGGTCCGCCGACCTCAATCCGGTCACGTGTCGCGTTCAAGAGGTCAACCTGCAGCACCACCGGTTCACCCACGACAAACACCGAATACGCCAGCGTCAGCTTGACCTCAAACTGTTGCGCGCGTGCCGCGATCGCCAGCAGCAACACACTGGCAACGCATCCCCACCCCGACACTCTTCTCATGATGCATCCTCCTCTGTCCATACAGCGCCTTCGGCACCCGCCTCCAGCCTCACCCTGAGGCCGTCATAACTCACCCGCACTCCGGAGGGCAACGCACATTCCAGCACGTCATGATCCACATCATGACAGAGATGGATCAGGTATGCAATCCGGGGCGCAATCTGCTCCAGCAACGCGAGGCTCTCCTCCACGCACATGTGCGAGGGATGCGGCCGATACCGCAGTGCGTCCAAAATCATCACATCCACGCCGACCAGTTGTTTGGCCGTGGCCGCAGGCATTGCATGGCAGTCCGGCACATACCCCACGCGTAGCGCATCCGTCTCTATCAAGTAACCTGTCATCTTACGCCCGTGCTGCACATCCAGCGGCGTGAAGCGGACATCCCCGACCTGAAACGGCCCCGATACCTCGATGAAATCCACCAGCGGCCGGTACAGGCCCTGCGGCGAAGGACGGTTGCCGATGTAATTGAACACGCGCCGCACATCCGCCAGCGTCTCGGCATCGCCGTACGCCGGGATTACCTTGCCGCTCAAGGTGTTGAAACGGCGGATGTCATCGAACCCAAAGATATGGTCGGCGTGTGCATGCGTAAAAACCACGGCATCCATTCGCTCGATACGGAAATCCAGCATCTGCTGGCGGAAATCCGGCGGCGTGTCGATCACCAGGGCCACCTCATCCGTTTTCACATACAGGCTCGTGCGCCGCCTGACATTACGGGGGTTATCGGACGCGCACACCGGACAGTGACAGCCGATCATAGGAATACCGACCGATGTTCCCGTCCCCAAAAAAGTCAATTCCATGGACATCGCGCCCAGTATAACACAACCCTTCGGCCGTACCCAAGGAAGTTAAGGAAGATTTAGGAGTTAGGAGTTTTCAGGGTTTTCGGTATTATCGACCGCCACCGCCCGGCGGCCCGCCCCTACCGCCGCGCGATCCGAAACCGCCTGGCGGCATCATGGAGGTGTGCTCAAAGATCATTTGGATGTGCTCCGTGAATGCTTGGACCTCGCTACCTGAGTACCCGACCGACTTTGCGGTCGCCTCCAGCAAGTAGCGGCGTTCTGAGTCGTAGAGCGGCCCCAGTGCCATCATGGCCTCGCGCATTTCATGCCGCATGGCTTCGCCCGCCTCGCCGCGTGGGCGGCCGTTTTCCATCATATCCGCCATCAGCGTGTTCACGCGCGCCACGGTGGCCAGCAGTTGCTCATGGTTCTGTCGCTGCTCGGGCGTCATTCCTGCGACATCAACCGCATCAAGAAAATCTTCGCGGTCGCGCGCGCGCCGCTCCATACCCCGGCGGAACTCCTCACGCCGCTGCTGCATCTCGGCATACTGCTCGGGATTATCGCGCCGCATCTCTTCCATCCGCTCTTCCCACGAGCGACGCCGACCACGATCCTCACCGCGCTCTCGGTTCGCCTCGGCCTCGACCTTTTGCGGCTGTTCCGGCTGCTGTGCGCGCGCCGTGTCACGTTCGGACAAAGCCTTCTCCAACTCACTCACGCGCCGACGTAACGCATCGGCATCGCGTTTCGCGTTTTCGTCACGGACGGTCACAACGCGGACCGGCGCTTGCGGTGCACGGATGGTTTCTTGGACATCAGCGCTATCAGATACCGGCGTTGTAACCAATAAACGATGCCTGAAGTGCTCCACCCCAGCACCGGTCAGCGCGCAGACAAATGCTCCGACAATCAGACCCGCTTTGTGTTTTGTCTTCATCGTCTTCTCCTATCTCCTGCCTGAGTTGAACGGCAAACGCGCTCCGATATTGCCGTCGCCAGCAAAACCCCGTTCTGTGAGCGGCGTTCACGCGCCGCCAGTTTACAACATTCCGTCCTTGCTTCCGAATGACCGATTTGTCATAGTAGTTATCTACGTTCCAGTTAGAAATATCACGGGGGTGATATTCGATCGGAGCTTTTTAACCCAGGAGGCCCTCCTTCAGAGGGCCGCCCCAGTGTATGGATCAATTTGTATGAGTGAAACATCTGTGTCAAACGTCCGGAACTTCGTCATTCTCGGACATAGCGGAAGCGGAAAGACCACCCTCACCGATGCTGTCGCCTTCAAACTGGGGCTGAACGACCGCATGGGTCTCGTCGCGAACGGCTCCAGTGTCGCGGACACCTCCGATGAAGAGAAGAACCGCAAGATCACCATCTTCGCCAAAAGCTTCACGGCAACGCACAAGCTTGGAAATGACGAATACAAGATCGTTTTCACCGATTCACCCGGATTCATGGACTTCTGCGGTCAAATCCAAGGTGCCATACGTGCCGCCGATTTCGCGCTGATCACCGTTGATGCCGCCTCCGGGGTACAGGTCGGCACCCGCCGCGCATGGAAATACTGCCAGGATGGCGGTCTGGCTTCCGTCGCCTTCGTGATCACCGGGCTCGACAAGGACAATACCGATTTCGCCAAGACCGTCGCCGCGATCCGCGACGCATTCGGCGTGAACTGCGTGCCCGTGACCGCGCCCACCGACGCCAATACGGTGATCAATCTCCTTGACACTGATGACCTGCCGGGTCCGCTTCAGGAGATCCGCGACGGTCTGGCCGAATCCGCTGCCGAAACCGATGAAGCCCTCATGGAAAAGTATTTCGAGCAGGGTTCGCTGGAGCCTGCCGATATTCGCAAGGGACTCGTTAACGGCATCCATTCAGGCAGCATCAACCCGATCTACACGGTCTGCCCGCTCAAGGATGTCGGTGTCACAGAGATGCTAGACAGCATCTGCCGCCTGTTGCCGGCCCCCGGTGCCCGCGTTTATCGCGACACCGAAGGCAACGAACTGGCTTCCGATCCGGACGCGCCCGTCGTGGCACAAGTTTGGCGTACGGCGGTTGACCCGTTCCTCGGCCAGCTCAGCTACATCCGCGTGATCTCCGGGACGCTCACCACCGGTATGAGTGTGCAGAACACTTCCACCGACACCAAGGAGAGTATCTCCTCCATGATCTACGTGGTCGGCAAGAAACAGACCCCCGTCACCAAGGCTGGTCCCGGCGATATCGTGGCGATTCCCAAATTGAAAAACACCAAGACCGGCAACACCC
>ERZ795052.3883-NODE-3883-length-15994-cov-4.387791_pt1 | contig 15994 bp, 14 predicted proteins | sample MGYA00375136_ERZ795052 | MGnify/ENA primary metagenome ERZ795052 (study PRJEB30181, sample SAMN05720156) | activated sludge metagenome | isolation source: Anaerobic digester | place: Japan | collected 2015-05-26 ... | reverse complement strand
CACCCATTTCACCAGCCATTAAGATGATACGTCTTTTATCAGGAGTAGCATCTTTTCTACCTCTGTAGATAGAGTTTAGCCATTGGTCAAGTTTGGCAAGAGTTAAGTTGTTGTTGTGATATAAAGTATGAGCATACTCTAATTGTTGACGGAAACCAGGTCCAGTTCTTTTAACATATCCTGAAGGTCCTACATTTCTAAGAGATTTTCTACCGAAAACTAAACTCCATTCAATGTCTTCATAGATTTGGTTCATCATTTCAGCTTCAGCTAAAGGCATGAAGTTTCTGTATTCTTTTCCAGAGTTATCATAAAAAGGAACAGACCAGTGAAGAGCTTTAGATTTTGCTGAGTTTTTATCTACTCTAAGTGCTTTATCAGAGAACTCAAATTTCTCAGCTACGTTACCTGTTTGGCTTCTTAGTTCGAAAATAGAGTTAAACTGAATAGTACCATATTTGTTGTTTTCTTCATCAACAACAGAAGTAGACACTTTTCTGAACTCTCTACCAACTTGAATAAATTCTGTTGGAATATAATAAGAGTTATCATCAGTTTGAATTCTCAAAGTATAAACCCATCCTAAACCTTTTTGATAAGGTTCACCTACGATTTCCAGAGGATAAGCATTTGATTCTGAAATTAAGACATCAGGTTCTTTATACCAACCTCTGTTTAATACTACCTGAAATTCTGATTGGTTTTCGCCAGGTCTTGTAGAAGTTTCAATAACTTCAGTAACAGTTGCTACTTGTTTCATGTAACCTCTTAATTTCCAGCTATATTGATTAGAGCTAAGGTAGATTTTTTTACCTTTTGCTTCAGTCATACCAACCATAGGTTTATCACCATATCTATCGGTTGCTGAAAATAATTGAGCTACACCAGTTGCATTTACTGATAAGTCATCTTTTTTATCAAGACCATAAGTACGAATAAGGTGTGCGGAGTTAACTGAGTTACCTCCAAAACCTTCTGTAACGAGTGTGGGCTTTAAGCCCCCCATTGTAAATTGCATATTCTAGATTATTTAATTCTCACGTTTCTATCCACAGGATTTGATGGAACAAATGGTTTTGATTCATCTGAATCATCTGCAGTAGCTCCTTTACCAAGTTTAATACCTTTTGCATTTTGTTTTACTTTATCAAATAAAGAATTTACAACCTTGGTTTGGCTAACTTCCTGTGCTTTTTTGTCAATAGCTTCAAATCCTTTTTCTGGATTATAAGCTGTTAAAATATCCAAGAACTCAAGAAAATGTTGCGGATTATTTTGAATTACTAAGAATTTATATTTCCATTCTGGCATTGTATCTCCAGATTGGAGTTTAACAGAATTAAAAGAATTCACGATTTGATTTCTTTTTTCTGATTTATATTTTCTTTCATCAAGGCTTTTATAAAAATCACCTCTCCACTTTTCTTCTAATTCTTGTTGTTTTCTATTGTTTTCTGCAGCCGCTTGAGTCATTTTAACTTTTGTCTCTTTTGCTGCTTGAACAAATTCTTTTTTTAATTCTTCTGCTTCTGTCTCTAATTCATCATTAGCTATAATAAGGTCAAGCATGTCATTTGCTCTTCTAGGATTTATTCCTTTTCTACGATAAGATTCTAAGATAAGATTTTTAGCATTTTCTTCGTTAGTAATATCCAATGTTTCAAATGTTTCTTCCTCATTTTGAATCGCAAAGAATTTATTTACATCTGCAAATCTTCCTCCTTTCATAGCAAAGTCAATGATTTCAAATACTTTAGGGTCTTGGATTCCAGCCCTTAATGCATTTTGAGATTGTTCATCTCTAAACTTTGCATCATAATCTAAGAGTTCTCTTAGTTTTTCTTCATTAAAATCTTTGTCTATTGTAAAACCTTCAGGAGTATTGATTAGACCTAAGTCAATCATTCCTTGAATATATCCTGTTACATCAGCATCAGGACTTGCAGGTTTTGTTTCACCAGAATCATCATCATCATCATCTACATTGTATGCAGGTTCGACTTTTTTGACTTCTGGTTCTTTCTTTTTATCATCTTCAAGATTATCATCTTTAAGATTATCGTCATCATCGTTAGTTATTACTGGAGTAACAACAACACCACTTTTAATTTTAATTTTTTCGGTTTCCTCAAATGTAGGAAGACCATCTAGTTTTATAACATCCATAGTTTTGAATTGTAAAGATATGTAATATTTTTGATATTTTAGTAACTTTTATACTGAATAAGTATGGCAAGTTTACTTATTATAGCACTATTTAGCTTTCTTCTTTGCTTGACTAGCTTTTGCTCTAGCTATTTTCTCTTGAGAAGCCATTTTTTCTCTTTCTATTTTTATTTTTTCTTTGTCTATTTTTTCTTGATGTGATTGTTTTCTTTCTTCTAAGTTTTGTTTCATTCTACTAACTCTTTCATCAGATTTAAGCTTTTCAAGCTGTAAAACATCAATGATTCCATCATCATTAGTATCAGCATCACCTGTTCCAAGAGTTGCAGAAGCAATAGCTTTGATTCTTTCTCTTTCAAGATTACCTTCGATTTCCATAGCTTTAAGTTGAACTTCATGAGCTTGTTCGTCTTCTCTAGCTTCAATACGCATTTTTTCAAGCTTTTGCTCATTCTGCATTTGAGATTGATTAAGAGCTTCTTCTCTTTTTTGAATATCAGCTTCTATGTCTTTAACTATCATTTTACACTCAGCTAAGTCTTCTGTAGAAAGAAGTTCCATAAGTGTAGATAAGTTAAGTTTATCATTTTGTATAAGAGCTTGAGCATTTGATTTAATGTTATCTAATACAGCATTTGCAGCACCATTATTCGAAACTCTTATTCCTAAATCTGAATTAATGAAGTCTTCTCCATCAAGTTCAATAACTGCTATTTCCTCATCTGAAAGTAAGTTTCTAGAAAATTGTCCTCCTTTTTCAAATATATTTCTTTGAGTCAGATATACTAATTCATTTAATATTTCTTCCCAAATAAGGTCATGCACAGCAAATTGAGGTTCTGTAATAACAGCACTTTGTAATAAGTCTTGTCTATTATCACCTACGTTAGTATTACTAGAAGTTTGACCTTCTCTTGGTTTAGATATACCTGCAGCATCTCCAATTTGATTATCTATAAAGTTTAAGATTTCTGTATAATATCTAATGTTTGCAATGTTAGAAAGATTTAATGTTTCAGAAGCTTTCATGTTCTGAACTATTCCTGCTCCTTCTGCATTAGATAATGGGTTATAAGGTAAATAACCTAATTCTACAGCATATTGCATTGTCTTTTCAGGACCTAAATCTTTGTCAATCATTAATAAGTTTAATAATTGAATCATACCTTTATCTTGAGTAATAAGATTTAACCACTTAGACATTACAAGTAAGTAAAGTCTTTGCCAAGGTTTCATTCTATCCATTGGAGCAGTAATAACAGAGTTTCTGTTATTTAATGCTGTTCCAAAAATAGGTAACTTACATCTAAAAGGATTTTCTAAAGAAAATTTAGTATAAGGATAAGGTCTAATATTTAGATAAATATCATTAGAAATTCTAGTCCCTTCCCATACTTCAGGAATATATTCCCAAAGTAATTGATAATTAAAACCAGTTACTTCATCTGTCCAAACATACTTTGTTTTCTTATTGTAAAAATCTCCAGTCATTTTAACAGTTTTAGCATTTTCTGGAATAGGAAACTCTTCTGGAACTAATGTAGATTGTTTTTTACCATCTTCATCATCCCAAAATAAGAATCCTACTTTTCTATATGATTTCCAAAAAGCTGTATAAACAACTAAGAATCTATCTCTTGAGTTATCTTGTCCATAACCTCCACTAAAAGGAACTGTCTGTAGTTGGAAGTAATCATGCATTCTTCTTTGATTAAGCTGGTCCCAGTGAGAAGGAGATTTCCCATCAGGAGACATCATTTTAGCATTAATACCAAAGACATTCATTAACCTTTCGTTAATTCTTTCTAAGTCTTTTTCTGCTAAATCATCTCCATATAAATCAAAGATTTGTCCTAATGACATTTCTCTTTTGTATACTACATAGTCACCATCTTGAAAAAATTGAATTTCTGGTGATTTATGATAAGCAATACCAAGAGGATTTAAAATTTCTATATATGGTTCACCATTAACAATAGTAGCTAATACAGCCTCAATACCTGCAACATTCAAGTCAAAGAATGCTTCATTTTTTTTATGTCTAACTGCAAGTTTAGCTGTTTCACTTCTTAAAAGTTTAGACATTAATTTTTCTTTACTTGTCTTATAACTTTTAAATTTTCTTTCAATTGCTTCAGGATTTAATACTTCTTGTTCTTTAGCTTGTAATTGTTGAAGTATTTGCTCATAAGCTCTGTTAGCATCTGTCTTTGACATTTTGCCAGCCATCATCTGAGCTTCCATTTGTAATCTTACAGAAACTTTTTGTATTTCAGTCTCTATAACATTCTTGTAATATTTACGATATTCTCTTTGTTTTTCTCTAATTACTTCATTAGTAGCATTTCTAGAGTAATCTATTACATGATAATTCCAAGGTCTACGTAATTCTTCACCACGTAAAACTTGGATTTTATTATGTGTTTTATTAAAAGCTTGAACAAAGTCTTTACCTTGTCCTGCATCTAAACCAAGAGGGTCTACATACTTTTGAAAATCTTCTTGATTAATAATATTGTTATGTAGATTATAATTATCTACCATTCTTTTAAAGTCATGAATATAATGGTTATTAGCATGAGTGCAAAGATAATCCATACAATCAATTCTCCATTGTTTTCCTTTCTCTTTAAAAGAGATTCTTTGTTTTGGTAATGAGTTAAATAACATTATTTTTGTATTCTATCAGAAAACCATTTACCCATTGTTTCTTTAGGGTCTGAATTTTCTTCTTTAAATTCGTTGAACAATTCTTGCATTTGTAATACTCCTCCCATAAGAGCTAATACACGGTCAAAGTTACCAAGTCTATTATACATGATTAATTCTTCGTATAGTGCTTTTGATGGAATTAAATCCATATTTCTTACTTCTACTCCTTGATTGTTATATCCTCTAATTGTAAGTAACCATCTCTTTAAATAGATTTCACCTAATTCTTTCATTTGAGGAGATGACATTGAGTGTCCTACTTTTCTTAGAAGTGTTCTGGAATTTTGAATATGTCCAGATACCATTCTAGCAGGTGGTTTAAGAAGCATATGATATGCATTATTTTTAATAAAGAAATCTGATACTACTTTTCCACCTCTATCATTTTCATGTGATAATTTAGCATTATAATATTTACACATCATAAATGCAATTCTATTACATGTATCAATTGTATCTTCTTTTGGTCTACCTACATACTCCATTACAATTTCATCTCCACCAATTATAGGTGCATATTTCATTGTTTTAAGAACATAAATAGCACATAAAGATTCAGCACCTTCATCATCAATATCAATTGGGTCCATACAAACTACATATGCACCAGGTTGTATAAATCCTTCTATTTCTCTAGGTGCTTCATATTGTATTACACAACCATCTTTACTTCTTTCTGTTCTAATTGGATAACTATCTATTGCAAATAAATCTCCTCTTAAATCAGGAACAAATCTTGTAATACCTAAAGTATCTACTAATTTACCATTTCTACCTAATAAGTTAAACTCATTATGAGCACGTTTTTTAGAATAGATACTTTGTAATTCAGCAACAGGAAATACGTTACCTTGAACTATTAAGAACGCTTCTGCAGGAGTTTTACATCTTTGAGTTACAAACGTAGAGTAAGTTTCCCTTGATGATTTCTTTTTAACTTCTCTTTCTTTATCAAGAGTTATTTCTGCAACCCATCTATGAGCATTACCATTTTCATCTACTGCTTGATATTTTTTACCTTCTATGGTAATTTCACCAGGTCTAAACCACATATCATCTACAAACCATCCACAAAATCCACTACTTTCTCCTTCTTCGTAGATATTTTCGAAATCCATTAAACCGTGTTCTTTTGGTTTATAGAACATTTCACTAAATTCTTTTGCACCTTTTTCCATATCACCACCAGTTCCATAGATAATAGCAATTCCTGTTAAGAAATCACCATCTCTAAGTGTTGGTTCAGAAAACTCAAAGGCAGATTTTAATTGTTCAATCTGACCTGCTTCTTCAAACAAGAAGCGTGTTGCATAAAGACCTGCTGCAGCATCAGGTTTATCTTTAAAGGATACTGTTTCAATAGATGTTCTAATACCTTTATAAGTTTTAACACCATCTATATCTTCTTCAGCTCCAGATAAAATAAAACAGTCATTTTTAGTTTGTCTTCTTTGAACCCAAGGTTGACCAAATTCAGTATACTTATTTAAAAAGTCAATCATGGTCATTGCCATGTTGAAAGTAATTCTACCTTTATCACCAAATTGAGAACCAATTACAACTTTACCATTAGGAACAAATGAATAAACATAAACTGCACCAGCAGCATTTTTATAAGACCAACCTTTACGTCTAGCCTTAGCCATGATAATATGACGTTTATCAAATGTGCTTAAACCAAATCTTTCTGGGTTTTCAGCTCTTTCAAGCATATGAAACCAGTAAAAGTCCATTGATAAAAACTCAGGAAAATCTTCTCTTTTAGTTACCTTTCCTGTTACTGGGTCTTCATATTTTTGAACAATTCTACAATAATTTAAATAGAAATAATGTTCACCAGTAATTCTTATACCACAAGGAACGCCATCTATTTCAGGTTCATAACCATGAATACATCTGTCATGTTCTTGTCTCCAAAATTGTTTCCAGGCTGTAGTTCCTTCTAAGTAAGGAGTATAGGATGGAGTTCCACCTCTTGGAGTATTAGCTTCACTTTCTCTAAATGTATTAGCTGCAGGAGTAAATAAAGAACTATTTGTAAAATAATAATAGGGTAATCCTGAGTTTTTTACAGGGTTTCTAAGTGATAAATCTGTTACTCTATCATGTATACTTTCTGGAATTTCATCTAAAATAGAGTTCCATCTTAATGCTACTTGAGGACTAACACCTTCAATTACTGTTCTCATCTCATCATATCATTGTGGATGAGACCAAATTTAGCATTACCTTTTAATTTAGCAACAGTTGCTTGAACTTCTCTATTAGCAACTTTCTCTGCTTTTTCTAATGCTGATAAAATCTTCTCACCTTTTTCAATAGCAGCTAATACTTGAGTTAAGTTTCCATCCTTACCTCCTCTTACTGTAGTATTACCTATATATTCAGATAAAGCATCTAGACCTTTTTTTAGAGAGATGTAAAACTTCATAGCTGGACCTACTAAAAGAATACGATATTTCTCCATCGCATCTTTTATTTCATCATCTGGAGTCCAGTTTTCATCTCCCATATAATCTCCTGCTACTAGTTTATATCTATCAACATCAGCTTGTTTAGCATAAGCACTTCTTGGGTCTACTAAATGATAAATTGTAGCTAACTCAGATTGAGCTTTTAATTTATTTGGACTATTATCTCTAATCCAAATATTTCTTAACTCTGGAATATATAATCCTTCTGGAGTTACTACTGGTTGGTCATTAACAATATTAAAAATTTCCATAGTTTTATTTTGGGTGAAATGAAGGATTCGAACCTTCTTCTTCTGAGCCACAGTCAGAAATAATTGCCATTATACTAAAATCACCATGTTGCGCATCCTATGGGATTTGAACCCATGCTCTTCTCCGTGACAGGGAGACATCCACTCCAGACTGGACCGAGGACACATATGCGGAAAATTGTATACTCGAAATACACTCCTCGTTTAAGGGAGCAGCATCCTTAGCAGGGAGCTACACTACCTAAGTGCTTAATTTTCCAATTTGCGGAAAGCTGAAGACCCGACCTCCGACCAGCTTTTTACACCGATGCCTAGTTTTCAAGACTAGTCGCTTCTCCATGAAGCTGCTTAACTTTCCTTATTAATGCCAAGAATCTAACCACCTAATTAAATATTGAGCAGGTTCTTTTGCTCTTAATGTTTCTGGTTTATCTTCTATAGGTATTAAAAATATTATAGTTAGGTAACCTTCTAAATTAACATCTATAAATACTTGATAGATGATTTTGTTTCCATTTATACCAAAGAACTCTGCATCTGGTTTTTGTTTGTAAAGTTCTTTTTTAATTATGTTAATATCCATAGTTATTATTTTTGTCCAGTTTATTTCTACAAAAACTGGACATTTTTAGCGTGGATGGTAAGACTCGAACTTACATCAGCTTGCTTAACAGGCAAGTGCTCAGCCTTTGAGCTACATCCCCAAGTTGAGTTAGGTGAAAGATTTGAACTTTCCTCAATAGTTTTGCAGACTATCTAGCTCCCAGAACAAAACCTAACTTATGTGGAAAGAGTGAGAATTGAACTCACCACACAAACATTGCAAATGTTCATCGCCAACCTTGGCACATGTCTCCCCTGCTTCCTACTTTAATACTTTTTTGGAGAGGTAGTAGGACACCTTAGTAGAAAATATCAGATTTGAACTGCGACTTATGCTCCCAAAGCATATATGTTACCAGATTACACCATATTCTCTATATTTGTCGGGAGAGAAGGATTTGAACCTTCGACTCCAGTCTTATCAGGACTGTGCTCTACCACTGAACTATCCCCCAATTTTCTACCAAATAAATTATCTATAAAATCAGTGGATTCTTGTTGTAGTTTCTTCCATTGTCTTTTAGTATAACTTTTTGATATATTATATTTTTCTTCTTCTTCTAAGTTACCTTGTTTTATCATGAGCAGGTAGAAGGAATCGAACCTTCATCCTCTGGTTGGAAGCCAGACATAATGTGCCATTATACGACACCTGCTATTTGTGGAACCTCTAGGTTTCGAGCCTAACTCTTTTGCTCTTCAGGCAAACGCTTTCACCAGATTAGCTTAGATTCCAAGTGCCAATTGTAGGATTTGAACCCACTTCTTCCATACTACAAATATGGGCTTCACCGAGCAAAGTTTAATTGGCATTTTTGTTATTATATGCTACTCCAAAATCTAATGTTTCCATTCTCCAAGAATCTACATTTTGTGTTGGTGTAGGTTCATTAAATAATTCTTTACCTGATTTAGTTTCTCCTGTTTCTTTACAAATATATGTATTCCATGTATACATTGTAATTACACAAGTTCCATAATCATACGTATTTTCTGTATAACCGTCTTCTTCTAATGGAACCCATATTTTACCAACTGATAAAACGTAATCTTCCATTGCGTTCCAAAGTCTTTCGTCATTTATGTCTTTATACTCTGGAAATAACTCTCTAAACTTTTCAACAGATAATCCACCAGGATATTCTGTTCTTCCTAAGTTTTTAGCAATCATGAGGACTGGGTAGGATTCGAACCTACGATGTTTACCACAAGGGTAGCTGTTTTACAGACAGCCGTCTTCAACCACTTGAACTACCATTCCTAAAGTTTCCCCTGAGAGAATCGAACTCCCACTACCATCATGTAAAGGTGGTATTCTACCTTTAAATTAAAGGGAAATATGTGACCTTAGAAGGCTTCGAACCTTCACGCATTTCTGCAATAGTTCCTAAGACTATCGTGTGCTGCCAGTTTCACCATAAGACCAAAAAACAACTAAGGGAAAAACTGATGGAGGTTTTTGGTTTCGTAATTTTTACTACAAAAAAAGCGAAGTAACTCACATCAAACACCACTTAGTTTAATTTATCTTAAATTCTTTTAGTTTCTTTTTATGAATACAAGAAGTATATTTATTAATAAACTCAATAGGAATCATAAACACTTCAAAAGTTTCTGTATCTACAGCAATAAAAAAATTGCTATATATTCTGATGCTTTTCCTTTTTTTATTTTATTTATCATGGTGCATAGGTAGATAGATTCGAACTACCACTTTTCAGGTTTTGGAGACCTGTTGACTACCAATTGTCGATACCTATGTATAAGATAGCAGATTCCAAATACTTTGATTTCTTTGTTAGCTATCTTTTTTAATTGCAATTTGTTGCAGAGGTGGAATTTGAATCCACGGTCTCTTGGTTATGAGCCAAGCGAGGACAGCCTCTCCTCTACTCTGCTATTTTCATATTTTATTATTTTATGTCATTATTTACAAAGAACATATCTCCTCTTCCTTGAAAATTTGTGTATCCTATTGAATTAAACCTTTTCATTTTTTTATTAAACTCCATCTTCTTATTACTTCTAAAAGTGCATTAGAAACACATACTGCATCAGTTTTAGTAAAAGTATCTAATAGCTGTTTTCCTCTTTCTAATCTAACTACTGGATAATCTATTTTTTTCAAATTTGAGTTAGTAAAAGCTGCATTATTTAAATACATGGTAAATGTATTATTGTCTGCTAATTCTTCTTTTTTTTATAAGTTCATCATATCTTTCTTTAGATATAACAACTTGAACTGTATCATTTTTCAACAATTATACATTTAGTAGTTAAGAAAGTAGTAGCAACACTCACTGCATTTTCTAAAGCTGTTCTTGTAACTTTTAAAGGGTCTACAATTCCTGCTTCAAACATATCTACTTCTTCCATAGTTTTAATATTGATACCTGGAATTTTGTTATTTCTTATCTCTTCAGTTAAAGGTTTAATATCAGCATTTAAACATATTTGTTCAAAAGGAGAAACTAATGCATTTTTTAAAGCTTTGTTTTTACAAATTTCTGTAGCTCTTAAATAAGCAATTCCACCACCTTCTACAACACCTTCTTCTAAAGCTGCTCTTACAGCATAAATAGCATCTTCAATTCTATCTTTCTTTTCTTTAATTTCTACTTCAGAGAAACCACCAACTTCAATAACTGCTACACCACCTTTCATTTTAGCAATTCTTTTTTTCATGAAATTTACTTCATACTCATTTTCAGTATTTTCAATTTGATTTTCTAATTGCTTAATTCTTAAAGAGATTTTTTCTTCGTTTCCATCTCCTTTTATAATAGTGGTTTCATCTTTAGTAATAACTACTCTTTCAGCAAATCCAAAATGAACATCAGTTAAATCTTCAAATTTCATTCCTTTTTGAGAGTCTAAATAAACACCACCAGTTACAGTAGCTATATCTACCATTAAAGATTTTTTATAATCTCCAAAACTAGGACATTTAACAGCAGCACATTTAAATCCTATTTGTTTTTGTGCTAGTAATGTAGATAAAGCTTCACCAGTAATGTCATTAGCTATAATTAACAAAGATTTTTTTCTAGCTGCAGTACTTCTCAAAATAGGAAGAATATCTTTTATTGTAGATAGTTCATTATCATACATAAAAATCATTACATCTTCCATTTCACAGATTAATTTTTCCTGGTCTGTAATAAATAAAGAAGAAACATAACCATTATCAAAGTTCATGCCTTGAGTAAGAGAAATTTTAGTTTCAAAAGAATCTCCTTCTTCTGCAGTTACAATTCCATACTCACCTGTAACATGAACAGCTTCAGCTACAATTTTACCTAAATCTTCATCATTGTTTGCTGAGATAGTAGCTACTTGTTCTAAAGTTTTAATATCACTTGCTGAGACTTTTCTAGCCTTAGATTTTAAAAACTCTATAACTTCTTCTTTTTCTTCATTTAATTCCTTAAAGAAAGAACTATGTAAATCTTCATCAATTAAATCATTAATGAGCGATTGAACTAAAACGGTAGCTGTTGTTGTGCCATCACCTGCAATATCTGCAGTTTTACTTGCTACTTCTTTAACAATCTGAGCAGCTTCATTTGATATAGGGTCTAGTAAAAAGATTTCCTTTGCTACAGAAACTCCATCTTTTGTTATTTTTCTACCATTTTTTGTAGAAAGAATAACTGTTTTACCCTCTGGTCCAAGAGTTACTTTTACTGCATTTGCTAATACATCAACTCCTTGTTTTAGTAATTCTTTTGGATTAAAGGAAATTATTCTCATACTTCGTAACTTTCAATCATATTTGCTCTAACTTTTACGTAACCTTCAAAGTTACTAAGCACATCTTTTCCTTCTTTAACATCTTCAGGAGTCCAAGGTTCATCTTCTTTTTCTCTATCAGGATAATATAAGAAATCAATAATATTGAAAAGAACTAATTGAACCTTTAATCCTTTTTCTAAATGTGTATGTTTTTCTTTTAATGTTTCATCAAAGGAAACAATAACACCTTCGAATTTATAAGGTAAAAGATTTTCAACATACTTATATTTTTCTCTACCATGTTCATCGTGTCCATCAGGAACTTTCATTTTCTGATAAGCTCTGATATAAGACTCTTGACCCATTACTTCAATTTTCTTTAAGAAGTCAAATTTAAAAAGTCTTACAATTATTACGCCTTCAACAAATTTTCTATTTGCAAAGAAAGGATGAACTGTATTAATACCTTCATTATAAGCGTCTACTTCTTTTTGTTTTTCTAGGAGATACTCCTGAGTGCTTTCTGAACCTGTTAGGTTCATCTCGTCATAGTTTGCTGAAGAAATATCAGCGTTAACTCTTTTCATCTTTTTTTCTAGATTGATTATATTTTTTTACTCTTTCGAGTATATCTTTAAATGTCTCGTCTTCAGGATGATTTTTAACATATCTATAAACTCTTTTTTCTGAGATAAAATATGTTCCCCAAAATTGGTCAAAGATAGCTACTTCTGTATTAGACTTTAGTTTTTCTCTTAACCAGGAAAACTTGTGCCTTATGCATAATTTTACTAATTCTTCTGAATAACCAGTTTCTTTGCTTACTTTTTCTACTAGGTCTTGGAAGGTTATCATCTACTATAATTAAACTATTTTTCAAATCTTTATCTAATGTAGTTTTAAATGAAGTTCCATTTTTTCCAGGATAACATTCGCTTGGAAGTTTTACTCTTTGTTTAAATTCTTCTGCAAATTTATCATCTAATTCTCCACCTGTTCCAAGTATAATAATTTTCTCTCTTTGTTTTTCAGTCATTGCTAATTTTGGTAAAGCTGCTTCATACATTTCTTTTGTATAATTAGACATTTCTTCGTCTACAATAGTTATTTTTTTAGATGACTCTGACATGTCCTTCATCTTTAGGTTCAATAACTACTTCCATTCCTGCATACTCTTGAATATCACCATCTATTATATCTCTTGCATCTAAAAGAGCAGCGTAGGAAACTCTATCGAGAATTAAAAGGTCTGGGTTTCTTTCATGTTGACGCACAAACTTTTTAATTTCTTGTTCTATTTTATCGGTTATCATAATACTGTAAAATTAAAAACATAATCAAATGTAAAAGGAGCACCAGTTTTAAGATTGTTTTTTATTACTGTTCTTAACTTTTGTATTCCTTCTGGAAGTTCTATAAAGTCATCTGACTTTTTGATTAATAATCCTTTTGACATAAGACCATTTAGAAATCCATATACTACTGTTTTATTTACTCCTAACTCTTCAGCTATCTCGTATTTTCTACTTTTATGATTAGCTGCTCTTTTACTGTCCAGATAAAAGTTTAAGGGCTTACTACATATAATACAAAGCACTTCTATCTCTTGTGGAGTAAGTTTCTTTGGTAGTTTTATATTTATGATATTGAAGTAAATTCTGTAAAACTCTTTTTCCTTTACCTCATATTTATCTTTAATTACTGGAGTCATTGATACAAAGATATTAATTATTTTATTTACTTAATGTTTTATTCAGTTTTCTCCTGAATACCATAAATTCTTTTTTTGATTTCTGTCATGAGGTAATCATGGTATCTGGCAAATATTTCATCCCTGCCTTCTTTAGGTGCTGGTAAATTATAATATTTATAAAAAGCTGTTATAATATGGATTATTTCATGAGAAACAGTTACATCATCATAATGAGAAGGTAAATAAACTAAGATAATTAAATCTGTTTTTGTCTCATAATAAACTACTCCATATGCTGTATTTATAAGTTGTTTAGCTTTGTCTTTTCTTACCTTTCTAACCAAGCCTAGTTCCAATAGTCTTTCTAACATTTTATTTTTGTTAGTATAGACCTCTATATCCCCTTCGAACAGAGGGATTTGAATTATATTTTTATTTCTCATAGAAAATCCCCTACCGCTTTAGCAGTTTTTAAAATACGTTTAAACTTTCAAGTATTGCTGTTCGATTACACCCTTGAAGGAGCCTATCACCCTTTTAGCTTTATTCCTTCCCAATACTCTATGTTCTCACTTTTGAAAGTAGAGGAGAAATCTCATTTCGCCATCATTGGTTAATATTTGTAACAAACTTAGTATATTTTTGTTACAATACTTACCAGAGGTTACTCTTACAATCCTCTGTCTGCCCTCCTACTTACTTATGCCCTCGGAGGGGATACGTGGGGTTCACGTCTTTCAAATGCAAACATAATAAAAAAAATTGACATTTTAGGAACTTTGAATTTCAAAGTTAGAACTTTAACATATTTTAACACTTTATTTACAAAGTGTCTAATAAACTATACGTTTATGAATCATGAACTTTAGTTTTATGTGAACAAAGTAAAGCTATATCCTGACAAACTAAAAGAAAAAGTCAGGTTATATGCTTACAGATATAAAATAGAGTAATACAGGATAAATTATATGCTGAAACATATATTATACCCTTTATGGTATAAATCACATTAAAGTATGAAAAGTCATACCTTAAAGGGTATAAACTGGCTTAATGTATGGAAAACTACACATTTTAATGTGATTTTGTAAAATACTATAGCATTTCTATAAATCGGCAGCAAACAAACTTTTGCTGCCGAAAATTAGCAGAAAAAATTTTCCAGTATAAATGTTAAAATGAGTTAAATTGATAAAAAATTTCTACTAAAAATTTTTTTAGTAAAAAATTTTATTGGAGTGAGAGTAGTAACCATGTCAATCAAGGGGACTACTCTGGAATTTCGGCGGTTAAAACCCCCGCTTCACTTTTATGACACTTTTAGAATTCAAACAGCTCTTTGGAATCCAAACTTTAAAGTTTTATCATTCCAAACAAGAAGGTAGCACCAGGTCGGTAGCAGCCTTCGGCAACAATCAGTTACTTGTTACAACTAAAAACTTTGACCCTTCGTCTCCGTCCAAGTTTGTATATCCAAATCCAATGGATGAATCAGGATATATCCTGAGTAACAAGGAACAGCGAGAAGCAGACTTCGTTCTGTGACTCAAGGGCGAAAGCCCAAGCTTATCAACTACAAGTAGAGCAGGTAATCAATCCTGCCTACTTTGTATTAATTGTGGCACTGTTCTCAAAGTTGTAATACCTTTATATTGCTAGGATATTAGGTAACGAACTAAAGATAGTAGGAATATGGATAACACCTAGACGTGACTTATCTGACGTATCTATCTATTACAACTTTGTATTCTATTATAAGTCTGCTCAAGGCAGTAACCTACATCACTACTCGTAAGACATAGAATGTAGGAAACTAATTTTTGGGTTTGCCATATAAGAGGTAGCTTTCGGGTGGGCTACCTCTAACTTTTTTGGTTTTTGTTCATGGTAGCTAGTTTGTGGTATTTCTAGCTACCTTTTTCTTCATCTCTAAAACTCTTGTGTTATGATTATTTCTCTCTATCTGGCTGAATACCAGCTCTATGAGTGGTGGTTAACTAATTGCAAGTAATAAATAACTATAATTATACTTATAGTATAAGTATATTATACTTATTAACTATAGTTATAGTTGTAGTTAATTATTTACTTGTATCTGATTGTTATGTCCTGGGAACTTAGACCTGCAGCTTAGGAGTGTAAAAACTCCTTTGCTGTTTTTTAAGTTATTGATAATCAGAAGAGTATGAATAGTAATGAAGAGCAGGTTTTTATTCCCACATTTTCATTTCATTTCAATTAGTCAACAAATTCATTTCATCATATTAATTATAGCACTATTCAGTGGCTCTGCTCTCGTCCTGTAAACTTTTAAAAACCACTAAAACAATAAATGAATAGATCAACATAAACATCAATGG
>ERZ795052.3873-NODE-3873-length-16016-cov-5.852077_pt1 | contig 16016 bp, 11 predicted proteins | sample MGYA00375136_ERZ795052 | MGnify/ENA primary metagenome ERZ795052 (study PRJEB30181, sample SAMN05720156) | activated sludge metagenome | isolation source: Anaerobic digester | place: Japan | collected 2015-05-26 ... | reverse complement strand
TCAGCCGGTTTGTTGGTTAAATGTTATTACAGGGCTCAACGAGGACGTTGAGCCCAACGGGAGCGAGGACGTTGAGCCCAACGGGAGCAGGACGTTGAGCCCAACCGGAGGCTTGCCCCCGCGCAGGACAACCTGGGGCCACCATAATTTTCCCCCCATTTGGGGGGAAATACAAAGGGGGGCTATAACCCGGGCGGCTTATTTCCCGACAGGCTATTTCATGACATCAGACCCGGAGAGGAGGAAAAAGAAAACAATATTTAGTATTTTTACAAAACAAAACCATTCTGCCATGAAATTCGCTGTAGTACTTTCAGGTTGCGGGGTATACGACGGCTCTGAAATTCACGAAGCTGTAATGACCCTGCTGGCAATTGACAAAAACGGCTGCAGTTACGAAATATTTGCACCAAATATAATGCAGCATCACGTGGTTAACCACCTTACGGGAGAGGTCACAGGCGAAAAAAGAAATGTACTCGTAGAATCTGCCAGAATAGCAAGAGGAAAAATAAAGGCCCTTGTTGAATACCGCCAGGAAGAGTTCGACGGACTCATATTTCCGGGAGGCTTCGGGGCAGCCAAAAACCTGTCGTCATATGCCTTTGACGGGACTGAGATGAAAACCGATAAAGTGGTCGAAAGTGCAGTCAGGCAAACACATGCCGCCGGAAAACCCATTGGCGCTCTGTGTATAGCACCAGTTGTCATTGCCTCAATACTCGGCAATATCGAAGTGACTATCGGAAACGATCCGTCCACGGCCGCGGCAATAAAAAAACTTGGAGCCATCCACCGCAACAGCGACAGCACAGGAGTCGTGATTGACGAAAAAAACAGGATAGTAACGACCCCCTGCTACATGACTGCCACAAGGATTTCAGAGATTGCCGAAGGAGCCGACAGACTGGTTAAGGCCTTGATTAAACTGGCAGGTAAATAATCAGTAATACCCGTTTTCAATCTCGTAAATTATCCTTTCGATGAGCGCATCCTCTCCGTAAGGATCATATTTCTCTTTCAGATTGGTTCCGAAGATTCTTGCAATACCCTGCCAGAAAGCAGCTGTAATTCCACCACGGTAGGTTTTAATCAGATCGTACGAAGTATTGCGGGTTTCCCTGTCAATAAGCTTGATTAAAATCCTTCCCTGTGTTATGGTAAGACTCCGCATGTCATCCTCATAATCCCTGAAGACATCCTTTTCGAACTCTCTCAGAAATTTTTTCCTTTCCTCTTCGCTGGTCATTGATGCGAGCTTCAGGTTTACCTCGTCCAGCTTCATCCTTACTATCAGGGCATAAGGATATACCCTCCTGACGTTGTAAGTCAGCCTGTCATACCTTCTCATCTGCGCACGTGAGATGTTTCCTGGATTCCCGACAATGGTTATCTCTTTAATCTCCATCTCAGGCAGTATCTCCCCTCCCCTGTTAACCTTTTGCAGCACAATGAAACTCCCGGGCAGGGTGTCCGTTCTCACTTTAACGGAATCCTTCTGCCCCTTCAGGCTGAAGCTGCCGGCTCCCACCATCAGAATCATTATGAGAGCAACCTTTTTCAATGCGAAAAACTATACAAAATTAAGATTAAACCCGGTTGAAATATTAACATCCCGTACCAATCCAAAACCATGCCATTATTTTAGTCTGTTTCCGTTTGAAGTCAGTGAACTAAAAGTTACTTTTGAGGAAAATAACCGATATGAAACTCCGGATCGAAGATCTGGACGACGAATCGAGATTCAGGCACATCCTCACAGTATCATATAACGATATTGCGCCTTTTGTATTTGATTACCTGAGAAGAAAAACTGCCGTGACACTTACTTTCTGGTCGTTCTGTCTTGTTTTCCTGGGGTTGGCGCTTATAATCAGAATAAACATTTCAGGCTATTTCGCATGGGCAAAGATTTTCTCTCACACACTGCTGGGCACCATCCTGTTGCCGGTGGCTGTGGTGCCACTGCATGAATTCATGCATGCAATACCGTTTCTGGCCACAGGTGCGAAGAATATCAGGGCCGGAATGGATCTCCGTCAGTTTATTTTTTATGTCACGGTACACAGACAGGTAATCTCCCGCGGAACGTTTATTATTGTGGCATCCATACCTTTTATAGTGGTGTCGGCTGTTCTTCTCTTTCTGATTTACAATCTGCCAGGCCTGTGGAAATGGAGCCTCTCACTCTTCCTTTTTGTTCACACCACAATGTGTGCCGGCGATTTTGCAATGCTGAACCTCTACTTCATAAACAGAAAGAAGAAAATCCTGTCGTGGGATGATGCGGATAAAAAAGAAGCCTATTTTTATGAAGAATTCTGACCTGAACCGATTAAGAAAAAAGAATTAGAAAACCATTTACCAAAAACCCGATAAAACCTTTTAAATAATGAAGTCATGAAAAGATACCTTGTTACATTTTTGATCCTGGCGGGGGCCAGCCTGCTGCTTCCTGCACAAAGAAAAACCATAAACCTTCCCGATCTGCCGGGTTTTGTTACCCTCAAATGTGATTTTCACATGCATACAGTATTCTCCGACGGCAATGTTTGGCCAACAGTACGGGTAGCTGAAGCTTACCGCGACGGGCTTGATGCCATTGCAATAACCGACCATATTGAGTACCAGCCAAAGAAAGATTATATTCCTACCGATCACAATGCTGCGTGGAAAATAGCCGGAAACGCAGCCAGAGAGGGTAATATTATTCTTGTTCACGGTGCCGAAATTACCCGCGATATGCCTCCCGGACATCTGAACGCTCTTTTTATTACCGACGCAAATGCACTGGTAAAGGATTCTGTTTATGATGCAATTGAGGCGGCCGTTAAGCAGGGAGCTTTCATACACTGGAACCATCCGGGCTGGAAATCGCAGGAACCTGACGGAATACCCAAGCTGTACGGCATCCACAAGCGTCTTCTCAGTAACGGGTGGATACATGGTATAGAATTCTTCAATGATTCGGAATACTATCCTAACATACTCGAATGGTGCAGGGAATATAAGCTTGCCGTTCTGGCAAACAGCGACGAACACGGAATAATAAGCGAGAGTTATCCGGCACACAGGCCCATGAACCTTGTCTTTGCCAGGGAAAGAACGCCTGAAAGCCTTAAAGAGGCCCTGTTTGCCGGCCGGACGCTGGTATGGTTCGACAATACGCTTGCAGGCAAGGTCGAATATGCACGCCCATTCTTCTATCAATGCATAAGTATAGGAAAAAGGTTTTATGAAACAGGCAAGAACTATTATTTTGAGATAACCAATAAATCTGATATACCTTTCTATCTGGTCAACGGACCTAAAGGTGCACCATCATCCATTACCATCCCGGCCAATGCGTCGGCAAGGGTGGTTCTTTCAAAATCCTTTTCAGGAACCCTTGCATACGATGTAAAAAATATTTTGACCGGTACCGGTGAGGTACTGAATGTGGAAATCAGATACTGATTAAATCAGAATCTGACTTTTACTGTATTCAGAACATTGTCATCTGGCGACAGAGGCCTGATTCTGAACGAATATTCATACTCATTCTCGGTGAGCCTGTACTGCGGGTGGACCATGGCTCCCCATGAGTCATCTCCTCCGACACCCATCTGACCGAGGTCTATATGAAGATTTACAAGGTCGCGCGGCTTAATGTCTTTTGTATGCCTGTTTGCTGTTTTTGCATCCTTCCTGTATGCCGACAGCTTTCCCGGCGACTCAAAATCGTCGGGAATATTATGGAGCGCCGTGAAGCATATCAGGGGGTTGCCCTGGAAAAGCAGCCCCGAGCCGGATTCATCAGTCAGGGTAAGCCACCTTGTATCGGTTTTGTAGCCGTTCTCCTGAGGACGTATGTAAGGGACATACTGGTCGGCTACTGTGCTTTCATATAACCCTACGAATGCGGATGTTTTTCTGTCGGAGTAATTTTCATGCGGCCCTCTCCCAAACCATTTAAGATTGGAAAATGCGGCAGGGAGCTGCATCTGCATCCCCATCCTGGGTATATCCGGAACCTTGTTTCCTGTTTTCCTTAACTTGTTATGAACAAGGATATCGCCCGTGCCCAGAACAGTGTATTCAGATGAATATGAAGCAATTATGCTGCTGTCTGGTGCAGGAATATTGTATCTGAAAGATATTACAACCCTGTCCATGTCGGGTTGTGAGATATCGGCTTTAGTAACGACAGCCCTCTCTCCTGCCTTCTTCCATACTCCCATTCGCCTGTTCATATTATATCCATAGTCGTTATCGGTAGGCGGCCTCCAGAAGTCTGGTTCGGTTCCCTTAAGCAGAAATTCCTTCCCTTTATACTGCAATGAGGCAAGAGACCCTTTTTCGAGGTCGAATGTTACTTTCAGGTTGCTGCCTTTAACTTCAAGCTGCTTGTCTTTCGTTTCTGTCTGAAGCACCATCAGAGGATCTCTCTCAAGCGGGCCGGGTGCAACAAATAAAGTTGTTAACGGTATCTGTTCTGAAGCATACACATGGCCTTCCGGCAGTATGCCCCATGCGTCGGACCTGTAAGCCCTCAGGTTAAGGAAATATTCCGTTCCGGCAACCGGTTTCAGGTTCGTTACGGGAATTGACACAACCGACTCATTATGAGGCTTTAAAGCTGGTATCCTGAAGCTCCCTGAAACGACTGCGTTTCCGTCTGCGATAATTTCCCAGTCGAAATTAAAATGTGACAGGTCGGTAAAATCATATTTATTGACAATTCTTACAAGACCCTTGCTTATCCCGCTTCCGTCAAACCCGATATACTGGTAAACTTTCTTAACTTCATTGAGGGAGGGATGCGGGGTTCTGTCGGGCCATACAAGGCCGTTGATACAGAAATTTCCGTCGCTGGTAATACCTTCCGGTCCGAAATCCCCGCCATAGGCCCAGTATTTCTCACCCGTTTCGGTTGTTTTAACAAGACCCTGATCAACCCAGTCCCAGATAAATCCGCCCTGGAGGATTGGATACTTCTCTATAACATCCCAGTAATCCTGAAGGTTACCGACACTGTTTCCCATAGCATGTGCATATTCGCACATAATAAGAGGTCTGTCATTCTTTGGGTCTTTAGCGTAGTTTTCAAGATACCCGATTCCGGCATACATCGGGCACCAGATATCTGTATGTCTTTCTGTGGTATTGGTACTCTTCTCGGCCCTCTCATACTGAACGGGCCTGGTTTTGTCCCTCGATTTCATCCAATTGTAGGCGTTGAGAAAGTTATGACCGTCTCCCGCCTCGTTACCCATCGACCATATAATAACCGACGGATGGTTCTTATCCCTCTCCACCATTCTCTTAATCCGGTCCATGTGGGCATCTAACCATTCAGGTTTGTCGGCAAGCGTCCTGTCCTTGTTATATCCTATTCCATGCGACTCGATGTCGGCTTCACCTATCAGGTAAAGGCCATATTCATCGCACATGTCATACCACAATTCCTGCTGCGGATAGTGCGATGTCCTCACCGCATTGATATTGTAGCTTTTCATGGTCCGGATATCTTTCAGTATTGTCTCCCTGTCGATAACATGGCCTGTGACATCGTGATGTTCATGCAGGTTTGTTCCTTTGAGGTAAACGGCCACGCCATTGACAAGAAGCTGAGAGTTTTTAATTTCAACAGTTCTGAAGCCAATTTTTGATGAAGTGCTTTCAAGCGTCCTGCCGTTTTTATCTTTCAGGTTTATTATAAGGGTGTAAAGATTTGGCGTTTCGGCCGACCATTTTTTTATTTCGGGGAGGGTACTTTTAAAAGAAACACCGGCACTGCCGTCATGTGTTACCAGGCCGGTCGATTCTTCATAAATCTTCTGTTCCCCGTCAAAAAGGCTTATGGCAAGTGATACATCCGCATTCTCCTTTTCCTTGTGGGCGACTTCCACCGACAAATCAAATATGCCTGTGGTATATGTTGAATCGAGTCCGCCTACTGCGTAAAAGTCTCTGATATAGGTCTTTGGCCGGGCATGAAGAAAAACAGTTCTTTGAATGCCGCTCAGCCGCCAGAAATCCTGGTCTTCGAGATAGCTGCCGTCACTCCACCTGTAAACCTCAACCGCGAGGAGATTTTTCCCTTTCCTGATGTAGGGTGTAATATCAAATTCAACAGGTGTTTTGCTGTCCTTTCCAAAGCCGACATATTTTTCATTCACCCATACATAGAAAAATGAGCTTACCGCGCCGAAATGCAGGAATATCTCCTTACCGGTCCATGATGAGGGAATAGTGAAGGTTCGCTTATAAGAGCCCACCGTATTCATGTCGTGCGGAATCCTTGGCGGGTCTGCAGGGAACGGGTAAGGTATATTTGAATAGATGGGCGGATCGTCGTAACCCTTCAGCTGCCAGTTCGACGGTACTTCCAGATTATCCCAGTCGCGGGTGTCGTAGTCATTTTTGAAGAACCAGAAGGGACGCTCCTGCGGGGTTTTGGAGAAGTGAAATTTCCATTTCCCGTCGAGCGAAATATAGTTTGGAGAATTTTCTTTCACCCCTGCAAAGGCAGTTGATTCGTCGGGATAACTAATAAGGGTAGCGTGGGGTTTTTCATTATTTAAGCCGGTAAGAGCCTGGTTTTCCCAGTCGCGGGGTTCATTTTCCGTGAAGGTCACACCTTCATATTTGCTGTACCTTACGCAACCTGTCATCAGCATGGCAGCAAAGGCAAGAGTAAAGTATTTTCTCATTGTCTGCAATTTTTTCGTTTGTCAGATAGGCAATAATATTTAAAAAACCGGAATAAGATTTTACGCAAACTTCTCATAAATGAAACATTACCTGTCAGTACGTACCTGTCTCCTGACCATTATAAAGATACCATTTTTTTGGAAAATAATTTAAAAGGAGGTCATTCTGAAGACTATCTGTTGGCAAAATCCGGCATTCATCATTTTCACTGAATGCGTAAAGCCTCAAAATACCATAATCCCGGGACCATGATCAGAAACCGGTTGTAAAACGGAGAAGATTGCCGGGCAGACAGGCAGTATGACTAAAGCTATTTCCCAAATCTCATTTTAAGCGACATTCCGCTGTAGAAAATCTTAACGTTGAGGCTGGTGATGTCTGAAAGCGGCAGCTGAACGTAAGGTTCAATGAGGAGGCTGTTTTTTTTGCCAAACGGTAAGGAATAGCCGGCAGAGATATTCGCCAGACCGAAATAATCGGCATGACTGAATGCACCTTCGTTCTTTTCAACTTCAACAGTTGAATATGTAGTCTTAAGATTGACATCTCCCGATAAAGCGTCTTTGACTTCACGGGTATATGAATTTAAGAATGAGCCTTTGAAATGCTGGTTAATATTGATAAGGGTGGAGGCGCCCGCCGCCAGGTAGAAGTCCGACTTCTTCCCGGAGAATACTTTAAATACAATATTCACGGGGACTTCGAGAGTTACATACCTCAGACGGGCATCATAAGAATCGGTAATGCCTGTGGCTCCATCATATGTCGGGGCAACATAATTCAGTTCTTTACTTCCGGATGAATTGTTTACAAGAGAAGATGAATGCATGGCAATTGCCATTCCGGGTCTTACCGAAAACCTTTTGCTTAAACGGTACTCATAGTAAAAACCTGCTGCAACACCCGGAGAAGAGGCCAGTGCGTTGTCAACAACCGCCATCATTCCCGACACACCGGCAAGGAATGCTGATTTTTTCACGCGTTTATCCTCCTGCGAATCGCTTATTTCCGCAGAATCTGCCGCCAGGAATTTTTTCAGTGCCTCTTCCACGAGGGCATTTTGGCTCTCAAAATCAGGAATCTCCTTCTCCGGTGTCTCCTTTTCAGGACTAAGGTTTACATCTTCGGCCGAAACGACATTTAATGCTGCCGCAGCATCTTCGTTATTTTCAGCATGTTCGGAAATAATACCTCTGTTGTTTACCTCTCTGCTGCCGGGAAATGCATTAATGCGGCCTGAGATTACCTTTTCTGAACCTGTCATTTCTGCAGCCGGCTCTAAACTTTTTTCCTGAAATTCCGGTCTGAAAGCAGAGTCGGCTGAACTTTTATTGATGCCAGCGGCAGGGGCGTTTTGTACTGCAATATTATCTGTCCGGTTATGCCTGTTAACTATCCGGTATGTAAGCAGAGAACCTGCTGTAATGATAATTGCCACCGAGGCTGCCTTTGCCCAGAAAGGCAAAATAAACAATCCCCGGCTTCTTTTCTCCTTCCGTGCCATGAATGAGTTCCAGCCCTTATCGGCCAGGTGGTCAGCATTGTAATTGCCGAACACCTCCTTCACCTTATCCCTGAATATGTCGTCAAATTGCTTCATTTACACTTCTGGCGGAAGAATGGTTTCTGACGTAAAGCTCTTTCAGCATTTTTTTTGCCCTTGCAAGGTTAGACCTTGAAGTGGATACTGAAATATTCAGCATTTTACTGATTTCGTCGTGTGAATATCCTTCTATTTCATAAAGGTTAAAAGTGATTTTGTACTGTTCCGGCAACCGGTTAAAAAGGGCAATTATTTCAGCGGCCGACAGATCTGCTTCGACTTCGGGTTCATGATCCTCGGTTTCGGCTATCTGTTCGCAGGAAATATCCGCGTATTTCACTGCACTTTTCCTGTACCTGTCGATGGAGGTATTCACCAGTATCTTTCCGTACCATGGCCGGAAAGGTTTTGAGGCATCAAATGTTTTTATGTTATCAAGCACTTTCATATAGCTGTCGTTCACCGCCTCCATAGCTTCGTGGTCATTCTTTGCGTACCTTATGCACACCGACATGGCAAAAGAGAAGTACCTCCTGTAGAGAATCTCCTGTGCCCGGATATCGCCCTCCGCACACATTCCGACAAGATCCTTATCCGGAATATCTGTATCATGGTTTCCTCTCCTGCCCATCGCCGCCCTTCAGATTAAGCTTTACAAAATAACTTAATTTGAAGGATTTTATGTTTTTACATTGAACTTATTTTGTATCACCTGAAAATAAATCCCAGGCGTATTTCGAACCTGTTGTAGTCGGTAATAATTTCTCTACTTGCATCCTGCCGCCAGTAGTAATACTCTTTCTGTGTACAAACCACCCTTTGATATCTGTAACCGGCGCCAAGGAATACTGCGTTTCCCCGCCAGGAATATACCGCCGAACCGAGTCCGGCACTGAACATCAATCCTCCATTAGTTCCATCACCGTTATAATTATAGTAATACCCGGAATCAAAATCCGATACTGAGAATGAATAACCGCACTTCATCCAGGCAAAAGGTGAAACTCCAGAATTGAAAGGGTAATAGCTCAGGCCGGCGTAAAGGGGTAGTACAACAACATCAAAGCCTTCAATACCCGTACCAACCCCTGCATAAATTCCATTCCTGAAGCGGTAGCCATTTTCGGCATTAATACTTACAGAAAGTTCCTTACCCGATTCGGATTTGCCCGGCATTATTCCGGCTGAAATGCTGATGTTATAACCATGAAAGTCCGTGGCCCGCATTTTTATCCTCTGATATTTCTCCTTTTCCGTTATTGAAACCACATGACCGCGGTTGAGAATTATTCTCGAAGGCTTTGTAACTTTCATCACCAGCTGATCAGCGCTGTCCGTAATAATAATCCCCGTAAACCTTGACCCGTCGTCAAGTGTAACGGTGTGTATTACAGGGTACTGCTGTGGATATGCCGTTACAATTGTATGAAGGAGTAAAACAAATACTGACAGTTTCTTAAGTAATTGACTCCCCCCTGCATCTTTAAAGCTCAGGGGTCCTGACATTAAATATTTTGTATGATAAAACCTCATTTCCCGGACTTAATTATCTGGATATGACTTAATTGCTTTATATTCAGCGGATTTGAATAATCATACTGGAATATGCCGTCCTTGCCAATAAGCATAAGTATTCCGTTAATGGGTATTACATCGAAAGTGTCGATATCGGGATAATGTGCAAGCTGATTGGTAATAATTGCCATGGGATCGGACCTGTCATAAATTTTCAGTCCGGCCTTGCCGTCGCAGATAAACAGCAGGTTGCCGTCAATCCCAAGTCCGTGGGGATTATATAATGGATATGACTTTACAAGGTATGGATTGGTAATGGAAGAGATATCAATAACATCGAGCAGGTTACGGCCATTTGCGCACCTTGTTCCCGAACGCAAGGTAACATATGCGTAATGCTCGTCTGCCACTACAGGGTCGCATGAAGTGATATGATCATACGATGAAATCTGTAACGGCTTTGATGCCACTGTTATATCATATATAAGCATTCCGGTTGTGGTACCCACAAAAAGTTTGCTGCCCAGTTTGAAAAGCGTTTCCATTGTTCTGGGTACATCGACGCTGTCGACTACGCTGAGCTTGTCGGGTTTACTTATATCCACGGTTTTGAGCATCCATGGATGGGCAATCAGGTAAAGGTTATCATCACTCAGCATAAACCTTGCCATTGAGCCTCCCGTACCCGCTCCGCTGCTCCAGTTACCGCCCCCTCCCCCGTCTATCTGTGCACTAAACATCAGTTCTTTCATGTAAATCAATCTACCCCAGCCACTGTTTCTCTCCACTTCTTCGGTCACAGGCTTTACCTCCCAGCCAACAATAACCCCTTTCGACTTATCAACCATGGCATATGGGTAAGTCACATCACCCTCAGGCACTATTTCGGGAAAGATATTGGGAAGGCGCCCCACTTCCACAGGTTTATTTATGTCTGAAATGTCAATAGCTACCAGGTCGATATAGCTGTCGGCAAACAGTATATTGCCTTTGATGGCAATGTCGACATTACCCTGGATGCTGTAGAATGCGACTTTCTTCGGATTCGCCGGATCGGCATTATTAATAACATGGACTCCCTTCTGTAATTCGTTTACAAAAAGATAGTTGTCTTTGAAATATATTTTGCCAGGCTGGGTTATTTCGACAGGCTCTGTTACTTCAAAACTGCTTCTGAACTCGGTAAACGACATATATACCGGCACATTTGCAGTGTAAGTAACTCTTTCAATTGTTGAATCCATACAGCCCGGAAGCGAAGCTGCCATAACCAGAAGAGTCAATAATGCCTTAACTGAAGTTTTCATAGTCTTGTTTATTAAATCGTTATTTATCTTAGCTATCACACTTATCTTAGTTTATATTTTATTCCTTCGGATTAACCACCTGTCCGATGAACATAAGAGTGTTGGTGGTTCTTTCCCTGATGGCGAAAATGAAGGATTTGTCTATTACGAACTGTTGCGGCTGGGGAGGCATGCTGGTTAATTCAATTCCGATGGTGGTAACAGCCGCCGCCTCGGTTCCGACCTCATCAACCTCCACAAATGTATTCTGCTTGACAAAGCTTACAAAGATGCCGGCGTCTGAGATACCAGAAAGATCAGCTGTATATGGGATAAAGGCATCGGTCATGCCCATTGCCATAAGCTGGTCGTTGAGAACCTTCTCGTAGGAGAATTTAAATTTCGGAAAATACACTATTATTTTACCGAACTCTTCATTTGCATCAAGGCCTGAAGTAATGCTATTCCAAAGGTCGGCATCAAACGATTCGTTGAATGATTTCAGGCCGTTTTTGGGGACAATCACAATCATTGTGAAGTTTGTTCGGCCGTAGGGCAGCTCTATGGCTTTATATGAAGAGGAATAGACAACCCTTGCACCCACTTCGCCGGTCATTGTGCTGACATTTACTTCCGAACCGTTGTCGGGTGTAAAAGGCCGGTCGGAAGTTTTCGATTTATCGAACTGGTAACTCCAGTCGCCCTTGAAATAAAGTGCATTCATTATGAACATAACTGTCTCGTCGGTAATCTGGTCAATTACTTTCGGTATCTTTCCGTTGGTGTTGTCGCTGGCCCATTTATTAATTGTGCCGGGGGCAGAAGGCAACGAAAAGTCGAGCCCCCTGATTTCGGAGCTGAAATAATCTCTCATTGTATTAAGGAACGGCGTCTTGACCACAAAACCGTTGCGGTAAAAAATGGCGTTTGCGAGTGCAAGTTTTACTTTAGGATCTGCCTTGAGGAGCTGGTCAACAAGGCTTTTGTATGACTCATTTATACCTGCTATGGAAATATCCGATGGATATCTGAGGGTATTTTTCAACTGGCTGTAAGTGTTTCCGGCGCATCCGTTAAGAAGCATAGTAAGGGCTGTTGATGCACTGAGGGGTGACAACATCAGGTTTTTGTTTTCGGCAAGTGCTGTTCTGGTAAAAAGTTCTATACCGAAATCGTTTCCAGAGGAAATTACAACAGGGGCTGCAGCTGTGAGATTAATGACCTTTGGGGTGAGGTCGGGTTCGCTTTTCTGCTTCTCGCATGCTGTTGAAATTGAAAGAATTAATATTACAGTTAACAGAGATCTGATTGTTTTCATAATTTTCTTTTTTATTGTTTTATCAGGTTCTTCCAATACTAATACGGAATGGACCTGCAAAACGCTGCAGGGATTCTGAAGATTTAACAATAAAGAGAAGGTTGAAAAATAACCATCATTCTGTCTGTAAGGGCAGACCTGAGATAAATGGCATGATGTGTGAAAGTCAAGTCGGGGAAGGCATGCCTTTCACGGACAGTGAGTGGCAACAGGCTGGTTCAGAAGAGCCCCTTTATTTTCCAGTTTTCGTCGATATCGATTTTTTCTGCAGCAGGCTGTGCCGGCAGTCCGGGCATGCGCATTATTGTTCCGGCAATAGGCACAATGAATCCTGCCCCGGAAGAGAGCTCCACATCCCTTATTTTAACTGTGAAACCTTCAGGTCTGCCCCGTTTGTTCGGGTCATCCGACAGAGATTTCTGTGTTTTGGCGATACATACTGCAAGGTTGCCGAGCCCTAGTTTTTCTATCCTGTCGAGCTTCTCCTTTGCTGCAAGGGTATATTCCACATGCCCCGCCCCGTACATTTTTGTGCAGATGGTTTCGATCTTCCTTTCGAAGGGCCAGGTGAGGTCATAAAGAGGTTTGAAGCAATCGGGGCAATTCTTTACCTCGCCTGCAATTGTTTCGGCAAGTTCCACAGCCCCTTCTCCTCCCCTCGCCCATGCTTCGTTAACCACTGCCTTTACATGAACCGAGGTGCAGTAATCCTTCAGAAGATTAAGCTCGGCTCCGGTATCTGAATCAAACCTGTTGATTGCAATTACCGGGCTGAAGCCGAAATATTTTATGTTTTCAATATGTTTGGCAAGATTTGCAAAACCCTTTTCAAGCGAGGACAGATCCTCTTTTGCCAGTTCAGACAGTTTTGCTCCGCCATGATATTTAAGCGCCCTGATTGTGGCTACAATGACAACGGCATTTGTTTTCAGTCCTCCCACCTGTGATTTGATGTCGAAAAACTTCTCTGCACCGAGTTCGCTGGCAAATCCTGCCTCAGTAACGACATAATCGCTCAGTGAGAGGGCCGTTTTTGTGGCCACAATGCTGTTGGTTCCCTGGGCTATATTGGCAAAAGGCCCTCCGTGGATGATTGCCGGAGTACCTTCGAGAGTCTGCACCAGATTTGGCTTAAATGCATCCTTCAGCAGCACCGCCATGGCGCCCTGAGCTTTAAGGTCGCGTGCAAAAACAGGGTTTCCGTCGTAAGTGTAACCGATGAAAATATTTCCCAGCCGTGTTTTCAGGTCGCTCAGGTCGCGGGCCATGCAGAGGGTTGCCATAACTTCCGACGCGGCGGTGATGTTAAAACCCGATTCCCGCGGCACCCCCTCTTTGGGCCCGCCGAGTCCGATCACTATGTCGCGAAGCGACCGGTCGTTCATATCAATAACGCGCTTCCATTCTATGGTGCGCGGGTCAATATTTAAATTACCGTCCTTTTTGCTCAGCTGAACATTATTGTCGATAAGTGCTGCAAGCAGGTTATGAGCCTTTTCCACTGCAGCGAGATCGCCGGTAAAATGAAGGTTAATATCTTCCATCGGTATTACCTGGGAATATCCGCCTCCTGCAGCTCCGCCCTTGATACCGAACACGGGGCCCAGTGAAGGTTCGCGCAGCACCACGGTGGCCTTCTTTCCTATCCGGTTCAGTCCCTGTGCCAGTCCTATTGAAGTGGTCGTCTTGCCTTCACCGGCCGGTGTAGGGGTGATGGCGGTAACAAGAATAAGCTTAGCCTTTGATGCCTTTTTTTCATCAATGTAACTCAGGGGAATTTTCGCCTTGTATTTACCATAGAGTTCAAGATCGTCAGGATCGATACCAAGAATTTGTGCGATCTCGGTAACAGGCCTGATAGGGGCTTCCTGCGCAATTTCGATATCCGGTTTCATAAAAATGTATTTATTACATTGTGTTTTTTCACTCCTGCCCCGCCCTGCTGAATTAATTCAGGACGGGAGAACAAAGCAGTCCGCTAAGGTACACAAAGAAGATATGGCAATTTATTAATACCATTCCAATATCTGTTTTTCCTTCAATGCTTCGCCGGTCATTCTTATCCTGAGGTTAACCGGCAGATAATTGTTGAATCTTGTTCCGGTCGATTTAAGAAATCCCAGGCTGCATCCCCTGTAAGCTGCTATATACCAGCCCTTTCCCCGCGCATCAATTCCGACGTTTTCCTTTTTCAGGTAACTAACAGCCTGATCGTAATTTAGTTCAATAACAGGGTAAATATTTTTACCCGGCAGCACCGAGACTCCCAGGCTGTGTTCCGGCAGGGTTTCGCCGTTTACAAGCCTGAATAACCCTGTGCCGGGATTTACAATCCTCAGCAGGCCGCTAAGGGTCAGGTATTCGTCATGTTCAGGTGGTGTATGATAAAGAACATCGCCTGTTTTCAGTATTGTACCACACACTCCGCCGGTAAGTTCTTCAGCTGTTTTTTGTTCCTCTTTTGAAACTTGTTTGGTAATCTTTCGTTTAATAATTTTTAAACTACCGCTGCTTTCATTTTTCCTGACAACAGAAACAAAGAAACCGTCTCCTTTTACCCGTCCGGGTATAAAGCCATAACCTGTAATGCCTTCATAATTTATTTCGGTTATCTCAGGAAAAGAAGAAATGTTTATCCTCAGGTTCTCAGCCTGCATATTACCGGTCAGCCATTTTATGTTTTCCTCATTCTCGGCAGGATTGAAGGTGCAGGTGCTGTAGACAAGGATCCCGTTCTCTTTCAGGGCAGGCCATACATCTGAAATGATTCTTCTCTGGCGCCTCTGGCAAAGTTCCGCATTCTTTTCCGACCATTCACGACGGGCAACAGGGTCACGGAACATACCTTCCCCTGAGCAAGGCGCATCAACCACTATCAGATCAAAAAAGCCTTCAAGCCTGCTGAAACCGGCGGGGTCATTGTTTGTGACCAGGGTATTCGGTATTCCCCATCTGGTGATGTTTTCTGCGAGGACGGCCGCCCTTGATCTTATCACCTCGTTTGCAATGAGATACCCCTTACTTCCAAGAAGGGCCGACAGGTGGGTGCTTTTGCTTCCCGGCGCCCCGCACAGGTCGAGGACCCGGAGATGGTCCCTTCCGGAAAAACATTGATTGAAAATCTCTTCCAGAAACATTCCCGAGGCTTCCTGCGGATAATAGCAGCCTGAGTGGAACAGCGGATCGGCTGTGAAAGATGGCCTTGAGGTGAGGTAATGACCTGTGCTGCACCAGGGCACCCGGTCAGAACCTGCCGGCACCCTGCTCCATTTCAGAGGGTTCAGCCTGATGCTTACCGGTGAAGGCCGCCCCATAGCCTCGAGGAGCGGGTCCGAATCAATGTACCCCTGGGTTTCGAGCCTTTTTATGAAGGTTTCAGGAAACATCTTTAGGAAATCTCATTCTGTCATCTCTCGTTCCGCAAAGTAAGCAATTTACTGATAAACAGCATATTTATTATGCAAATGACTGAATTTCATATAAATTTATGATATGGCCGGTATAAAAATCATATAATTATACAGTAGTGTCCGGATAAAATTCCATATGGCTCATAAGATGCTAATCAATAGTTAATTGTATAACTCCCATAGTAGCAAGGTGTGAAATCGAAATATTCGTCAGTCTGAATCTGAATGCCATTTTCTGATTTTTCATG
>ERZ795052.3871-NODE-3871-length-16030-cov-5.661221_pt1 | contig 16030 bp, 12 predicted proteins | sample MGYA00375136_ERZ795052 | MGnify/ENA primary metagenome ERZ795052 (study PRJEB30181, sample SAMN05720156) | activated sludge metagenome | isolation source: Anaerobic digester | place: Japan | collected 2015-05-26 ... | reverse complement strand
GTTATTCATGGCGGCAGAGCCAGTCGGCGCGGGGAGGGCCGCCGTGCGCGCTCACACCGGTGTGGCTGACGAGCCGGGTCCAGTGCGGGAGAACGTCCGTGCGCGGGACGGGGCGCGGCGGCAGGTGCTGGCGCAGGAAAGCCCAGGGATGCAGCTCCGGCGCAAAGCGGCCGGCCAGGCCGGCGATGTGAAGCAGCACCGGTTCGCAGCGTTCCTGGACAGCGAGGCGGCAAAGGCGGGGAGCATTGACGCGCGGGGAACTCAGCAGTTGCGCCGCGGCGCGGAGCCGGTCGAGATCATAGGGGTGCTCACCGAGGCAGAGGGCGATGCCGACTTCTTCGTCGGTCACGGCGGATGAATCCGGCGGGAGCTCGGGATCGAATTCCCGGCGGTAGTGGGTGGCGCCGCGTTCCACGGCGACTTTGAACAACCAGTCGGCCACGCGCTGCTGGGCGCCACTGAGAAGCGCGAGCCGACGCAAGAGACCGGAGACATGAGCGACCTCGCCCATCTTGCGGGCGAGAGTTGGCGCGAAGGGTTGTTCCTTCAGTTCCATAGATCGGCTTCCCATCCGCCAGCGGTTCTCATTTGAGCCAATTGATTCTGATTTCCTTTTCCCACGCCTTGAACTCGGAGTCGCCGGGGACGAGTTCGGCTTTCTTTTCCCCCGCCAAGGCTGCGGCGAAGCCGTTCACGCAGCCCATCTTGTGCCTGGCCTTGTAAATCGCGGCCCGCTTCGCGAGATAAAGGTCGTCGCCCACGCCCGCGATGTCAATGGGCAGCGCGGCCAACTTGCGAGCCATCTGCTCGGCGGCTTGCTGCGAGACCTGCCGCATAGTGTGCTGATAAATCTCGCCCCAGTTCACGACGCTCACGTCGCCACTCCGCCGGGCAAGAGGGTGATTGCAGTTGGTCAGGGGCAGGCCGGCGGGGGGCCGAGGCATACGGCATCCCCGGCATCCGGTTCATGGCTTCCCCGAGGGTTTGGCATCCGGGGCGGGCGGGGACCAGGCGGCGGGTTTGGGGTTAACCACCTCCAGCGGAAGGGTGTCGCCGAAGGCGCGCTGCTGTTCCTCGAGGAGTCGGCGCAGCCGGGCCAGGTTGTCCGCGAACTCGGGCAGCGCGGACAGGTCCCGCAGCTCGTCGGGGTCCTTGTCGAGATTGAACAATTGGGTCTTGTTGATTTGCGGGTAGCGGATGAGTTTCCACTGCCGGTCGCGCACGGCGCGTTGGAAGCTGCGATAGGCGGTGAAAACAGAGTCGCGGACGGGGGCGGGACGTTCCGCGAAGAGCGGGGCGAGGCTGCGCCCTTCCATCTCGGGCAACATTGGCACGCCGACCAGCTCGGCCAGGGTGGGAAACACATCGAGCAAATAGCAGAAGGCGTCCGTGCGGCGTCCCTTGGGAATGCCCGGTCCGGCGAGGAGCAGCGGGACACGGACGGAGTGTTCGTACACGTTCTGCTTGCCCATCAGGCCGTGGCTGCCGATCGCCAGACCGTTGTCACCCGCAAAAGCCACCAGGGTGTTGGTTTCGAGGCCTCGCTCGCGCAGCGCCGCTAGCACCCGCCCGATCTGCTCATCCACATGGCTGATGCAGGCGTAGTAATCCTCGAGCTTGTGGCGGACCGCTTCGGGAGTGCGCGGCCAGGGGAGCAGTTTTTCGTCGCGGACCGTCATTTCGCCGTTGTCGAAGGGGTGCATGGGCGCCAGGTTCGCCGGCAGCGGCGGCGAGTGGGCGCGATAATAATCGTGCCAGGCCGGTGTGGCGGTGCGGGGATCGTGCGGCGACTTGAATGCGACGTAGCAGAGGAAGGGCTGGCCGTTGGTCTGCTCGCGCAGGAATTCGATGGCCGTATTGGCGAAAAGCTCGGTGTGATGCAACGGACTGGTGTGTTTGGGGCCCGGCCCCTGCCCTGCTTTGAAGTCCTGCACCGGCATGTTGTAGGCGGGCGACATGCCGCCGAAATAGGCGTTGCGGCCCTCCTGAAACGCCCGGACGGCCGACGCCGCGCCGTTGTGCCATTTGCCCGTCATGAAAGTGCGATAGCCGGCGCGGGCGAATTGCTCGGGCCAGGTGGTTTGGCCGGCGAGGTTATCCTTGACGCGAAACAAGCCGCGGCTGGTCATGAGCATGGCGCGCGAGGGAACGCAGACCGCGCCCTGAAGGCCGCCCATGATGTAGGCGTGGGTAAAGGCCACTCCCTGGGAAGCCAGCCGATCGAGGTTGGGGGTGCGAATGTGCGGATTGCCCAGCGCCTGGATGGTGTCGGGCCGCTGATCGTCGGTGAAGAAGAAAAGCACGTTGGGTCGGGGCGATGCGTCTGCCGCCGGAACGGCGGCCGGCCCAACAGCGGGCGCAATCAGCCCCAGGACGATTAGTAACGTTGCCCTCACAAATGAGGATGGAGAAGGGATGTCGTTTTTCATTTGGTTGTTCGTGGCATTGTCTCGTCCGGTCCGAAGCGGAGTCTCTCGCGGAACCTTGCCCCGCTCCCGCCCGGGAACGGCCCGCCGCGAGGCGCGCGAGGGTACAGGATCGCCTCGAGATTTGGAGCCCAATTCCGCGCCTGCACCCGGTCGGCCAGCTCGCACACTGCCGCCCGCATATAAACGCCTTGTGGCACGTCTGCCGGCTCCAAGCCGCTGAGGATGTTCTGTCGGTTGAATTCCTTGCCCGCCGGATTGTCCGCGAAACTCCCCTCCACTGCCCCGGCGCGCCCGCTTGGGGCGATTGCTTCCACATAAGCACGGTCCGGGTTGAGCCGCACGAAGCGCGCGCCCGCTTTGCGGAAGCCCTCAACCTGCTCCAAAATGTGCGTGTGCGCCGGGTCGGCCTGGACGTGGTCCCTTTCGTTCGCGTAAACGATGACCGCCAGATGCGGCAGATTGCTGACAGCGGCCGGGATGCTGGGGGCCGCATCCCGCCAACTCCAAAACTCGCGGGCGTCGTCAAGCGACGGGATGTGAGCCGGGCGCCGGGACGGCAGCAGCCGGCGCTTTTCCGCCTCGGCCAGGATGCGCGGCGAATACCAGGCGCAAACTCCCCCGTCGGCGTCGCCGACAAAACAGTTGACGGGGAAATCGTCTTGCAACGAGAAGCGGCCGTCGCCGTTCAGGTCGAAGAAGAACGCGCCGCGCAGTTGGCCGGCCGGCGCCGGCATGGGTTTACGCATCAGGCCGGGGGAAAGGTCGGGCGACCAGGCAAGCGGCCGGAGGTCGAGCACGCCGCTTTCAGGATCGTAGGCCGGGTTCAGCCCGCTGTCGCGGCCGCCCAGTTCCACGTTGGCCGCCCCTTCGCCGTAGGGGGACTCCATCGAGGCATACCAGGCCAGGCCGGGCAGTTCGTGCCCATGCTTTGCCATCACCAGGCCGCAGGCATTTCCCCCGTGGCTTGATCCGACGATGCCGCAGTTGTTGGTCAGCACCTTCAGAGGCCCGGCCAGGTCGGTAATGCGCCGTTCATCCGCGTCAGCCGCCCGTCCCGTCGCGAACCGGATCACGTCCGCCAAGGCGCGGATGCAGGCCGGCCCGCGGAAATCGTAAGTGCCGCCACTGCGCTCGTCGCCATCGCCGCCCCCGGGAAAGGCGAAGTGGATTTGCACAAAACCGTCCCCAACGAATTCCGGGACGCCGCGCGCGCTGCCCGCCAGGACGCCGCCGGCAACCTGGACGACCACCGGCGCGCCATGCTCGTATCGGGGACGGGATGGAAACAGGACCTCGGCAGCGACACCCTGCCGACCGGCAGCCGCCGAGGGAATTCGCACAAGGACACGTCGAAAGTCCTGAGCCGAAGGAGGCCCACCCTCCCGGAAGGGGCCCTTCTCCGCCGGCGGGCGCAAGGGATTGCCGTCCCACCCGGCAGCCTCTTCCGTCCGCGGCGAGCCGGGAGCGGGCAAACGATACCTATCGCCGGCGGGGCGTTGGGACAAGCCACGGCGCGGCGGACTGGTCGCCATGACCAGCCACGTTCCGTCCTGGAGCCGCACCGCGGCGGGATCGGCTCCTGGCACGTCGGGAACTCCGACGGGCTGGCTCCAGGAGAAGCCGTCGGGGCTGGTTGCCTGCCACAGGCCGCCTCCCCGGCCTGGCGGGCCGTCACTGGTTCCGAAAAAAGTGATCTCCTTGCCGTCTGATACCGCGTTGCCCAGCCAACGGCGGCCGTCCCCCACCCGCACATCCGCCGCCCGTTTGAAACTCAAGCCGTCCTGGCTGGTCGCGTGGTAGCCGGTACCCGGACGCGGGCGTTCCGCCCCTCGCGGCGGGGCGGGCTCGCCGGGGCCAATGCCCGCACCGTTATCCGGCGCATAGAGATGGTAAGTGCCCTGATGCAACACCACGGTGCAATCAATGACCGGGCGCCCCTCGATGGCGAACCGGACTCCCGGTTCCATCACATAGTCCACGCCGTTGGTCGAAATGGCCGAATAAATGCAGGGGTGGTGCAGGTCCGGACGGCGGCCTTGCACCGAGGTAAAATACAGTCGCACGCGCCCGTCCGGCAGCGGCACCAGGGTCGGATCGAAAGGAAAGCGCATGCCTGGTGGAAGGCCTTCAAGGCTAATCACGCGCGGGGTGGTCCAGGTCCGGCCTTCATCAGTGGAAAACCGAACCGCCACTTTGTCGAAATCCGCTTCGCTATCAGCCGGGAAATGTTGGTGGGCGGCGAGCAAGCGGCCATCCTTCAGCCGAGCCACCGTCGCCACACCCGCCCGTTCGAACGTGGCCAGTTTTTGCGTCTGCCCGCCCGGGGACACCCGCCAGACGTCCACATCGCAATTCCAGGGACCCGGCTGTTGCCGTCGAGCCTGCGGCGGCGGCTCAGGAAACGCCGGTGCGCCGGCGAAGTCTGGCCGGTTGAGTCCCTGCGGCTGCCCCATGGCGGCTGACGCCGCCAAAAGGACCAGGCAAGTCGAGTGGGCCGGTGTCACGGGCCAAACGCTATCAGAAGAATCTGTCGAGGGTCAATCCAAGCGAAGGGAGGACGTCATACGCCGCCGCACACACGCCCGCCTTGGTCTTCCGCCTCCGTTTTTGGCGTTTTTAGAGAGCGGGGAATTCCGCTTCAGAATTAGGAATAGGCCGGTGACGAGCAACCCCACTGTAAAACCGATAGGAACGAACTTGAACCACAACGGTCCCCAACGAAACGAGGCCCAAGCAAATATCCCCAAGAAAAATGCCACTACTGCGCAGCACAGGCCCAGTATGGTTTTCAGGGTGCTCATTATTTAGGCAGGCTCGCCGGCTTTTCCTGTTGAGTCATTTTCTTCTGCTCTTCCGCGGCTCTGATGAGTTTGTGCATGGTGTCCGTCTTCCAGATGCTGCCCTTTGCCACGTCGAACCACTCATGGGTGGCTTCATACTTGTTGCACAATTTCAGAGTGTGGGACCATTGCTCGCCTTCCTTGAACTTCAACACGGTGTAGTCAGGGGAAACCGAAACGGACTGCATCTTGGTCGGCGGGTCACCGGAGCGCACAACGTCAAAGGGACGACCAACATCGTTCACCACCAGCCAGTATCCGTTGTCATCTTCCCAATGTCCGACCCACGTTTCCGACTTGAATGCTGAAGTGTCCCACGCGGAACGCGGCTCGATAGGCTGCTCGCCACTCATGAGGCGATTGGCCTGCTCAACCAACTCGTTGTAATGCGCTCGGTTTTCATAAGTCGGTTGATACTGCTGGTCGAGGCCGCGCCAGACCTTCAGCACGCGGTCAAGGTGGCCATCCTCGATTTGATGGATTGATGTTTTGATTAGGTCGCCAGTTGCGCCACCATACCAAGCGTTGTAATTGAAACGGGTGAGAAGGCTGCATAGCCCCCAGACGCAGAGCCCCACCAGAAAAAGCGACAATAGCCCAAGGGTGATTCGGAGAGGCCGGTTTCCCCGGAATTCAGCAACCAGCCATGCGATGGGCACGGCCAGTATGGCGGCGACGAGTAGAAAACCAAGTGGCGACATAACGTTCTAGCAAGTTCAGACCGACAACAGCCGGACGAATCACGCATTAGGATGGTGAACCTCAGATGCTGGAGATTCAATTCGTTTTACAGGAGTTTCCCGCACGTGCCGCTATCGTGTTTCGGCTCAACACCGCTGGCCCCGTATCCAAAAGGCCAGTCAATCCCAACACGAATCGAAGGACGTTGCAGCCGTGTTCCCATCCGTTTCAACCTTCATCGTTTGAAGGATGCCGATTTGCGCCAGAACCGTGCCCGGCACGTTTCCGACCGTCCGTCCTTGTGATTCCCTCCGCCCGAACGGAAACGCAACGCCAACCCCCTTGAAACCCCATTTTCCCCATTGCCTCGCCCTTGTTCTGGTTTCTGTTCTGGTTCCAACGGTGAAATGACCCAATTCCCGACGATATCACCCAAGCCGATTGAAAGGTGGATTCCTTAACGAAGCACCGTTTTCCTTGAGTATCCTGATGGAGACCGCAACTCGAAGGCTGGTACGCGAGGCGGGGGTCGAACCCACAACCTTCGGCTCCGGAGGCCGACGCTCTATCCAATTGAGCTACTCGCGCACTGGGCAGGGACCAAGGTAGGACAACAGGCTCCGCAGGGCAACCAGTTTGTGCAGGCAGTTTGCGCCCGGTTTGTGGATGGCGCGCGAGGAGATGAGAGGGCGGCCGGCGGGGTTACGCGCCGGGCACCCGACGTCTGGCGCATAGGGGCCGCACGTGGTGAGGGCGAATGTCCTGAGCAAGCTGGGTGGCCGGGGTTGGAAATCCCGGGTTGAAATTCCCCTTGCGGTCCTGGACCCGGGGCGTAAGTTCGCGGCAGCGGCTGACGCCGTCAGGAGCCGGGACCGGCGGCGCGCGTGGGGCGTGGGTCGCAACAGACCAGGCCCGCTCCGGACTGAACATGCAATGCCATGAAGACTTCACGACTTCCCCATTCTGCAATCGCCACAGCCATTTTGCTGGCCGCCGCGGTCCTGGCAAAGGGCGCGGAGGGTTGGGGCGGCACCTACACCACCAATGCTGAACTGACGCTCAACCTTGTGGGCGCCGGGCAGGCCTATACCGGAACCGTCAGTTTGGGCAACCGGACGTTTCCGCTCAGCGCCCGTGAAAAGGCAGGCGTTTTGGAAGGGAGGTTCAGCAGTGGCGAGCTTCAATTCGAGTTCAAAGCTGCGGTGGAAGGGGACGGGCTGACATTCACGACCGGCGGCACGGCCTATTCGCTGAGCCGCCAAACGGCCACCCCCAATCCGCTGGCGAAACCGGCAAAGGTCAACCCTCTCGCCAAGCCCGACGTCCCTGCCACGGCGGCGACCGGTTCCCGCACGAACGAACCCAGCGGCGCTCCCGCCCGCGGGGCCGCCTGGAAGCCCTACCGACACCCCACGGGTTTAAGCATGGCCTACCCGCCCGACTGGCAGTTGAAGGAACATCCGGGGATGCTGCAGTTGATTCCGCCGGATGCGGCTTCCAATGCGGACGGGCCGACGGAAGCCTACCTTGTGTTTGCGGAGGCTGCCGAAGACATCCGCTCCGCTGAGGACCCGCGCGTCCTGCAGTTGCTGGAGGAGCAACTTCAGCAACTGATGCCTTTCCTCAGGCGGAAGGGCGAGCCGGAGAAGATTCGCGCCGGGGCCGCCCCCGGGGTGCTCGGCATCTGGGAAGGCACCAACCCCAAAGGGATGGCGGTTTGCGCTCAGGCATACGCCACAATTCTGAGGGGTTATGGGGTGGCGCTGGTGGGATTGGGCGACAAGAAACAGGTCGCGGCGCGCGAGAAATCGTTGCGCGGTATTTTCGCCAGCTTTGCCGCCGGTGAAGGGCAAAAGGACCCGCAACTGGCCGGCATTTGGAAGTACTGGCATTACTCGAGCAGCGCACTCGGCGGTTTCAGCACGGAAACCACGCGTTTCCTGACGCTGCGGGCCGACGGCACCTGTCTCTGGTCAAGCCGCAGCGAGAGCGGCGGGTCGGCTCGCGGCACTGATTCCCTGGGGAACGAGACCTGGAGCGCGGGCGTCGCGGGCACCAGCGGCGACAGCGACCGGGGAACCTGGTCCGCAGGCGGCGGCAAACTCTACATCATGTGGCAGAACGGCAGTCTGAGCGAATGGAGCTACAGCCTGGAAGGCCAGGCTGGACAACGCCGCCTGCTGTTGAAAGGAGCGGACCAGTCGAAAGCCGATGAGTGGATGGAAGCGCCGCAGTGATTGCCGGGGAGACGCGGAGCTCAGGCCCTGAGGCCGGCAGGCTCCCCGCGTTAACGTCGCGCCCGTCAGGCACCGCCCCGCATTACAAGGGTTTCCAGCCTTGGAACCGGTAGCGACTGTGAACCCAGAAAAAATCCCGGTTGTTGCGAACGTCGCCTGCGTTCCAATAAAAGCTCTGAATCCCGTTTGCGGAATCGCGCGCGGCTTTGATCGTTGAACCTTCCAGCCACTTGTGGCTTTCGGCATGGCCGTCGGCGAACGACACCGAACTGGTTTCCCCATGAAAAACTGCGAAGGGATCAACCCAACCCGGCGGGCTCGTGTTCAACGCCCACGTGCCGTTGTTGTAGCTTCGCGGGTCGGCTTCCTCGATAAAAACCATGGTCATGGTTGGGACTGAAACCTGGGTTTCCTTGAGGAAAGGCTTTTGATCGGGCTGAGCGTAGCTGGACCACATGCCGCCGGAAATCGTGTCGGATTTTGAATAGCTGTCGTAGGCCCAACCGGAGCCGGGCTTGCGGTTCTTGGTCCGCATATCGCCGGCGCAATGATACACTTCGATATTTTTGCAGTAGGGATACAGCGGCGACGCCATCATGCCCCGCTCATAGGCGGCTTTGGCCTGCGCCGGGGTCATCCCGGCGGTGATGTCCGGCGTGGGGCCCACCCAATAGCCCCCCGCGTAAAGGTCAACCATCCCGGTGGCGTTCCGAAAGCGCGTCGGCAGAAATTCTCCACCGTGGTCAGCCGCGTACATGAGGTAGGCGGTGATGATTTGCCTGCTGTTCGACAGGCAGGCAATGGCATAGCCTTTGGCTTTTGCCCTCGACAGGGCTGGCAACAGCATGGCCGCCAGGATGGCGATGATGGCGACGACAACCAGAAGCTCGATCAAAGTGAAGGCACACCTTCCCCCGAACCAATGCGAACGGCTTTGGCGGTTTTTCCTCATAGGCACTGATGCTGGATTTAATGCACATTAACCTCGTCACCGCCTGGCCACAACTCAAGATTCCGGCGCTGATCACCGCTCCGGCCCAAAAAGGCTGAACTCGGTGAGGGTCGGGCCGTCAGTGGCTTCGGTGATGTTCAACCGCACCCGCTGCGCGGTGACCGGAGCAAATCGCGCCCGAAGTCTGGCCCCCGGCTTTTCTCCCTCGTAACAGGGGGTCCATTTGCCTTCGGCGAAGTATTCGATGGCGAACCTGCGGATGCGGCCCAGTTCCGGGTAGGCCTGCTTGATGACGGCGGAGTTGAAGGTGACCGGTTTGCCGAGGTCCACCTCGAGCCACGCCGACTTCACGCCGGAATCGGTGGCCCAGCGGGTGGTGTCGGATCCATCCACGGCTTTGCCCGGTCCGTAGTTGGGTTCGTTTTTGTAGATGTTGGAGGCCGCGGCCTTGGCCCCCAGGGTCAACGGGACGCCTCCCGGAACCGCCACGGCGGGAAGGCTGCAAGCGGGGCCATCCAGTTCGAGCTTGACGATGGTGTCCAAGGGGTGGCGGTCGGCCTCGGCGACAAGAACCTCAATGCCGTCGGCCGTTTGCCGGACTTTGGCCTCGCCTCGCGGCAGCACGCTGGCGCGCAAAATTCCGGCGGGGATGCGCGGGAGCCGAACCTTGCCGCCATCCCATTCCCGGATGTGGAGGTAGATGAAGTTTTCCTTGCGCGTCGAGACGCCGTAGTCGCCGGGTTTGAACGGTCCCCCGCGCGTGCCGTAGATGCTTTCGCCAAATTCGGAGAGCCAGGCGCCGATTTCCTTGAGGCGCCCCGCCTGATCCGGCGGAATCCTCCCATCCGGCATTGGCCCCACATTCAGGAGCAGGTTGCCATCGCCTCCCGCACAGCCCATGAGCATGGCCAGGCACTCGTCCAGAGATTTAACGCCGTCGCTGGGTCCGCCCCAAGCCCACTGATTGCGGGATGACAGGGTCATGCACGATTCCCACGGTCGCTGGTCATCGTAAGCGCCCACTTCCTGTTCAGGAGTGTAATAATCCGCGTCGGGCGCGAGCATCTGGCGGTTGCTGCCGCCGGGGCCGAGGTCGAGCCGGTTGTTGATGACAATCGCCGGTTGGAGCGACCTCACCAGCCGGTAGGTCGCCGCCTGATCATACACCGGCTCGCGGCCGTCCCAGTCAAACCAAAGCAGGTCAATCCGGCCGTAGCCGCTGAGGAGTTCGCGGACCTCGGACTGCATCCGGGCCAGAAACGCCGGGTTGCGCTCGGTCCGGAAGTCCGGGTCACGCCAGTCCATGGGGGAAAAATACCATCCGATTCGCATTCCCTTGCGGCGGGCGGCGGAGGCCAGTTCCGCGCACACATCGCGCTTAAAGGGTGTGGCGGCGATGTTGTAATCGCTGGCCCGTGAATGCCAGAGCAGAAAGCCGTCGCAGTGTTTGTCGGTCAGGACCAGGTATTTGGCCCCGCCGCGGCGGGCGATGTCCACCCACTCGGCCGCATTGAAGTTGGTCGGGTTGAATTCCTTGTAGAGGTTGTCATAGACTTCGGCCGGCATCGGCCCGCGGTTGGGGCACTTGGGGTTGGTGTTGGCCCGCGACCAACTGATTTCGGCGCCCTTCAGACTGACCGGTCCCCAGTGGATGAACATGCCAAAACGGGCCTCCGCCCACCAGCGAAGGTGTTCGGCATAGGGGCGTGGGAGGGAAGGCGCGGGGGACACTTCGGCGGCGTGTGTCAGCCCCAGGCTTGATGCGAGCACCGCCGCGGCAGCAATACCGTGAAGGGGGTTTTTCATAGGACTTGAGTCTGGCTCGCTCGCTGGAAAAAAGCGAGCCCTTCGGACGGAGGGGCTGGACGCCCTGCCCTGCGCGGTGGGGACGGGCAGACTGGGGGGAGACGGTCAGACGCCGGCGATGCGACGCTTGTATTCGGCCAGGGCGCTTTCGAGGCGTTCTTTCGCGGTGGTATCGCCGGGGACGTTGTGGGAGGGATGGATGTAGAGTTTGACGCCGCGGCCGGCCAGGATTTCGGCGACGGTGCAGACGGTCATCCAGACGCAGGTGACAAAGGCCATGGTGGACACGGGTCCGATCCGGTCCTGGTGGTTTTGGAGGGGGACGGTCGAGTCGCCGATGGGAGCGCACGTGTCCACGACCAGATCGGCGATATCGAAGATGGTCTTGCCGCTGGAATGACGGGTTTGTTTTCCCTTGGCGGCGGCGGCCGAACCGTAGGCGATGACCTTCATGCCGCGCTTTTTGCCCTCGAGCGCGACGTCAATGTTGACATTGTTGATGCCCGAGTGGGAGAAGATCCAGAGGCAATCGCGGGGATCGAAGGTGTAGCCTTTCATGATCTCGACCCCGTAGCCCTCGACCCGCTCGAGGAACACGAATTGATGCACGCCCATCTCGCCGACAATCCGGGTGAAGAAGGTCAGGGGAAGCTCGACCATGGGATGGAAGCCGACAAAGCCGCCGATGCGGGGATACATTTCCTCGACGGGGAGGGTGGCGTGGCCGCAGCCGAAGGTATGCACCCACCGGCCGGCCTGAATCGAATCGGCCATGACCTCGGCGGCGCGGCGGATGTTGTCCATTTGGGTTTGCTCGATGCGGTCCATGACCGTCCGGGCGTGGTGAAGCCATTGCGTGGCGAGATTATTCATGCGCAGGTTTGGATGACGATCGTTTCACTTGCCGCGTGACAAGAAACAACAGGAGGGCGGAAAAAGCCAGACAAACCAGCATGACCACGGTGTATTGCTTCACGCCATGGACCTGGGCGACCGCGCCGAACGTTTTGTTAATGGTCATGTTCCCGATCAGCGCCAGGGTGAAGAGCATGCCAAAGGCCGTTCCCGACTGTTCGGGAAACAGGTCGCCCACGTAGCTTAGAACGATGGGAAAAGCCGCCGCCAGTCCCGCCCCGATCAGGAGCGCGGCGGTCAGGGCGGTGCCGTAGGCGGTGGACCCCGCCAGCAGAAGCGCGCCGGCCGCCGTGAGGCCGATCGAACTGAACAGCACCGCATCGGAGCGAACCCGCTTGAGCAGCCAGCTTAGCGCCAGCCGCGCCACCACCATCGCCGCCGTCACCGCCACCAATCCCAGCAGCGTCTTCCACTCCGCGGCGTGTTCTCCGCTCAAGGTCACCTTGCGGAAATAGCGGGTCATCCAGTCGTTGGACATGCCTTCCATCCCGCTTTGTATCGCCAGCGCCAGGCCGGCGAACAGGAAGATGGGATGCTTCAGGAGGGCGAACCGGGCGCGGGGGGGCGCCGCGCCCCGTTGTTGTTTGGGCGGCGGGAAACCAATGGCCAGAAAATACGCCACTGGCAGGACGGCCACGGCGCCGATGCCGGCGACGATCGTCTTCAGCGCGAAATGATGCGAGAGCATCGCCAGCGTGCCGGGCATGCCGAGGGCGCCGATGCCGAAGAAAACGCCCAGCAGACTCAGCCGGGCGCCGCGCTCGCCTTCGCTGACATCCGCGGCGAGGGCGTTGGTCGCCCCGTTGAGCACGCCGCCCCCGAAGCCAATCAGAAAGACAAAGAATTGAATCCAGCCCCTCGTGGCGGCAAAAGCCATTCCCTCCAGCCCCGCCATGACCAGCAGCGCGCAGGCGGCCAGCAGCCATTTGTAGCCAAAGCGGTCCACGACCGGCCCGAAGACCAGCGACCCGGCCAGAATTCCGAATGGCAGCAGCGCGGTGAGCGTGCCGATTTCGTTGTCGCTCAGGCTGAAACGGTCGGCCAGCATGTTGTTCACCGAGCCGAGCGAAAGGAAAACGATGCCGAACAGCAGCATGCCCAGGCAGGCGGCGGCAAAGACCCGGTTGCGATGATACATGCGGGGGGTCTTATACAAATGGGTTTGACGATTGCCAAGCCAATCTTGCCGCGCCCAGCAGCCCCGCGTCGCCGCCGAGCGCCGAGCCGACCCATTCCACCTGCCGCATCGCCACCGGTTGCGCCCATCGCGCGGCCTCGGTCTGAATCCGTTGCAGCAGCCGGAGCCCCGGTCCGAACACCCCGCCGCCAAACACAATGCGCTCGGGATTGAACAAGCTCACCAGGTTGGCCACGCCCATGCCCCAGAATTCGACCGCCTGCTCGATCGCCCGCCGCGCGGCTGGATCGCCCTTTTCCCAGGCCGCGAACACCTCCTGAGCCGATTCAAAACCCGGCGCCTGCGTCCCGCCGCGCGGTGTTCGCCCCTGTTTCTTTCGGAGTTGCGATGCGACGCGGGCCAGTCCGGGCCCCGAAGCATGCGCTTCAAAACAGCCGTGAATGCGGTACTGGGGCTGGAATGGCCGGTCCAGCGCCATCCAGCCAATCGAGCCGGCAATGCCTGCCGCGCCGCGCAACACCCGCCCGTCGCACAGGATGCCCGCCCCGATGCCCGTCCCAACCGCAAGGTAGATGGCGTTGCGGCATCCCCGCGCGGCCCCACGCCATTGCTCGCCCAGGATGTAGCAGATGCGGTCACTTTCCATCTCAACCACCACCGGCCGGCGCCGCAGCGCGGACCGGACCTCGGACCGCAGCGGATAGCGGGTCCAGCCGGGGATGTTGGGCGCCCACACTCGCCCCGTTCTCTGATTGCTGATGCCCGGGACCGCGATGCCAACGCCGAAAAGCTCCTCCCCTTCCGTTCGAACGACATCCTCCAGCGCGCGCAACAGCCGCCGGATCAGCCCGCCCACCGCCCCGCCGGTCCGGCCTGCCAGCGCGGCTTCCTGCCGGTGCAGCACCTGCCCGCGCCGGTTGACCACCGCACCGGCCAGTTTCGTGCCGCCCAGGTCCAAAGCGATGACACGCATAAGTCAGCGGAGAAAAAGCTGCGCGGCTGAATCCGCAAAGCGCAAGCCCAAAGCCGTGAGCCGGAAGCCCTGCTCGTCCACCCTGCCCCACCCCCGTCGCGCGGCTTCCTCCATGTCCGCCGCCCATTCGTTGCGCAAATCATAACCCGTGACCTTCTGGAAATCCCCAAACGGCCAGCCGGCGACCATCCGCAGCCCAAAGGCGGCGGTCTCCCCCGCGCGGGCCAGAGGCGAAAGCGTCTCGCTGAACTCGATGGCCCGCCTGCCGTGTTCGATTTGCTCGCAATACAGAAGGGTATTGGACCCGTTTCGCGTTCGAACGCCCCGCACGTAGCCGGTGGCGCTCGGGCCCGCCCCGTGAAAATCCCCGCCGCGCCAGTAGTTCACGTTGTGGCGGCAGGCCCGTTCCGGCACCCGCGTAACGAGTCCCGGCGCGCCCGTCTCGACGTCGGGTCCCCGCGCAAAATTCGCAATTTCGTACTGGCGGAGGCCCGCGGCTTCCGCCGCCTCGCACAATTCCTCATACATTGCGCAGGCCAAGTCCTCGTCCTCGGCCACCTTCCCGGCTTCCAATTGCGCATAGAACCGGGTGTCCTCCTCGTAAATGACTTCGTAGGTCGAGAGATGTTCGCTGCCCAGCGCGAGCGCCTCCCGCAGCGTCTCCCGCCAAATCCCGAGCGTCTGGCCCGGAATTGCGAACATGAGGTCCACGTTCACATTCTCGAATCCGGCGCGGCGCAGGATGTCGAACGACTTGAACACCATCGCGCGCGAATGAACGCGTCCCAAACGCTCGAGCAGCGAGTCGTTCAGCGACTGAACGCCCATGGAAACGCGGTTGACCCCAAACGAGCGCAACAGCTTCGCCTTGTCCAGCGACACCGTCGCGGGATTGCACTCGACGGTCCATTCCGCCGCCCCCAGCAGATTCAGGCGCTCCATCGCGCCCAGAATCTGCTCCCATTGGCGCAAGGTGAGCAGCGAGGGGGTGCCGCCGCCAAAAAACACCGTACGGAGGCGCAGCTCGGGAGCCAGCCACTCGAGTTCCTTGACCAGGGCCGCCACATAGCGGTTGATGGTTTCGCCACTGGAAGGCTCCGAGTAGAAAGCGCAGTAATCGCACTTCTGCGCGCAGAAGGGCACGTGCACGTAAAGACTCTCAACCATGAATCCGGCCCAGCATAATGCCTTGGAGCGTCCGGGGAAACCCCGGAAAAAAGACATCAGGGAAAAAGGGTGGCGGGCCTGAATTGGGGACGCGCAACGGAGTGCGCGCCTGACCCTGGCAGGCGGTTGGCAAGCGAGTGATTACAACCCCGGGGCGCAGAAATCCAAGGCGCCGCGCATTGCGCGCCCTATTCCGTCCGGCGGCGGCGCGAGGGGGCATGAGCCCCGGCCGCGGCCGGCGTTTAGGCTTGCCAGAGTGGGGTGGACACGCCATGGAGTGGGAATGAGGAATTTGTTGGCACTCCATGGCTCGCTGGCCTGCCTGGCCGCGTGGTGCGGCGGGTCGCAACCGTTCGAGCATCGGGTTATTTACCAGGACACAAAGTTTTACAGCGCGTTTCCTTCAATCGTGCGCCGGGCCGACGGCGAGCTCCTGGTGGCCTTTCGCCGCGCGCCGGAGCGACGGCATTTGGGCGAAGCAGGCTCGACGCACACCGACCCCAACAGCCAACTGGTCCTGGTCCGGTCCCGGGACGAGGGCACAAGCTGGAGCGAACCGGAACTGATTTATGCCCATCCTTTCGGCGGGTCGCAGGACCCCTGCCTGTTGCAATTGCGCGACGGGTCGCTGCTGTGCAGCAGCTACGGCTGGGCGCTGCTCAATGCGCGGTTTGCCGCCCAACTCACGAACACCCTGCGGCACGGCAGTTTTGCTTTTCTGGGCGGTTATGTTCTGCGCTCCGAAGACAACGGCCGTTCCTGGCAGGGGCCATTCGAGCCTCCCCATGTGGCGGCTGATGCAACGCGGGACATTTTTGGGCGCCCCACTCCGGCCTACAACCGGGGCGCCGCCTGTCAGGGACGAGATGGCAGAATCTATTGGGTGGTGGCC
>ERZ795052.3866-NODE-3866-length-16056-cov-6.584963_pt1 | contig 16056 bp, 14 predicted proteins | sample MGYA00375136_ERZ795052 | MGnify/ENA primary metagenome ERZ795052 (study PRJEB30181, sample SAMN05720156) | activated sludge metagenome | isolation source: Anaerobic digester | place: Japan | collected 2015-05-26 ... | reverse complement strand
CTGGTAGCAGTTAGGGAAATACCAAAAGGGATACCCTCATCCCGTAAATTTTTCATCGCCTTAAGAATTCTCTTATGAGTGCCCTGACCACGGCGTTCATCGGTTTCTTTAGCAAAACCCTCGACCGAAATAGCTAAAGTAATATTGCCTGTTTCGGCCAGTTTTCTAGCCATTTTTTTATCAATTAAAGTGCCGTTGGTAAAAATTAGGAAAAAATTATCTTGGTGATTTTTCGCCAGATCAATGATTGTTTTTCCCTGACTTTGCCATAATAATGGTTCTCCTCCGGAAACAACTGTGAACCAGGAGGCCCAATCTTGGCTTTTCTCGGTAATAATCCGGTCCACCGTTTCCCAATCTAACTTTTCACAGGCGGCTGAAGAACTATTGGCATAACAGCCTGTACATTTTAAATTGCATAATTTACCCGGACTAACGGTTAAAAATCCTGGTGGGCAGAAACCATATTTGTCTTTAAATGCCTCAATTTTTTCCTTGCCTGTTTGCCAAGCGTGTAAACCTTTGGGCAAAACTGAATTATAGAGTGACCGGTTGTAAGTTGGGTGACGATTAATTTGGGTTAAAACTTTATCCAACGATTTAAGAAGAGCCCGGCCCATATAGAATTTATCTGCCTGGACCTGATAGGGATAATTAGGATTTTCGAGAGTGGTTCGACGCAAATTTTTTTCCATTAACCCTAAAATAGTTTTCCGGGCCAACGGCCTTTTAGCCAAATTTTTTGCTACTTGAGGTGAAACATTACTGATCAAATCCCAAAAGGCTTTACCGGTTTTTGATTTTAACGACGAATTTAAATTCATTTAATGAGAGGGAAATAATAAAGCAATAATTTGATTTGACATTTTTTTAGGACTAATTTCTTTGTTAAGAAAAGAGTATTCCAATAAAAGGCTATCCATCATTCCGGTTAAGAGAAAGGTTAATAACCGGCTATTAGACTCTGATATTGTTTTGCCATTAGACAGGGCTTCTTCAATAGTCGGTCGAATTAATTCTATTATTTGTTCTTTTAATTTAGTAATGTGCTGGGTAATGCGATTATCAGCCGACGGTATTTTTATCATTACTCCCTTAACCAGATTTTTTTCTTTTAAACCAAAATCTAAATAGTTTTTGATGAGCCGCCTTAATCTTTTTCGGGCATTTTTTTCTTCTGCAACCTTTTTAATCATTGAACTCAAATCGGTGAAAACCTCATCAAGGACCTTTTGGTAAATTTCAGCTTTACCGGCAAAATGATAATAAAGGGCGGTTTTGGTCACATTCAGTTTTTTGGCAATATCACTCATGGAAACCCCAGCATAACTGGATTCGGAAAAAAGATTTCGAGCTGTTTTTATAATCTGTTTTTTAGGAGTTTGGCCTTTCATTTTTTACCGGCCGGTAAGTTAATTAGATAGTATAGCAAGGAAGGAGAAAAATTGTCAATAATCCTCAAGTTGACATGGGTAGGTGAAGACTCGATAATGACAATAAAAGTGAAAATCAGAAAGATTGTCGGATTTATCGTTATTGTTGTGGTGGTTATCTTGATTGGCGTTGGTTTCAAAAAAGGAAAAGGTGAAATAGAGAAGAATCCGATTAGAAATGAAGAAATAAAGCCGAATTCCCCGCCAGAGGTTGTCCTAATTGCTGTCGGTGATATTTCTTTTTCCCGGGGGGTGGAACGGATGGTTAAAAAACAGAACGATATTAATTATCCTTTTGAGAAAATTGAAGCCTATTTAAACAGCGCCGACTTGGTTTTTGGCAATTTAGAAACTCCGATTACGACCGGGCGGGAAATTCAGACCGGCGAAATGATTTTTAGATCAAACCCGGGAACAGAACAGGCTCTGAAACGAGCTGGTTTTTCTATTTTATCTTTGGCTAATAATCATACCCCCAATTTTGGCGAAAAAGGATTAAAAGATACTTTTAATTATCTTACAGAGACTGGCATTAGCTATGTGGGGGCTGGTGAAAATAGTTCAGAGGCTTATCAACCAGTTTATTTAGAAAAGAAAGGAATAACTTTTGCCTTTTTGGCCTATAATGATACCGATGTCGTTCCGGTTTCTTATGAGGCTACCGATATTCGGGCGGGAACGGCCTTTATGCGAATAGATAGAATGACAGCCGCTGTTAAAGAAGCCAAACAACAGGCCGACTTTGTCATTGTTTCGATGCATGCTGGCGACGAATATACTCCTCAACCTAACCAATCTCAGTTAAATTTTGCTCATGCGGCCGTTGATGCTGGGGCTGATTTAATTCTCGGTCACCATCCCCATGTTGTTCAAACTATGGAAAAATACCGTGAAAAATATATTTTTTATAGTTTAGGTAATTTCGTTTTTGATCAAATGTGGTCGGCAGAAACCAAAGAAGGTTTAGCCGTCAAGATTAATTTTTCTCCCGATAAAATTAATAATATATCGTTTTTTCCTATAGTTATGGAAAATTTAGGCCAACCTCGAGAGGCCACCGGAAGTGAAGCAGCCAAAATTTTATCTAGATTAGAGCCAATTTAGTTTTTATGTTATCCTTAAAATACTATGACCCAAATTGATCCTTCTATTTTTAAATCTTATGATATTCGAGGTGTTTATCCCACCCAGCTGGATGAGGAGGTCGCCTATAAAATTGGCCGAGCCTATGGTACTTTTATTCAAAACGAAAATCCCGGTCGACAATTAACAATTGTTGTTGGCCGTGATATGCGCCTCTCCAGTCTGTCTCTAAAAGAAAAGTTGGTTGCTGGTTTGCTTGACCAGGGATTGAATGTGGTTGAAATTGGTTTAACCAGTACTCCAACGATGTATTTTGCTACAGCTTTTTACGGCTATGATGGTGGTGTTGAGATTTCGGCTTCACATAATCCAAAGGAATATAACGGTTTTAAATTAGTTCGAGCTAGAGCGGTACCTATTTCCAGTGAAACGGGGATCAATACTATCCGAGATTTAGCAATTGCCGCCAATTTTATTGAACCATCTACAAAAGGTACTTTAACCGAAAAACAGGACGTTTTAACTGATTTGGTTAAATCAGAAAAAGAAGAATGGTCAATTAATTTCGCCAATCTTAAACCTTTAACCATTGTCGTTGATGCGGCCAACGCTATGGGGGCGATTGATTTTGAGGCCTTTTTTCAAGGTCTGCCGGTTAAATTATTAAAATATAATTGGGAGCTCGATGGTCATTTGCCATCCCACGAACCTAATCCCTTAATCGAGGAAAATTTGAAAGTGGCTCAGGAAGCAGTGGTTAAGGAAAAAGCTGATTTGGGTATTTGTCCTGATGGTGATAATGATCGGATTTTCTTTATTGATGAAAAGGGAGAAGTTATTCGTCAGGAAATCCTTCGCGGCTTAATGGCCCAATCGGTACTTAAAGATTTTCCCGGCGCTGCCGTTTGTTATGATATTCGCCCCGGTCGGATTACTAAAGATTTAATTGAACAGGCCGGCGGCCGGGCTTTTGTAGTCCGAGTTGGTCATTCCCATATTAAAGAAGCCATGCTTAAAGAAGGGGCGGTTTTTGGCGGCGAGTCATCCGGTCATTATTTTTATAAGTTTTCTTACGGTACTTTTGAATCACCGGCAGTTTTGATTTGGAAATTTTTAGAATTTATTTCTCTTCAAAATAAGCCGGTTTCTCAAATCATTGCTCCTTATCGGATTTATTTTAATTCCGGCGAGATTAACTCCGAAGTTAAAAGTATTCCTGATACTTTGGCTAAAATCAAAGAAAAATACAATGACGGTGAACTAAATGAAATTGACGGTATCACTCTTACTTACCCCGATTTCTGGTTTAATGTCCGGGGAAGCAATACCGAGCCATTAATTCGCTTGACCCTGGAAGCCAAAACGAAGGATTTGATGGAGAAAAAAAGGGACGAAGTTTTAGCACTTATTCGTGAATAAGCGTTCCGATTCTTTCGCCGTTTAGGATCTTTTCGATATTATTTAGATCGTTGATATTAAAGACAATTATCGGCATTTTTTCTGCTCGGCATAAAGCTAGAGCTGTTTGGTCCATAATGCCTAAATTTCTTTGGATTACTTCTTTAAAAGTAATTGTCTCAAATTTTTTTGCCTTTTTATTAATTTTAGGATCTTGATCATAAACTCCATCAACATTACTTCCTTTTAAAATAACTTCACAGTTTAACTCCAAAGCTTTGAGGGCGGCGGCACTATCAGTAGTGAAGTAAGGATTGCCTGTCCCTCCACCTAAAATAACAATTTTGCCTTCCTTTAGATAACTTAAAGCCTTCCTTCTAATAAAGGGTTCAGTCACACTTTGAATGGTTAGTAAAGTCATAAGTCGGGCCTCCATCTTATTTCTTTCCAATTCCGCCAAAAGGGCCAAGGAGTTAACTACAGTCGCCATCATCCCGATATAGTCGCCGGTAACCCGGTCAGCACCATCACCGGTATTTCTACCTCGAAAGATATTGCCAGCACCAACAACCACCGCAATTTCTGTCTGGTATTTATTTTTAATTTTAGCCAGACATTTGGCAATTTCACCAATTTTATCGAAATTAAGCGTTTTACCTTCGTCTTGACCAAACAACTCGCCAGTTAATTTGAGCAGGACTCTTTTGTATTTCATAAATTAAGTATAGCAAACTAGACAATGGGGATTGTTTTCAGGAATTATGTGCTATAATCCCGCTAAAGTGGAACAAGACAGAAGTTTGATTACCTTAGAGAATTATATTGATGAGAGCTTAAAAACTTTCAAGAACAGCGATTTATTAAGAACCTTTTCCGTCAAAATTAAGGATGACAAGGGTAGGTTAGTCGATTGTTTTTTGGAAAAGGGTAACAAGGAAATTTTCCCTTACCAATCATGTTTAAAATTACATCGAGGTGAGGAAATATATGAGCTGATCGCGGATGAAATTGAAAAAGGAAGAAGACTGATTAAAGACCAGCAAGAGAAAGAAGAAGTGATCAGAGAAGTTAATTTTGTTATGATGGAGAACCATGAGGCCTTACAATCAAAAATTTTACGGAATTTTCTCCCTGCTAAAACCAATATTTACTGTCCCAATCAAGACGAACCATTTCGATTTAAACAAGAAAAATTAGCCTTATTTAAGGCTATTTATCATAAAATAAGACGATTGCCGCTAAATTTAAAAATAGATTTAATCTACCGCAACATTCCTTTGACTTTTTATATTGAGCATCCTTATAAGTTAGATGAAAGTGATTTGGATTTTTTGGACGATAAAAAAGAATCTAAAAACTTTTTCTATCGGGCCGTAATTCAATTAAAAGAAAGACCCAACGAAACTGATAAAGTTAGTTATCCGATTTCCCCAACAATGGTTTTTCATAAAGTTAAAATTGCTGGTACTTATCATTTTCGTGATTGGAATGGTTCCAGAACTGAATATCAGGAATTAATTAAATTTCTCGATGAGGCTGCCTTAAGCTATAATCAACTTAATGAAAATTTTGGTTATCAACCCCGGCTCAACCACCACCAAAATTGCTCTTTTTAACGACCAGGAAAAAATTTGGAGTTATCAATTTGATCATAATCTTGACCATCAGACGGGGTTGGAACAGCGTTTAGTTTTAATTCAGGAATATCTTCAGAAAAATAAAATTGACCAACTTGAGGCAGTTATTGGCCGTGGGGGAATGTTGCCGCCGTTAATTTCGGGAACTTATGAAGTCAATCTTAAGATGCTTGACGATTTGGCGAATCGCCCCCTGGCGGTTCACGCTTCTAATTTGGGAGCACCTTTAGCTAAAGCCATTGCTGATCGATTTAAAGCCAAGGCTTATATTGCTGATCCGGTTACTACAGATGAAATTGAACCTAAACATAAAATTACCGGTTTTAAGGAAATAAAACGTTATGCCGCTTGGCATTGTCTTAACCATAAGGCAGTGGCCCGGCAATATGCTGCCGACATTGGCCGGCAGTATGAAGATTTAAACTTAATTATCGGCCATTTAGGCGGCGGTTTTTCCTTCGCCGCCCACAAAAAAGGCCGGGCGGTCAACGTTATTAATGCTCTGGCCGGCGAGGGAGTTTTTACTCCTGAACGCTCTGGGGCTTTACCGGCGGCCGATCTAATTAAACTTTGTTTTTCCGGCAAATTTAAACAAGAGGATTTGCAGAAAAAAGTAGCTGGCAAAGGCGGTTTAGCCGATCTTTTGGGGACAAAAGATGTCGCTTATCTCCGTCAAAATTATGACCGTCTCGATCAATTCACCAAAGATGTTTTAGAAGAAATGATTTTCGGCATTGCCCGCTGTCTGGCTTCTCTAGTGCCCGATTTTGAAGGTGAGAAAATTGATCAGATTTTAATTACCGGCGGTTTAGCCCAATGGCCGCTGATTACCGATAAAATTAAATTTCTTTTAAATCAGGTTCCTATCGGTATTTCTGTTTATCCTGGTGAGAAAGAAATGGAGGCTCTGGCCGCCGCGGTTGGGCGGGTGTTGAAAGGTACGGAAAAACTCCAAAAATATACATAGTCGTGGTGAAGTTTTCTCGCCTTTTCTATCTCTTGACAAATAGCCTATAATATGATATAATTAACTTATGACCCTTGAAGCGTTAGTCGGTTTAAGTCAGAAAGAGCGATCAATCCAAATTACCCGTGATTTATTTAATCGGGTTATCAGTTATCCTGGTTATCCTGCTTATAGGGATGAAATTGTAGCCGTGTTTGATTCTTGCCGGGATGATAAAAACGCCTTGGTAATAATGATGGTTGATCGCGGCCGGCAATTCTATCTTAAATGTTTTGTTGATGCTGTTATTGGCGTTGTGAGTTATCAACTAAAAACAAAAATAATTCGGTATGACCGGATTAGTCGTTCGCCCGATTTTAATGCCTTCGAATTTAAACAACTGACCCTTAATTATTTTAATAATTTATTTTCTGTCAAAGAAATTGATACTAAATGGGTCAGGGGCAGTGACACTTACAGACAATTTATGAGTCAATATAATAAATATCGAAATAATCTTATAGAAGCGGCCAATACCACTTGGTCAGCCAAAACTAACGCTAAATTAGGTTATTTTATTGTTAGTCCTAATGATATTGCAATTGATCAAGTTGAAAATAGTATCAGAATTCAATTTCGTAAAAATTAACAAAACAGTATAATAAAAGGGTGAAGTCAACTTATTGGCTGATTTTTTTTCTGGCCGCTTTAGTTACTTTTTTAACTTTAGTGAGATATTTTTATTTGGCCGGCTGGTTTTAAGGTAATGAAAACACAGAATTTTAATAAAGGCCGGCTGGGAGAAGAAATAGCCCGTAATTATTTAGAGCGAAAAGGATATGAAATTATTGAACAAAATTACCGGGTTGATCAGGGAGAAATTGATCTGATTGCCATTAATAACGACTGGTTGGTTTTTGTTGAAGTTAAGATGAAAGTTGGTGATTTATATGGCACCCCGGAGGAGATGATTTCCAAGGGTAAGCTTTGGCAAATCCGACGGGTAGCGGAAATTTGGCTGTTAAACCATGAAAAAATGAGACAAAAATACCCTCAGCAGAGAATCGATGCTGTTTGTTTGGTAGTTGATAAAGATTATCAACTGGTTTCCTTAAAACACTATGACAATATCTAATTAGAATCATGGCTTCTATTTTTGATAAACTTCACTACCGGGGTAATTGGAATGAAAATCTTTTTAAAAAGACACTAGCAGTAGTGGGTACCAGGCAAATGACCCACTATGGGGAGAGGGTTATCGACAAATTAATGCCCGATTTGGTCGCTAATGAGGTAACTATTATTTCCGGTTTTATGTATGGAATTGACAGCGCCGCCCATAAAAAATGCTTGGAATTAGGAGGCAAAACTATTGCCGTTCTCGGCAGTGGTCTTAATCACCTTTATCCGTCGAGCAATCAGAAGCTTTATCAGGCAATTATTGATAAGGGCGGTTTGGTTATTTCGGAATTTGACGATGATTTTAAACCAACCTTATGGAGTTTTCCTCAAAGAAATAGAACCGTCGCCCGATTGTCAACTATTGGAATTTTGATTATTGAGGCCGGAGTTAAATCGGGCAGTTTAATTACGGCCAAACTGGGGCGGCAAATGGGTAAAAAAGTTTTTGCTGTTCCTGGGCCAATCACTTCTTTGGTTAGTGCCGGCACTAATTTTTTGATTAAAAATAATTTAGCTAAAATGGTCACTGACATCAGTGACATTTTGGAGACTAAAAGCGAATTTACTCAGGAAAAATTTTTAAGGGATTTAGATCGAACCGAAGAAAAAATTATGAAATTACTGGCCAATGAAGAATTGACTATTGATGAAATTGCCCACAAAACCGGTATTAGTATCGCCGATTTGTCGGTAAAACTATCAATGATGGCGATGAAGGATTATATAGAGGAAAGTAATGGCAAATATCTAGTAATTAATGATTAGCAACTCGCTATTGGGCAGGCAGGATTTTTAATTCGTAATTCGTAATTTTTAATTATAAAATAGATTGTGTTAACCAAAGTTCTGTCGGTGGCTAACTACGGCCTAAAAGCCGTTAATGTTGATGTCGAAGTGGATATTGCCCGAAAAGGCTTTCCGGGAATCGGTATTGTTGGTTTAGCTTCCAGAACCGGTGAAGAGACTAAAGAACGGGTTAAAACAGCCATTATTAATTCTGATTTTGATTTCCCTAACGCTAAAATCACTATTAATTTAGCGCCGGCCGATTTACCCAAAAACGGCCCTGGTTATGATTTACCCATTGCTGTCGGTTTACTGGCTAGTATGGCTGAAATTACTTTGCCGGAGGAAAAAAGTTATTTCTATGGCGAACTATCACTTGATGGAAGTTTGCGCCACACCAAAGGTGTTTTCTTATTAGCCATTCAGGCCAAGGAAGAAGGGGTTAAGAATATTTTTGTTCCCCGGCTTTGTGCTAATGAGGCGGCGGTGATTAATGATTTAAATGTTTATCCGGTGGACGATTTAAGATCGCTTATTCGTCATTTGAGGGGAGAGAGGCTGATTGAACCGCTGAAAATTATTAATCCTGAAGATCTTTTGACTGATATTCGCCCCGAATTTGATTTTACTGAAGTTTTAGGTCAGGAACAAGCCAAACGAGCTTTAGAAATCGCCGCTGCCGGCGGCCATAATTTATTTATGATGGGAACTCCCGGTGCCGGTAAAACCATGCTATCCCGGGCTATGCCGGGAATTTTACCCGATTTAACGGAAAAAGAAAGTTTAGAAGTTACTAAAATTTATTCGGTTACTGGTAATATTCCGCCGGGGGCTTCATTAGTTCGTCACCGGCCATTTCGTTCGCCTCACCATACCACTTCAACAGTAGCTCTCATTGGCGGCGGTACTAATCCCCATCCCGGTGAAGTTTCCTTAGCCCATCGCGGCGTTTTATTTCTGGATGAATTCCCCGAATTCAACCGGGATTGCCTTGAGGCTCTTCGACAGCCATTGGAAGATGGTCATATCTCTATTGCCCGGGCGGCCGGTTCAGTCGATTTTCCAGCCCAATTTATTTTGGTAGCCGCCGCTAATCCTTGTCCCTGCGGCTATCTCGGTGACCCTAAAAGAGAGTGCCGTTGCACTCTGCATCAAATCGTTAATTATCAGAAAAAACTTTCTGGTCCGATTATGGATCGAATTGACCTGCATTTAAATGTGCCGCCGGTGGATGTTAATAAACTAATGATTGATCAGTCACAATCAAATGCCGAACCATCGGCTGTTATTAAACAGCGAGTTATAACTGCCCGCCAAATTCAAAATAAACGTTTTGCTAAATTAGCCCATGTTCATACCAATTCCGATATGAAAAATTGCCACTTAAAAGCATTCGCCCAATTATCGGACAAGGCCAATTTGCTTTTAAAGCAAGCCGTTAATAAATACGCTCTTTCTGCCCGGACTTATTTTCGCCTGATTAAGGTTGCTCGAACGATTGCCGATCTAGCTGGTTCCGCCGTTATTAGTGATATCCATGTTGCCGAATCACTTCAATATCGGATCAGAACAAGTGAATGAAATAAAATTCGGTTATAATTCAATTATGATTAACATTTTAATTGGATTTAGTGGAGGCCTTATCAGGGGTTTGGTTGGTTTTATAAAAAACAAAACTTTTGAAAAAACCACTCAATTTAAAATCCAATATTTCCTGGCGGCCGTTTTGATCTCGGGTATTGTCGGCGGCGCTGCCGGTCTGCTGGCCGATGGTGCTTGGCAGATTGCTTTTTTGGCAGGTTATGCCGGAGCTGATTTCCTCGAAGGTCTCTATAAAATCAAATTAGGTCAGCAATTAGCGGCCAAATAATCCTCTTTTAGGTTAAAGAGGGGGTTTTATCTGATTAAACCCCGACTGATGGATTCGCCGGTATGAATTCTTTTAATAGCTTCAGCTAAAAGCGGGGCAATGGAAACTACTTGGATTTTAGGATGTTTAAGCACTTCTTCCCGATGATCAATAGTATCGGTGACAAACACTTTTTCAAAACCGTTAATGGTTTCCAAGGCTTTTTCCGAAAAAATGCCGTGGGTTGCCGCTGCGTAGATTTTTTTGGCGCCGCGGGCCCGGAAGAGATCTCTTGCTTTGGCAATCGAACCGGCAGTGCTGATAATATCGTCGACTATCAGAACATTTTTTCCGGTGACCTCGCCAACCATGGTTAAAACTTCGGAATGATCATGTTGATTGATATCCCTATCTTTCAAAACGATAACAATGCCTTTGGCTTTCAAACATTCCTCGTAATGCTTGGCTCTTTTGACTCCGCCGGCATCGGGGGAAGCGACAACTAAATTGGCAATTTTTTCCCGCCGCAATCGGGGAATTAAAGAATAGCTGGCAAACAAATTATCCCAAGGCTGTTGAACAAATCCCTGCTCCTGATTGGCGTGAATGTCAATGGTGACAATTCGATCAACGCCGGCTTTGACCAAAATATTAGCAACGACGGCTGAGCAAATAAAGACCCTGGCCCTGTCTTTTCTATCCTGCCGGCCGTAGCCAAAATAGGGAATGACGGCGGTAACTTCGGCCGCCGAGGCTCTTTTAGCGGCATCAGCCATGAAAGCCAATTCCATAATGTAATCATTGACCGCCGGTGGTGAGGTCGATTGGATGATAAACACCCGACGGCGGCGAAGATTTTCAGGAATAAAAATGTCGATTTCACCATCGCCGAAATGGGAAACAGGACAATAAACGGGCATTGGTTTAGACCGGGCTTTATTTAAAATTTTACCTATTTTTTGGGCTAATTTTTGGTTAGATGTTCCTGTTAATAAAACAAGGTCGTTGATTTCTTCCAACTTTAGTTTTGATTTCATCAGTGACTCCACGGGGAATTGAACCCCGGTTGCCAGGATGAGAACCTGGCGTCCTAGCCGCTAGACGATGGAGCCGATCATGTATAATTAACTCAGATGTATTTTATCAAATATAAATCCCAGATTCTTCTTATTTTCTTGACTTTAATCGCTACTTTATCACTCTGGCTGACTTTTTATTATCAACTGCCTCAAAAAATAGGCTGGCCGGCAGTTAGTCTGGAGACTGTTTTTGCTAATTACGACGGCCCTAATTATTTGGCTATTAGTAAATGCGGCTATGATAAAAATTGCCTTGGTCCTAATTTTTCTTTATCCCAACCGTTGGAATATTATCCGGCTCATTTTCCCGGCTACCCAATGTTAATCCGATTTTTCAGCAATTTTACTACCGGCCCGAAAGCGATGCTATTAGTCACCCTACTTGGTTCAATTTTATTAACTTTAACTTCTTATGCCCTGTTTAAATCCTTTTGGCTTTCTTTTTTTCTTCTCTTTTTTCCACCACGTCTTTTCATTCTCCGGGCTGTTGGTGCTCCTGAAACCTGGTTTATGGCGCTAACTTTGTGGTCGATTTTATTTTTTAAAAGAAGAAAATTTTTTATTTCGGCCATTTTGGCCTCATTATCATTGCTTTTTAAAACTCCCGGGGTTCTTCTCGGTGTAACTTACCTAATTATACTGTTAAAAGAGCTTGTAGAGATGCGCAGTTGTGCGTTTTTACATAATAAAATTCTGCCTGCCAACAAGCAGATTAAGAATTATTTGCCTTACTTATTAATGCCATTAGTTTTACTGGGAATTTTCTTTTATTACCGTGGTCAAACAGGCGATTTTTGGGCTTATTTTCATTCCGGCGACAATTTCCACCTTAACCCTTTGCCTTATTTGGTTTTTATTTCCACCAAATCATGGGTTGATACGATTTGGCTGGAAGACATTATTTATATTTACTTCTTAGCAATTTTAACAGTTCAAAAACTTTGGCGGCAATTTAAATTTGATATTTTAACTATTTATCCTGCCGTTTTTACCATGGCGACTCTTTTCGTGGCTCACCGCGATATTTCCCGTTATCTTGCTCCGGTTTACCCTTTCGTTTTATATGCCTTTAAAGATAAACTGGAAAATAAGTCTTTTAGATTTATCCTCTGGATTCTTTTGCCGGCCGTCTTTTTGTATGCAGTTAATTTTATTACCGGCAATACCGCTCCGATTGCCGACTGGGCGCCGTATTTATGAATTCCGCCGTTATTGAAACCCATTTAAAAAACTGTTATGCCAAAGTTTTTAGCGGCCGGGAATTTGATTTAAAAGACTTGGAAGAATCCTTTTTGGCTATGGCGCCGATTTTAGGTAAAAACAGTTGGGATTATGCTCGCCGTCGTCTGCCGGCCGAGATTGAAAATCACCCTAAAATCTACCTGGTTTCAACCAAAAATCAATTAAATAAAATTGATGTTCGGGTAAATAATTGGCGGCGGGTTAAGACTGAATCCCGGCGCCGTTTTAGTTATTATAACCAGGTTTTAAATTGCCTTGCTTTCCAAATTAGTTCCGACGCTGATATTGATGACTTAATTAATAATTTCCTGGCTTTAGGTAAAAATTTTAAAATACACTATTTAAAAGATGACCATTTTGATCCCAGTCAAAATGCCCGATTCTATTGGGACGAGATTTTTAATAAGAGTGCTGTTATTAATATTGCCGAAAGGCCGGTATATTTTGTTTCATCTAATCTCCATAGTTTAGTTAATCTTACCGGCGGTTTTGTTTATCATTTCCAAAATGAAATCTTTAATTTTGCCGAAAAACAATTGCCTGATTTGGCGGCAGATTGGGAAAAAATTAAAACAACTAATAATATTCTCCGGGTGAATGACTTTCTTTACTACCTTTCTAAAAAATATTTTGAGGCCAATCCGGCCAAATTAAAGGAAAAAAAAGATTACGAATACCGGCTGGGTTTTATCCAGATTGAACCGCGGGATTATATCGAAGCCGAAATCCAAATTTTGCCGTTAAAAGCCGTGGCTTCATCCCAATTTTTAGATCCTTTTCTTCAATTAACCAAGACAAAAAAATTAACGGATTCGTCAGCAATTATTGTTAATATTGAATATCCCCTTGGTTTAACTGCTTATTTTGCTCTTCGGGAACTGCTTGGCCGGCTAAAAAACCTGCGGGGTATTTATCTGATGGGTAAAGCGGCTATTTTAGCCGGGGAAATTGGTGATGTTCAAATACCGACAGTTGTTTACGATGAAAGATCGGATCAAACTTTCGAATTTAATAACATTTTTAATGGGAATTTTCCCCGAACTGCCCTTCAAAGTAAAATTTTAAATCATCAAAAAGCAGTTTCCGTCTACAGCACTTTTTTGGAAAATTTGGAACAATTAAAACAATACCATCAGAACGGCTTTAATTTGATTGAAATGGAATCCGGCCCTTATCTCCGGGCTATCAAGGAAAAATTTTCAGATTTAAACCATTTACCTTTTGATTTTGGGATAGTTAATTACGCTTCCGACAATCCTTTATCGCAAACTTTAGGTGAAGGGCCGCTTAATTTGCGCGGCATCGAACCGACCTATTTAGCCGCTCTAGCCATTGTTCAAAGAATTATCGAACAAGAATTAAATAATTAAAGATTGGAATTTTAATTAGACTATAATTATTTAATGACTCGTTTGTCTCTCAAGTCATTATTAATCATCATCGTTGTTTTATTAATCGGCATTGTCGGTTTGTGGCAGATTCAACGAAAAGCTCAGCCAGTTAAAGCTGATTGGTTTAATGAATCCTGGATGTATCGGAAAAGCATTGGCATCAGCAATGCTTCGGGAACAAATCAGTCTAATTTTCGGGTTAATTTATCCATCGGTACTAGTTCTCTGATCGCCGCTGGCAAGATGAAATCCGACTGCACTGACGTCCGTCTTACCGACATTCAGGGCAAATTACTGCCGCATTGGGTTCAAACCGGCACTTGCAACACCGATGCCACTGTTATTTGGACAAAAATACCGTTTTTGTCAACCAGTGCTAATTTAATTTACTTTTACTATGGTAATCCCAGTGCCGACGATATCACCGATTCTTCTGTCTTACCTGATTCCTGCTCGACCGTCAACGCCTATCTCGGCAGCGGCTTGCATTATGTCGATCCTGACGGTAAAACCGGCCAAAACCCTTTCCAGGCTTATTGTGATATGACCACCGACGGCGGCGGCTGGTCGCTGGTTGCTTCCTGGGGAACGGCGCCGGAATGGACCAAAACTTCAACTTCCACCGCCGCAGTCGTCGGCGGCACTACTCCTGTTAATACCGTCTCTGCCAATTTTGGGAATGTGGTTATTAACGATTTTCGGATTTTAGCTTCCGATACCGCCACCACCATTGCTAGTAATGCCTATGCTGATTGGTATTACCACTACAACACTGCCACTACTTGGAAAGAAGTTTGGGCGCCGACGCCCAATAAGGGGGGTGATTTGGTTCATACCTACCGGTCAACTACTCCCCGTCAGGCTCTCAAGCCGTTTAATTATGCTTATAATCTAAGGTTTTCCTATCAGGTCACTCAAACTTACAATAACTTAAGCGATTGGGGAATAAGCGATCAGTATGCTGGTTGTTTGCCCGATTATTGGGCGGCTTTAACCAGTCCAGGTAATCCTTTCGGGGTTTATAGTTTATCTTATTATTCCGGCGCCAATGGCGCTAATTGCAGCGGTTCCGTCGGTGATGGCTCTCTGGGTATTTGTCCTTCCAATCAGTCGGGCTGCATCGCTGGCCAGGATATGAGCACCAACAATGCCAAAATTGGCTATGACGATGGAAACGCCTGTGCTGGTTTTGCTAGTGTGGGGACAACTAACGTTGGTGAATTACCTGGTGTTCAAGCTAATACCAAACTTTGGTGGTTTATTCGTCGGAGCACTCCTCCCGCCAGTGTCGCTTATGCCGTTGCTTCTGCCGGCTCCGAAGAATCTTCGCCCGCCCCCATTGCTTATTGGAAATTCGACGAAGGGGTAGGGACAACGGTTTATGATTCCAGCTCGAATCAAAACAATGGTGTTTTCGGCGCCGGTTCCTCTGCCCCAACTTGGCAATCTGAAGATATGTGTATTACGGGAAAATGTCTATTGTTTGATGGAAGCAAAACCTATTTAGGTATTGGAATGACAAATAATATAAATCAAATTTTCACCTCATTTACTGTTTCTGCTTGGATCAAATTTTCATCAAATCCAGCCACTCAACGAGGAATAGTATCAAAGGGTAGTGCTAGTGGAAACAATCGTTTTGATTTAAATCTAGAAACTAATGGTAAAATTCGTTTTTGGTTTTCATCATCAGGTAATACCGCCTTTTCCAAGTCTGCACTTTCTATTAACACTTGGCATCATATTGTTGGCATTTGGAACGGTACTCAATCTATTGTTTATGTCGATGGAATTGCTGGAACAGCAATAAACAATTCTCCATCTGTTACAATAAGTTCCGACCCGATCTATATTGGTTCATGGAACAGAGAATCCCCTTGGTTTTTTAATGGCTACATTGACGAGGTCAAAATTTACGCCTATGCCCGAACACCGGCCCAAATTAAACAGGATTATCAAGCCGGCAGGGCGAAGATGGCCAGCAATAAGGGCGGATCGACTGTCGGCGGCAGCAGCAAATCGCTTTCCGA
>ERZ795052.3864-NODE-3864-length-16066-cov-4.441821_pt1 | contig 16066 bp, 14 predicted proteins | sample MGYA00375136_ERZ795052 | MGnify/ENA primary metagenome ERZ795052 (study PRJEB30181, sample SAMN05720156) | activated sludge metagenome | isolation source: Anaerobic digester | place: Japan | collected 2015-05-26 ... | reverse complement strand
ATCCTTGACCGATGGAGATGGAGATCGTATCGCCGGGTCGCCATGGTTCCCCTGTTTTTCTCAACTTCCATTCACCTGTAGGAATCAGTCCGCACCTCTCTCCCGGCAGGGAAACCCCTGTAGGGGCACCGAAGCCGAAAGCACGGGCATACTCGGCCAGTTTGTCGACGCCGACCATTTTGCCAACGTTGTAAAAGTATACGTCGCAGGACTCAACGATCGCTTTGTGGAGATTGATCCTTCCGTGGCCTTTTTTCTGCCAACACTTAAATTCGTGATTGCCGAGACGGAAAAGGCCGTTACAATAAAAGGTCGTTTCGGGCGTTATGATCCCCTCTCCCAGACCGGCCGCTGCCACAACTATCTTGAAAGTGGAGCCGGGAGGATACTGCCCGGACAGGGCCTTGTTCTCCATAGGCCGCATGGGGTCGGTGGCGAGCTTCTTCCACGCATCCGGATGCATTCCCTTGTTGAAAAGGTTGGGGTCGAATGCCGGCCTGCTCACCATAACACGTATTGCGCCGTCTCTCGGATCCATCGCCACTACCGAACCGACCTTCCCGTCCATCGCCTCCCAGGCGACTTTCTGCAACTCCGCGTCGATGGTCAAGGTAACGTCATGGCCCGGAATGGGTTCCACTCGTCTCAGTGTTTTTACCTTTCTGCCCACCGCATTGACTTCGATGTATTCTCCGCCGTTTTCCCCCCGCAGATACTCGTCGAGATATTTCTCGATCCCCGACTTACCGATACGGTCACCAGGCTTGAGTGTACCGGTCTGGTCCCCGTTTAGGTCCTCGGGGCTGACCTCGCCCACATATCCGAGGACATGGGCCGTCATTTCCCCGCCGAGGTATTTGCGCACGGGAACAACATCGACCACGACACCAGGCAGGTCGAGCGAGTGGGTTTCGACGAGAGCCAGCTCCTCCCAGCTCACATTTTTTGCAAGCTTGAAGGGGATGAAAGGCCGGTTCTTTTCAGAGACAGAGACATCCCTCCTGAATTCCATTCCCTGATTCCCGTAAATCGCTTCCAAAACCCTGATCACATCTCCCACGTTCTTTACGGCCCCGGGGACGACGGAAATATCGTAGGATGGCTGATTCTCCACGATCGCTTTTCCGTGGATATCCCTGATTATGCCGCGGAGAGCCTTGACTTCGTGAATCCTTACCCTGTTGTTTTCTGATTGGCTCCTCAGTTCGTCCCCTTTGACGACTTGAAGATACCAGATCCTGGATGTAAGCAGAGATAAGGAAACGATGACTATCCACATCAAGACCCTGAACCTTCTCCTGAATTTCCCGGGGTCGTAGCGGCTGAATCTATCTTGCTTCTCTAACATTCAAAACACCCACCAGACGATCGAGCGCCTTAAAAAGGACAGGGCTTAAAAGACACGCAACCAGTGCCTGGGCAAGAAAAACCTTGAGGACGCCCGAAAGAATATTCACTTCGTAAAAAACGAGATAGACAAGGGCAGTGAAAAGGGCTTCAACGAGGACGGCGATGAACGTAAAACCTACTATAAACGGGTAACCCTCCGCGTAGACCTTGAACGAAAGAATTCGGACAACGAGAAAAACGGCTACATAGTACAGAGTAAAAAGACCGCTGACAAACCCCGTCAAGCAATCAAGGATAAAGCCCATGATGAAGGCGAGAAAACCGGCCTTGACGGCATCGAGATTCAGGCCGGCGTAAATGACGATGATGAGCGACATCTCCACGCTTATCTTTCCGAGAAACAATAGGTTCAACAGGGTCGTCTGAAAGATGAGAACGATAAGGCAAAAGAGGGGCAGAATCAAATAGTAGATCACTGCACCTTTTCCTTTTCCGGGGTTACGACGAAAACCTCTTCCAGACGTGAAAAATGGACGGCGGGCATCACCTCAACCTTCAGAAATAAGCCGGAAACATTGCGGTCCACGTTCAGCACCGTCCCGACGATCAGTCCCTTAGGGAATACCCCGCCAAGGCCCGATGTGAGGACCTGTTCCCCGATTTTTACATCCTCCGACCGCTCAACGTACTTCAAAGAGCATCCGGCATTGCCCCCTCCCTGCAGGATGCCCTGAACACGGCTCTCCTGGGTCACAACATCGATGTTACTGTTGTAATCGACAACCAGTAGGACCTTGGACACATTCCATGAAGCCTCTACTATCCTACCCACGACCCCTTCAGCTGAAACAACCGGTAGGCCTACCCGAAGGCCGTCGGAAGTACCTTTGTTTAACATGATAGTTTTAAACAAATAGCTGTTATTGCGGTCTATGACTCGGCAGAAGACACCGGGCAGTTTCGCGCTCTCCTTCAGCCCAGCGAGCCCCCTCAACCGTCTCTCTTCGTAGTAAAGTTCACGGTAATCATTCAATTCCTTCGTCAACTGGGCGATCCTACCCCGCAGTATCCGGTTTTCCTCTTCAAGTCCGACAAGGAATAGGTATCTCTTCCATACATTACGAACCCCTTCGATCGACGTATTTATCGCATCTACAGCGGGCGACGATATTTCAAGGACGATTTTTCTAAAAAAGTATGTTTCTCCCGGGTTATTAAGGCTGACAGAGAGGATAACGAGCGATGCAACAACAAGAACCGAGGCAACGCCTATTGTCTGATACTTTTTTGGGATCAGCATTTAAATCTGTATCGTTACCTCTTTGAGAAGGTCCATTTCGTCGAGGGCCATCCCCGCGCCCCTCGCGACTGTGGAAAGCGGGTCATCAGCCAAGGAAATGGGGAGCCCTGTCTCTTCCCTGAGGAGAATGTCTAAATTTCTCAGTAGTGCTCCGCCACCGGTGAGGACTATTCCCCGGTCAACAATATCCGCCGCCAATTCCGGGGGGCACTGTTCTAAGGCGTCCTTTATCGCGTCCACGATGATGCTAACGGGCTCAGCGATAGCCTCCCTGACCTCCTCTGAATCGATCTCAATAGTCTTAGGGATGCCTGATATGAGGTCCCGACCCTTGACTTCCACTGTGCGGATTTCACCGTCGGGGTATGCGCAGCCCACCGCCGTTTTTATCATCTCACCTGTTCTCTCACCGATAAGGAGGCTGTACTTTCTCTTCATGTGCTGAACGATGAAGTCGTCCATCCTGTCACCAGCAATGCGCACCGATTTCGAATACACAATACCTGCAAGGGATATGACGGCCACTTCCGTCGTTCCTCCGCCGATGTCCACTACCATCGAACTGAGCGGCTCCGTGATGGGTAGACCCGCCCCGATCGCCGCCGCCATAGGCTCTTCTATCAGGTAAACCTCTCTAGCGCCTGCCGATTCGGCCGTCTCCTTCACCGCCCTTCTCTCCACCTGCGTGATCCCGGAAGGTATCGAGATGATGATCCTCGGACGGACCAGGGTTCTCCGGTTGTGGACCCGCATGATGAAATGACGCAACATGGCCTCTGTTATCTCAAAGTCGGCGATGACCCCTTCCCTCATGGGCCTTATGGCGACGATGTTTCCAGGGGTTCGGCCGAGCATGCGCTTGGCGTCGGCCCCGACAGCCAGCACCTTCTGGACACCCCTCGAATCACGATGAACGGCGACTACGGAGGGTTCGCTCAACACGATGCCCTTGCCCTTGACATAGACAAGGGTGTTTGCCGTTCCGAGGTCGATCGCCAGGTCGTTGGAAAATTTACCCAGAATAAAGTCAAAAAGCACGATTGCCTCCTTATTTTTACAACTTAGGCTTATAATAACTCAAGGTATTGAAAGCTGATTTTTATAACTTATTTACTCGGGCTAATCAATTCATTTTTTAAGTACAAAAAATCATTTGCCTTTAAAAAAACATTGCTTTTTGCCGGGCGATATACTACTTAATTCTGCCGGTAGACGGGGAAAATAGATGGTGATTTTCTACAGTTAACAAAAAGGAACGACGGCGGTCCATTCATGCTGCAATTCATGAGAAAACACGCGAAAAACTGGCTGATGAAGGTTCTTCTGATCCTTATCATCATCGTCTTCATCTTCTATTTCGGTTCGAGTACCGGCCGACAGAAAGCGGGGGACATCGCGACGGTAGGGGATAAAACGATATCCTTTGTCGAATTCCGGAAGGAATACGAGAACCTTCTCGAGCTATACCGCCGGCAGTATGGTGAAAACCTGACCGAAGAGCAGCTTAAAAGATTAAACCTCAAGCAGGTGGCGGTTGATAACCTCATCAACCAGGCCGTTATCCTCCAGAAGGCAATGGACTTGAACATCGAGGTCAGCGACGAGGAGGTCCGTAATTTCATTTTTTCCATACCGACATTTCAGAGAAACGGTGTATTTGACAACCGTGTTTATCAGCAGGTCCTGCGCAGCCTGAAGATGACGCCGGAAGAATTCGAAGTTTCACAGAAAATGGGAATGATCGCGGCGAAGATTGAAGGTCTTATCCGGGAATCCGTGATGGTTTCCGACGACGAGGCCTTCGACATCTACCGTATCCAGAATGAAAAGACAGACCTGGCGTTCCTAAAAATTCCCTGTGAGGGGTACCGTTCCCGCGTCAAAGCATCGACCGAAGACCTAGAAAAGTTCCTTGCCGAACAGGGTGACTCTTTCCGTGTACCCGAGCGCTTGCAGGTCAAGTACTTGTTCCTTCGCGCCGAGGACTTCGAGGATTCCGTTAGCGTTTCCGACGAGGAGGTCAGAGATTACTACGAATCTCATAGGGAATCCTTTAAGAAAAAAGGCGGCAGCGCGGCCCCACTCGCCGAAGTGAAGGGAAAAATCATTGCCGCCTTACGCCGCGACAAGGCGATGGACCTTGCCTACAGGGAGGCTAAAAAGGCCCGCAACACTATCTATCAGGAAGAGAATTTCGAGGAGTATGCGAGGAAGCATAACATCACGATCCATTCGGGAGAGGTCACGGCAAAAGCAAACATTCCCCCGGAATTAGCCGCCATCGAGGGACTGGACCAATACCTCTCAGCCCTCAAACCGGACCAGATCACACCGGTCCTCTCCACTCCATCTGGTTACGCGATCATCAAACTGGTCTCCCGAGAGAGTTCCCGGACCCCGAAACTCGCAGAGATAAGGGGCATCGTCGAAAGGCGTTATGTCGAGGAAGAAGCGCGGAAACTCTGCCGGAAAGAGGCGGAAGATACCCTGAGGCGCCTGAAAGCGGGCGTCGGCATGGACGAGATTGCTCGTGAAAAGGGCCTAAGAATAGGCGACACCGGGTACTTCTCGCCGGGAGTCAACATCCCCGGGATAGGTAGGTCCCTTGAAATTGCACAGGCCGTGTACCTGCTTTCGGAGAAAAAACCTTACCCAGACCAGCCCTTCCTCGTGGACGACTCATACGTAATCGTCAGATTCAAGGGCCGCAAAATGGAAGCGAAGGACTTCGACGCCAATAAGGCGGCCATCAAACAGTTCCTTTACCGGCACAAAGAAAACATATACCTCCAATCGTGGATCGCCGAGACCAAAGAGGCCCTTATAAAGGCAGGACGGATCAAGTTCCACGAAGACGTCTCCAAACTGTAAACCGGGCAAAGGGCTAATGCAGATAGCTGTGAAGGCCAGGCAGATAGTTCACTCCCAGATAGGTAAAAAGCACTGAGGCAAACCCGACCAGCGCCACCCACGCCGTCCGCTTTCCCTTCCAGCCATGCACAAATCGCAGATGTAGCATCGTGGCGTAGATAAGCCATGTGATGAGTGACCAGACTTCCTTCGGTTCCCAACTCCAGTAAGAGCCCCAGGCGTTGTAAGCCCAGACTGAGCCTGAGACGATCCCAAGGCCGAAAAGAATGAACCCAAGAAACGCGCTCCGATAGATCGTCTCGTCGAGAAAGCCCGGCCCGGGCAATAGACTCAAGAAAGAATCCCCGTCGTCCTGCCCTACCCTCTCCTTCAAAATTAACATGAGGCTGACGCCGCAGGCGATGGTGAAAGCGGCATACCCGAAAAAGCAGGCCACGACATGACATACAAGCCAGTTGCTCTGAAGCGCAGGAACCACAGGCCGAATGCTGCTATCAACTCCAGGGTGAAAGGATGCGTATGCGATGAGAAAGAAACTCACCGGCATGGTGAACACCCCCGGACTCCTGCTTCTCGTTCTCCACTCTACGAGGAAATGGAAGAGAACGACCGTCCAGGCGAAAAAAACGAGTGACTCATAAAGGTTGGCGAGTGGGGCGTGTCCGAAACCGAGACTATAAGACTCTTCCCATCTCAGGGCTATGGCAATCGTCTGGATGGTGAATCCCACGGCCGCCGTTGTAATCGCCGCATCACCCCAGAAGCCCGCCCTCCGCACCATATCGAGGACATACAGCAGAAAAGCCAGGAGATAAATGAATGCGACTATGCCCAGAAGCGTCGTACTGATCGTCACCGTCCAATATCCTCATGAGATGCCTTCTCTTTCCTGGCCATACTCAAAATATGGAACAAGACCAGCACAAACCCCACCATCATGACGGCTGCCCCTGCGGCAACTATCCCCGCACCGTGGTCACGAGTGACCCGCAGCTCGGAGACATACCGATCCTCTCCTCCCCTTGCGGATGTAAGACCTGAGTCTCCCCCTGTCGTCATATAACCTGACTGGCAGAACCGCAGTCCTTCCAACGAGATGGGATGATTCACGAAAAGCGGGCCTTGAAAAATAACACGGCCTTCTTTCATGAAGGTGAGGTCCGAGCGGTACGTCTTAGGCGTTCCGTCATCATAAAAATCCATGTAAAAGCGGTCGAGGCGGACCGAAAAGCCGAGATTTATTGTCTTCTCCTTGCCCACGAGCGGCACTTCATCGACCGTCTCCCCTTCGACGATGTGGATGTCGGCATCAAAACCAAGCATTGCCCCGAGCAGAGCGCCGATGATCATGATGGAGACGCCCAGATGAACGAGAGGGACTCCAAGCCGGGAAAAGGCCCTCTTCCCGGCGCTCATGCGAAAACACCCCCCGAAACCCGAAAACCCGCGCCACGAGCAAATCAAAAGATTCAAGGAAAGGAGTCCGAGAAGAAGAAAAAACCCCCAAGAATGATAGACATTGACAGACGGCACGACCGCCCCGAAACCTGAACAAAGGGCGACCAAACAGATCAAGGCAACGGCCGGCCTGACGGAGGTCAAGAAAAACCAAAGCGCGTTCCGCCCTACCACCCTATTCTTATCCGGCTCATCCTTCAACGCGACGCCTCATCCTCACAGCACTCCCGCTCAGTACATGAAATCAACAAAAGAGAATCTACCATAAATCAGTCTCTCTTTCGTAAAGGAACATTCGAATCTCATAACTCCGATCGGATAAAAAAAGGTTACGAGCCCGGATCAAGACTCGTAACCTTTCGATTTCATGGTGCCGGAGGACGGACTTGAACCGTCATGACCGCAAGGGTCGGGGGATTTTGAGTCCCCTGCGTCTACCAATTTCACCACTCCGGCATGGGTCCGAGATTATATTCGGGCACCTTTCCTGTCAAGAAAAATGTATTGACAATTTGTGGAGTCTCTGATTAAACTTCGTCACCTTTCAGGCATTTTACGTGGGGCTGTAGCTCAGCTGGGAGAGCGCTTGAATGGCATTCAAGAGGTCACGAGTTCGATCCTCGTCAGCTCCACCATAGCATAAGGGCTTAACTTTTTCGTTAGGTCCTTTTCTTTTCTCACGCTATCATTCTCTCATGATTCGCAGTCCACAAAAACTCTCTGCCTATATACTGTGCACTTACGCACAATTCTGTGCGTTTCTGCACAGGCAGCACAAAAAAAGGGCGGCTGACACCCATTCGGAGCAATATATTGATTTAACTACTGTTTATAGCGATCGTTACATCCTTTGTCTTTCACCGCCAAGCTGTTGTAAACTTGACTCATAGCAGCGACGCCTCCCCGCTTACCGAATAGTCATTTTCTATCGAACCATAAAACAAGACTTCAATCGCCGTATTGGTAAGATAATCAATGTATTATCCATTCCCAGGCGCGCCGGTCGTCCGGTGGCCTGCTATTTGCTTCTGGATAAACAGACAATGCACTGGAGATTTTACAGTGCGTTCATCAGCAACCTAAAAGGAGGATTAAGTATGGCTCTGAAGACAAAGGAAGAATATTTTGAGAGCATAAGGGCGTTGAGGTTGCCGGTATATCTATTGGGCGAACGAGTGAAAGACACTGTAGAGCATCCGATAATACGTCCTTCGCTGAATTCCGTTGGAATGACTTATGAAATTGCCCAGGACCCCCTCTATGAGGATTTGGCTACCGCTACATCCCATCTGAGCGGAAACAAGATCAATCGGTTTTGTCACATTCACCAGAGTATAGATGACCTTCAGAAGAAGCCGCGGCTGCTGCGGTTGATGGGGCAGAAGACCGGCTCCTGTTTCCAGCGTTGTGCCGGACTGGATGCCATCAATACCCTCAACGCAATCTCGTATGAGATGGAACAGGAGCTGGGCACGGAATACCATCAGAGGTTCCTCAATTTCTTACGAATCATGCAGGATGAAGACCTTGTCTGTGACGCCGCCCTCACGGACCCAAAGGGTGATCGATCCTTGCCGCCCAGCAAGCAAGCGGACCCCGACCTCTATTTGCGAATTGTGAAAAAGGACGCCCAAGGGATAACCGTCCGTGGATGCAAGGCCCATCAGACCGGTGCGGTCAATTCTCACTGGGTAGCGGTTACCCCGACGTCGGCTATGCGCGAGGAGGACAAGGATTACGCCGTAACTTTCGTGGCCCCAACGAACAGCAAGGGTATCTCTTACGTCTACGGTCGTCAGTCCTGCGACACGAGAAAGCTTGAAGGCGGAAACATCGATGTAGGGAACGCCGGTTTCGGCGGCCACGAAGCCTACATGATTTTTGACGATGTCTTCGTTCCTTGGGAGAACGTCCTCATGTGCGGTGAGTACCAGTTTTCCGGGAGGCTTGTCGAAATCTTCGCCAATTATCACCGGGCCAGCTACGGCGGTTGCAAGACCGGTGTCGGAGATGTCCTGATAGGAGCGACTGCTCTGATTGCCGATTACAACGGAACCGGCCGCGCCTCTCACGTGAAAGATAAGTTGCAGGAAATGGTCAATCTTAACGAGACCTGCTATGCCTGCGCCATGTCCGCCGCCACTGAAGGGAACAAACATGCATCGGGCGGGTGCCTGGTGCACGGGCTTCTGGCTAATGTGGCCAAACTTAATATAACCCGCAATCCCATAGAAATGTGCCGCCTGGCGCAGGACATAGCGGGGGCGGTAATCGGTACCACGCCGTCGGAGAAGGATTTCAACATCCCCGGTATCGGCGAGGTATTGAAAAAATATCTGCAGGGTGTGGCACACATATCCGCCGAATCGCGGGTGCGTTGCATTCGCTTGATCGAGAACATCACTATGGGCACCGGCGCCGTCGGTTTCTTCACCGAATCGATCCACGGAGCAGGGTCTCCCCAAGCCCAGAAGGTTATGATCCAGCGATACGGAAACTTCGAACACAAGAAGAATCTGGCAAAAACTCTTGCAGGGATCAAAGAATAACCGGTTAGGAGGGAGCTAAATCCCAAATCCAGCGATAAGGCATTGGTAAAAGCATTCGAGTTCTTTGAGATTCTTATAGACAAAGGTTTTTGGCGATATTAGACTTCCGTCATCCTTATCACCTGGAGAGTGAAGATGAAGAAGGCGGTAAGACGGAAGGTGGTTCTCCGGGAAGGCGACGACACGTTGGTGAGTTTCGGCGGCGGCATCCTTCTCGACGAATTTATCAGCCGGTTGGGGTTGGCGGAGCTGATCGATCAGAAGGTCAGGGTCAAGGCGAGAGAGCGGGGATATAGGGAGTCGGAAGCGATCTTGGGCCTTGCCGCCGGCATGATAACCGGCGGAGAATGCCTGGATGACCTTTTCGTGCTGAGAGAAGAGAAGGGATTCGGTGCTATCTGGAGCCACGGCGAGATACCCCATCCCACCACGATGGGGGATTTTCTGAGGAGGTTTTCTTTGGGCCACATCCGGCAGTTGGAGAGCGTTGTTGCCGAGTGCTTCCGCAGGGTCTACACCGCCTCCGGCAAGATGCCTTCCCTCACATTGGACATCGACTCCACCCTCGATGAGGTTCATGGCAGCAAGAGGGAAGGCGCCAGGATGACTTATAAAGGGATCAGGGCACTGAACCCCCTCATGGGGTTCGTCCGGGAGACCGGCGACTGGCTCCACAGCCGGCTTCGTTCCGGAAACGTCCATACCTCGGACGGGGCCGCAAGCTTCATCCGGGAGGCCGTCCATAGAGTAGAGGACCTGGCCGACAGGATCAACCTCTCCATGGATTCGGGGTTCTACAGCAAGGATATCGTCGCCGAGTGTGAGCGGCTCGGATGCGGGTTCACGATCACGGCCGACCAGACGGCGCCCCTCATGAGGGCGATCCATGCCCTTGCAGAGGAAGAATGGGTTTCCCTCAAGGAGAACGTCTGGGTCTCGGAGATTCTCTACCAACCCCACGGATGGCCGAAGGCGTACCGTTTCCTGGTCCGGCGGGAGAAACTGCCGGAAAAAGGTCAGCCGGCGCTCCTGGAGGAGGTCCGTTACCGCTGGCACGCCATCGTCACCAACCGGGACGAGGATGCGACATATCTTGTCCCCTTCCATCTGCAGCGAGCAACCATGGAGAATCTGATCCGGGAGACCAAATACGGGCCTTCTCTCGATAGCTTCCCCTGCGAGGAGTTCCATGCCAACTGGACCTATCTCACGGTCTTAGATAATCGCCTATAACCTCGCCAACTGGATAAAAGGGCTCGCCCTGCCGGGTGTCCACAGGCATAAGTTCCTCAAGGCGGTCCGCTACCGGTTCTTCAACGTGGCGGCCCGAGTGATCCGTCACGGCCGGTACACGATCCTGAAGTTTGCCCGGGGCATCCATCGCTTCGCCGATATTGTCTTTGCCTATGAGAGGATCCGGGAATTGCAGTTCGGGTAAAGATACCGGGATTCTCTCTCTTTGCTACATCCTGTACAGGATAGTTTTGCCTTTTTTCACGCTTTTTGCCCTCGAAACCCCCCCATCGCTCGACCTGAGGCGTGCGAATGAGTCTTCGCCATTAATAATCGATCATCTTCCAGCAGCCACTGGCTCCCATTTGTTCAATCCCGCGCCGATCCGCTGCCGGTGGAGCTTATCGCTGGATTTAGGGAATACTTTGAGAGGGATTTTATAAAACAAGTTCTCAAGGCCTGTGGAAATAATCTGGAAGATACTGCCCGTTTTCTGAAGATTCATCGCACAACACTCATCAGAAAACTTAAAAGACACAACATGCTGACATAGACCTTCCTGAAGCTCAGAGCCACTCCTATTCCACATACTTATCCCGATCCCAACAACGATTATAATCGCGTTGTGGTACAGTAAACTGATTATCATTGACAGAGGGATCTCTCCGTGTTAGTGAAAATGAAAACCATATGCAGGATTTTTTATGAGTGGCTGTTCCCGAAAAGGTAAGGGTTGGTGTCATGGGAAGCTCAAGGGACACGGGTATCGCACGACTGTCGGACGCGATGCCGTTCTGGACGTTCTATCACAGGCCGATGAACATCTAAGCGCCGAGGATATTTACATGAAAATCCACCCTAGCCATCCCGGAATAGGGTTGACGTCCATTTACAGGACACTCGGTATTCTTGTGAATCTCGGGATGGTCCATAAATTCGATTTCGGTCACGGAAGAGCTAGGTACGAGCTGGCAGAACATCCGGGCGGCAGGGGGCATCATCATCACCTCGTTTGCACCGGTTGCGGCCGGGTGATCGATTATACGGACTTCATTGATGAAGAGGTTGCCCTTCTCAAGAAGACGGAAGAGGCATTGTCAAAAAAATACAATTTCAAAATCGACAATCATTTAATACAGTTTTATGGGCTATGTGATTCCTGCAGCAACAACAAATAAGACTTCATGATTTCGCTACTTTTTCCCATCGGAGCCTTTATTCAAATCCAGGAAAGGATCGAGGCTTATTTTAAGCCAACGACCAGAATAGAATCCGCAAAAAGCATTAGATACTGAAAAGAGAAAAAGCAAAGGAGACGTAGGAATACCGTGAATTTCTATTGGGCGGTGGGGGCCAGCATCGTTGTCAGTGCCATTTCTTTGATAGGCATTTTCAGCCTGCTGCTGAACGAACGGTTCATGAACAGGATACTGATTTTCATGGTCGGTTTTGCCGCCGGTGCGCTGATCGGCGGGGCTTTCCTCCACCTCATACCGGAGGCTCTCGAACACAGCGAAAGTGACCGTGTCTTCCTTATTGTGCTGCTCGGCTTCATCATGTTCTTTGTTCTCGAAAGATATTTTCACTGGCGCCATTGCCACGAGGACCACTGCGACATCCATGCCTTTACGTACTTAAACCTTATCGGGGACGGTATTCACAATTTTATAGACGGTCTTGTCATCGGCGCGAGTTTTTTTATCGATATCCGATTGGGGATAGTCACAACGACAGCTATTGTCCTCCATGAAATCCCCCAGGAGGTGGGCGACTTCGGGATATTGGTATACGGCGGCTTCGGAAAGTGGAAGGCCCTGTGTTACAACTTCCTTTCGGCCGTCACTGCCGTCTTCGGTACGGTTATAGGGTATTACTACTCAGGGCGGACGGCAAATCTGGCAGGGTTTCTATTGCCCTTTGCGGCAGGGGGATTCATCTATATTGCAGGCTGCGACCTGATACCTGAGTTGCACAAGCAGAAGGACCTAAAAGCGGCAACATTATCCGTTTTATTTTTTCTGCTCGGGCTTATGCTGATGTTTGCAACGAGATGGTGCCACCACCATTGACGGGATGACGTTTCTTAGGATGTGGGGAGGGGTTCCGATGAATAAAATTCATTATACTCCCATCGGCGTGATCCGATCGCCTTTCAAAATGGTCGAAGGCATGCCCATCCAACCGTCGGGGGCAAAGGGGATTGCGGGCTCGGTGGAGATATACGAGATGTTCGCCGATGGGCTCAAGGACCTGGAGGGCTTTTCGCACATCATCCTTATCTACCATCTGCACCGCTCTCGCGGTTTTAAACTCCACGTGAAACCCTTCCTGGACGATCAACTCAGGGGCGTTTTCGCGACCCGGGCGCCGAGACGGCCGAACGCCATCGGCATATCGGTCGTCAGGCTGCTGCAGGTTGACCGAAACATCCTGAACATCGAAGACGTGGACATCCTCGACGGAACCCCTCTTCTGGATATAAAACCTTACGTGCCGGCCTTCGATGAGAGGGATGTCGTGAAGACAGGTTGGGTTTCGTCGCGGGTAGACAGCGTTGCAGTGGTTCGTTCGGATGACCGCTTTAAAAGCGGAGAAGAGTGATGATTGCGATGTCGGAGACTGCGAGAAAGGAGGCTGAAATGACGGAAGGGTGCGAGGGCGTAGTAGTCGGTGTATGCATGAGCGAAAGGAGAGGCGACCCCAAGAAGAACGTCGGGAGCGGCCTTCTGCAACCGGGCGTGGGACTGGTGGGTGACTCGCACGCCGGGACAGCGAAGGAAATAACTATCCTCGCCCGAGAAAGCGTGGATCGGCTTTGGCGCGAGAAGGGCATTTCGGCGGAGCCCGGGTTTTTTGCTGAAAATATTGCCACTCAGGGACTCGACACGGCCTCTCTGGTTCGCGGTTCGGTTCTCGAGATCGGGAGGGCAAAACTCGAAGTGATGCAGATCGGGAAAGATCCTTCAGAAGCCCATACTTATCAGTACAAGGGATACAGCTTGCTGCCGTCCGAAGGCGTTTTCTGCAGGGTTATCGAAGGTGGTGAGATCAGGGTTGGAGATAAGGTAGTGAAGATGGGGAGTTGATGGACCATGGAAGATCGGATTAGGCTTCGCGAAGCCGAGAAGGTAGAGATTCTGACTCTTCAGGACAATTACGTCGACGTTACGGTCGCGGACAACAGCGCGGTGATTTCGCGGGCCGCCCCCCTGAAAGCGGGCGAGTTCCGTAATTCCGTTCTCGCGGAGCACGGCTTCTCCGCCGTCGTCAAGGTGACGATTGACGGCCGGGTGAGAACGCTGCTCTTCGATTTTGGGTTTTCCGAGTTCGGGGCCGCATACAACGCGAAGGTGCTGGGCGAGGACATGAGCAGAGTAGAGGTCCTCGCTCTTTCTCACGGCCACAGCGACCACACGGGAGGGTTTGAAAGGCTCGTTGAGATGGTCGGCCGCGAGGGTATAGAACTCTTTCTCCACCCCGCTGTCTATAAAACGCCAAGGTATCTAAAGCTGGGCGGTGAGCGGAAGATCTATTTCCCCGAATTTACCCGGACGAAGCTGGAAAAGGCGGGCGTGAAGGTCGTGGAGGCCAGGAAGCCCGGTCTACTTCTCGACGGCGCCGCCTTATTCCTGGGCGAGATTCCCCGACGGACCGACTTCGAGAAAGGGTTCCCTATCGCACATTTCCAGGAAGGAGGCGTCGAGAAATGGGACCCGATAGAGGATGACACCTCCATCGTCATGCAAGTGAAGGGAAAGGGGCTCGTAGTGCTGTCCGGTTGCGCCCATTCGGGGATCGTCAACACCGCTCTTTATGCCCGAGAGGTGACGGGTGTCGATCGAGTCCACGTCATCATGGGGGGCTTTCATCTGTCCGGCCCGGCCTTCGAGCCTATCATCGGCCGGACGACGGAGGAACTGAAAAAGATCAACCCGGCTTACATCGTCCCGACCCACTGCACCGGGAGAAGGGCGATCATGCACATGGAACAGGCGATGCCGGGTAAGTTCATCCTGAACATGTCAGGGACGAGACTGACTTTTTCTGCTTAGGATGTCATTGCTTCCAAATAAGCTGTGTCCCTAAAAACTCAGAAAGTCATGCCCGGCCCAACTGAGCTATCCCTTCCATCCTACTGAGCCGAAGGAGAAGCGGTTTCGAACTTCTTGAGACCCTCCAGAAAGGTCTCAGGGTGCGGTATCTTTTTATCTTTATTGAGAATTGTTGGAATGGCAGTGAAAAACGTCTGTTTGGGGTCTATCTCTTCCTTCGCCCTGCTCTGAGGACGAGAAAAAATTGTCTGCCTATCTCCCGAGCACGGTCCAGGTACAACCTCGCGCCGGCGACGTCCTCCGTCGTGTAACGCCTCTGAAACAGGATGCTCCGTGGGGGAAAAAAGGTGGATATTACGAACCTTGCCTTGTCGAGGGGACGTTCGTTCATTGCCAGGTGAACGAAAAAACTGCTCCCCCGAATCCTGTCATTGGCAAGCTGAGTATTCAAGAACCAGCACTCAGGCAGTGTGATTTTTGCAGGTTTAAGCTTCTCCATGACCCCCGAGGGCAAGGGAAAGGCGCTGAAGCGGGACGTGATGAGAAGGCCGAAGTAGACGAAACGGTCAAGATGGAACCTCCTTGCCACATCAACGAGCGAACCCCAATCGATGTTCTTCTCGTAAGCCCTGAGGGCGAAAAAGAGGTCGCAGACGAGGATGAGGCGGTCGAAGGAGTGGCCGACGCGGAGGGCATGTTCACAGAGGTAGATGATCAGGTGCTCCGGGGACAGGATTCGCGTATCCGTATCTGCCACCTTGGCCATGTGGGACTTCTCCCACAGGTCATCCATATCTATGAAGGTGATGTAGGCCGTCGCCGGCACGGACGTATTCACCAGGTGCCAGTGAACGTGGATGCTTACAGACGAGGGGTCGTCCCGCCGGTACTCTACGCTGGCCAGGTATCCCCCGGGGTTGTCGAGGGCCAGGCGGGCGCTGGTGTCGACGGGCCGGTAGCCGAGGCTGTTGATGTAATTGTCGACGGTTAGGAGATCCCGTTTTTTCACGAGCAGGTCGCAATCGCCCGCCCCGCGCAAAGCCGTCTGGGGGTAAACGCACTCCCCCAGGGCGATGCCCTTGAAAACCAGGAAGTCGATCCCCGCCGCTTGGATACCACGGAATACCTCCCTTAGAACGACGATAGATTCTAAAGTAGTCTTTACTCGACGGTAGTAGTAATCCGTCAACTCACTTTCAAGATTTTCGGGCAAGAGATGACCAAGCCCATAACGGCGCAAGTTGTAGTGAAGC
>ERZ795052.3861-NODE-3861-length-16074-cov-4.502029_pt1 | contig 16074 bp, 9 predicted proteins | sample MGYA00375136_ERZ795052 | MGnify/ENA primary metagenome ERZ795052 (study PRJEB30181, sample SAMN05720156) | activated sludge metagenome | isolation source: Anaerobic digester | place: Japan | collected 2015-05-26 ... | reverse complement strand
GCATGAGACCCAAGGAAGCCAGCAGGGAAGCGGCTTGCACCACCGAGGCCGGTGACGTCAAACGAAGCAAAGCACCGGCGGCCGCTCGGCCCAGGATCAGCGCTCCCCAAAAAACGGAAAGGTAGAAAGCGCCTTGAGCCGGGGTGGCGCCCAGCCGATCGACGGCGAAGGTTGACAGCCATCCGCCGGTGGTCATCTCGTTGCCCGACTCGAAGAACAGCAAGAACGCCAACACCATGAGGAAGGGTTGGCGTAGGAGAGCGGTCACTTCCGAAAAGGGGAGTCCCTCGGCATGCTTGGGAGCTGGAAAGGTCTGGAGGAGAAAAACAAAGGCGGAGATTGCCGCCATGCCTGCCGCAGCGAGCAGGATAGCGGTGAGACCCCATCGTTCCAGCAGCGAGCCGATGACGAGGGGGATCGAAAACGCTCCGAAACCAAAGAACATGCCGAGTCGGTTCAGAGCCGCAGCTTCCTGTTTCGGGTACAGCTCGGCAACCATGGCATTGGTACCGACGTTCAGTCCGCCTCCCCCCACCCCCAGAAGGAAACTGAACAGGACACAAGCCGGATACGTGGAAGCCTGTGCCAGACCTCCCAGGGAAACGCTACATCCGACGGCGCAGATCACGAGAATGGTTCGGTATCCGGAGCGGTCAAAGGCCCAGCCTCCCAGGACCGTGCTCAGCAGGCAACCGAAATTTAGAAGAAGAAACAGGCTGCCCGCCTCGCTGGGATTCAGCCGAATCGTCTCGAACAGGGTAGGCAGTATCGCTCCCAGCGTGGCAAGGGCTATGCCGAACACAAAGATACCCAGGTGTGCCGACCACGTCAGGGGGTCTTTCCAGTAGTGACGCATGGGCTTCCCATCCCGTTTGTCGGAAGATGCTCAAGAACGCAAGCGCCGACGGTACGCGTCATACACCTGCTCGTTGTGATCCGGCGATACCCCGGCGACGTTGGGCGACACGAAGGTGTGGAGGGTGACACCTCGACGGACCAACTGAGCGGCCGTCTCGGCCACCAGCGCCATGCTGATCGCTATGACGGCCAGCGTCGAACCTGCTCCCACCTTCTCCGGCCGTCCCACATCGACCAAGGCGTCTTCGGCGGGTACACAGTTGTCGATGGCGATATCCGCTACGTCGGCCAGCTTCATACCGGAAGAATGCGTCGCAGCCCTGGTCCTGTAGTTGGCCAACGACGTCACCGCGATGACCCGAGTTCCCTTCTCCCGGGCGTACAGGGCGGCCTCGACGGGTGCCGCGTTAAGTCCACCGTGGGAGTAGACCACCAGGCAATCACGGGAACTGAAGCTGTAGTCTTGTAACACGTTCGCGATGTAACCCTCCTGCCGCTCCAGCCACAGCAAGGGAGGCGCCCCCCCGGGGCCGACCACGTTGCACCACATCAGCCGCGGGTCGGCTAGGGGACGAAATCCCACGAAACTGCCGTAGCGTGGGAAAACATCCAGCACGGGGAGTACCGAGTGGCCGCTTCCGAAAAGGTACACCCAGCCGCCGGCTTGAATGCTGTCGGCCATCCAGGCGGCCGCCTGGAGAATCCGGTCGAATTGACTTTCTCTGATCCGCTCGATAAGAGTTTCCGCCTGCTTGAAGTACGTTTCAGCGCTCATCCGTCGTTCCTCCTTCGCGTTCGATGGTTGCCAGCCGGGCCGCCGCGGCCGCGCCCAAGATCCCGGCATCTACCCCCAGCCGGCTGACCTGCACCTGCACCTTCTTGAGTGCCTCCGGTTGGGACCATGCGCCCATGGAATCTTCCGCCCCGGCTCGCAGCCATTTCCAGCTGCGACTGACGCCTCCCCCCAGAAGCATCAGCTCGGGGTCAAGGACACTCACCAGAATCGCCAGTCCTTGTCCCAGTGCTTCTCCCACTTCCCGGAAAAGTGTAAGGGCCGAGGCATCGCCCCGGCCCGCCAGCTGCGTGAGATCGGGCACCTGATCCGGAAGGCCGCGAGCGGCTGCATGCCGTAGGACAGCAGGACCGGCGGCGACCTCTTCCAGATGATACTGTCTTCCTCCAAAGACGACAGGAATCCAACCGACTGCTCCGCCGATGTCATGAGCACCCCGGAGTAACCGACCGCCTGTGATGATGCCGGCACCGATTCCCGTTCCCAGGATCAGATAGACGACATCACGACATCCCCGGGCGGCCCCGAACAACAGCTCTCCCAAGACCCCCGTGTTCCGATCGCTCTCGACGGTCGGTGGAATCCCGGTCGCCGCTGAGAGTCGCTGCGCCAGGGGGATGTAATCCCATCCCTGGATGTTCGGCGCCCAGACGAGGCCGCTCCGACTTTCCGCGATACCGGGTATGCCGATTCCAATTCCCTTCATTCCGAAGCGCTCGTAGTAACGAATGACACGAATCAGCTGAGCGATCGAGGCGTCGGCGCCGCCTTGGTCGGTAGCTTCCGTCCGCCGCTCGAGGATGTCGCCTTCTGCGGTGACCAGACCTGCGGCGATCTTGGTTCCCCCGACGTCGACGCCCAGGTAGAGATCTGCATCATTCCCGGGTTGCTTCTTCCCGCTCATCCGCTTACCGTCAGCCGTTCTCCCGCGCACAGGCGCTTTCATCGTCTTGGTCGGCACGGAACTCCGCGGAAGAACGCGGCGAAGGCGGTCCGCCGACCAAGCCCGTCACGAGGAATTCCGCGATAGGCAGTTTGCCCCAGGGCTAGGGGATGCGCAACTCGCTCGTCGATTTCCAGCGGTCCGGTTCCAGCAACCAACTCACAGATCGAAGCATGGGGGAGACGAACCCGTTATCATGTTCGTCACTCGATCGGTAATCGAGCCGACCGACTGGACGGCTCGATCGGTCTTAGAAGCCGGCGAAGAGATCGTCAGGGAGCCGGCCCGGCGTTGCGAGGAGACGACATGGAAGAACGCCCCTGGCATCGATTCTACGACCCCCAGGTACCGCGAACCATTCGGTACCCGGAACTCACTCTCTACCAAATGCTTCACAGCGCGGTGAAGGACAATCCACGCGGAACCGCGGTGCTTTTTTACGGCAGACGCTGGAGCTTCGAAAGACTATTGCATCTGGTAGACAGGTTTTCCGATTCTCTCGCGGATCTGGGAGTGAAACAAGGTGACCGGGTGGCCTTGGTACTTCCCAACATTCCCGGCTATCCTATCGCTCATTTTGCGGCCGCGAAGCTGGGCGCCGTTCTAGTCCCCACCAATCCCCTTTACGTGGAGCGGGAATTGGAAGATCAGTTAAACGACTCGGGTGCCGAAACGGTGGTGATCGTGGATCGGTTGCTACCCAAGCTCTGGGCGATTCACCGAAACACTCCCGTCAAGCGGATCGTCACCATGCAGGTCGAGGACTTCCTGCCCCGGCCTATGAACTGGCTGAGTCGCTTGAAGCGAGGACCTAAACGCCCTGACCTTCGTGAGACATCATCCAGGGTGCTTTCCTTCTCCCGCCTGCTTCCCCGCCGGTCGGCTTTCCGTCCTGAAGCCGATATAGCCGTGGATGACACCGCCATGCTGTTATACACGGGTGGTACGACCGGGGTCCCCAAGGGAGCCGAGCTGACCCATCGTAATGTTGCAGCCAATGCCTATCAGACGCGTTGTTGGTTGTCAGGTATGCAGGACGGCAGGGAAGTTATCCTGTGTGTCCTTCCTTTCTTTCACAGCTACGGCATGACCACGGGGCTTCACCTGGCGGTGGTAGGTCGTTCCACGATGTTGCTGGTGCCCCGCTTCGAGGTTCCCGAATTGGCCCGACAGATTCGGCGGTTTCGACCGACCATCTTCTGCGCTGTACCGTCCATGTACAACGCGATCAGCCGGTACCAGGGGTTGACCGCCGAGGACGTCTCCAGTATCCGTCTGTCCGTCAGCGGCGGCGCCGCTTTGCCGGCGGAGGTGCAGGAGAGGTTCGAAGCCAAGACCGGCGGGCGGTTGGTGGAGGGGTACGGGCTGACGGAGACCTCCCCGGTGGCCATTGTCAACCCCATGCTGGGGCGTCGCAAACCTGGGACTATCGGTATTCCTATCTCCGATACGGAGGCTCGCATTGTTGACCCGGACACCGGCGAGGAGCTGCCGCCCGGCGAGGTGGGTGAGCTGGCCGTCCGGGGCCCTCAGGTGATGAAGGGTTACTGGAACAAACCGGAGGAAACCGCTTCCGTTCTGCGGGACGGTTGGTTGTTGACGGGAGACATGGCGGTAATGGACGAAGAAGGCTACTTTCGGATCGTGGATCGCAAGAAGGACGTGATTATCAGCGCGGGGATGAATATCTACCCTCGGGAAATCGAAGAGGTGTTGATGCGACATCCCAAGATCGCCGAAGTGGCCGTTGTCGGTATTCCAAGCAAAGTGCGGGAAGAGACGGTCAAGGCTTTTATCGTCCCGGTGCAGGGAAGCAGTCTTAGCAAGGCGGAGGTCCTCGAGTACGTGAAGGACAAACTGGCTCGCTACAAGATTCCTAAACGGATTGAGTTTGTTGAGGCCCTTCCGAAAAGTGTTGTGGGAAAGGTGTTGAAACGAGAGCTCGTCAAAGAAGAACAGCGGTCCTCCTGACTGATCTTCCGAGGCCGACCACGCACCGCTCTTCCGGGAAGTCGTGGTTTCAGGTTTCAAGTTTCGGGTTTCAAGGTGGTGAGAGAGCAAGCCGAACCTTGAAATACCTGTGTTGCAAGGTTTCGCGCTGGAGACCTCTTGTCCCGTATAGCGGATCAGCCTGAGGCGGAAGGGGGAGGTCCCGCGCGGAGCGCGGCCGGCGGCTTTGCCGAGATGTGACCGAACCCCGGCGGAATCAAGGCCGAAGCCCGTCACTATGGGGCTGGAACGACGTGCCCGTCGAACAGGGTTGCGAGGAGCGGGCGACGCGTGTTCTGTCCGGGAAGATCCCAGTCGATGACTCCGGTGGAGCACTTCCAAGGGACCACGGCACGGAGTGCGTCCAGTAAGCGGGCTCGATTCGGGCCGGAGATCTGTAACGCAGCGGTGAGAAGTTTGACGGCGTCGTACGTCGAGGCTGCCGCAAAGTCTCCGCGGCGCTGGAAGCGGGTGGAAAACTTTTCCGAGAAACGTTCTACGCCGTGGGGATCGGCCGGATAGGGAAAATAGACGGGACCGGGCGATCGCTCCCAGGTTTCCAGAAAGGCCCGGCGTCCGAAAGCCGACGAGCCGAACACGGGGCCTGAGAAAACCTCGCGGAGACGCTGGTAGATACCAGCCGAAAACACGGGCTCACCGATCAAAATCACGGCGGCTATTTCATGGAAGTCGAGACCCTCAAGAGCCTGCGGCAAAGCCGTGGCCCCGGGGTCGGTTTGCAAATGAAGGCGGGGGGAGAGCCCTCGGTGGGAGAGCAGCCGACTCAATACGTCGGTGAAGACGCGACTGTCGTGGGAAGTAGAGGTGAGCAGCAGGAACGGGCGTTCGCCCGCGAGATGCTGCAGATGTTCGACGAGCAAGGGTGCCTGCGCACTCTCCCCGGGCAGACAACTGAAGAGCCAAGGTACGCTCGCCCGGTGCGCGGTTTCATCCGAAGATCCCCCGTTTACCACGGGAACGCGGGCCTTTGTGGCAATCTGCTCGGCGAGATGAACGGCGTCACCCGTGACCCCGGTGAGTACCGCCAAGCTTGGGCCGCCGAACAGCTCCTTGGCGAGATCCGAGATTCCTCCCCCCCAGGGATTCGGCGACCAGATCGGAATGAGTTGGAGCGGCGGCCGAACCGCCGAAGCTTCATTCAGTTCCTCTACCGCCAGAACGGCCGCCCGCCAAAGGTCCAAGTCGTAATCGACGTCCTCGTTTGTGAAAGGACCGAAGTAGGCGATGGGCATGGTTGCGGGCGGAGCCGGTAAATCTTCGTCTCGTCCCGGCCCTGCATATTCATGAGCAAACTGACGAAGATCCTTGACCGGTTCCTGGGCCGAGACCGTAATCCCGGTTCCTTGCCACAGAAACAGTAAAGATGCGATTCCAGACCGCCGCAAGGCCCGCAGCATCGCTGAACCGCGCCCCCGCATCTCAGTCTTCCGTCGTGTCGAGGCTGTGCGCCGCCTCTCGCGATACTCGATCCCGCGCCGGAATGTAACCCCGGGGGACCCCAAGTTCCTCACGCGTGTAATAAACCCACCGTCCGTTCTCAAAGTGGGCCAACGTAACCTCTCCCACGTCGTCCATGGCGGAGCTCCAGATGATATCGCCCGTCACTCCCGGCCAGGGCTTGGCGCGATAGGCCAGGACATCCCTGATTCGGGCCCGGTTGAGGCCGGCCACTTGGACCGCCCAGATCAGCATGTTCATTCCATCGTAAGCGTGGGCTGCATACGTATCGGGCTCTACACCGAAACGCTTGTAAAAAATCCGCCGAAAGGCTTCCAGCTTAGGATCCTGACGCTTGGGGTTCCATGGACATGTCACCCAAACACCCTCGGCCAACTCACCCACCGCTTCGGCGAACTCCGGAGCGAGATGACGGTCGCAGCCGAAAAACGGTTGATCCATGCCCATAGCCCGCATCTGTTTCAGAATGTGGGCGCCCTCGACGTCATCGCCCCAGTGGACGATCGCGTCGGGATTAACCGCCTTGATACGCTCCAGCTGCAACGTGAAGTCGGTGTCTCCCACCTTATAGGCCATTTCGATGACGATCGGACGGCCCATACGGCGTGACCCGTCGACTATCTCGCGAACTCCGAAACGACCGTAGCGGTTCGAACTCCGAATAATCGCTACACGTTTGAAATCCGCCTTGCGATAGAGGTAGTCGACGAGCAGGTATCCCATCTGGCGGTCATCGCTAATGCAGCGGAAAACCCAGGGGATATTGGTCTCGATAAATGTTGGATCGGTATCCCCCGTGTTCAACATGGTCACTTCAGTTTTGAGAGCGACCCGGATGGCGATGTGACTGTTAGCTCCGTCGATGCTGCCCAGGATGGCCCAAACGCCTTCTTTGTAAACCATATTCGTAATTTCGTTGCCGGAAGCTCCCCAAAGTCCGTTGTCGTTGTGGACCATCAGCTCGAAAGGAATTCCTTTCTTTAGGTAGCCCCCGCGGGCGTTGGCTTGCTCAATCGCCAGTTGGGCCCCTCGCAACATCTGGACACCCATGGGCTCCTCGTGGCTCATGCCTCCCGTGGCAACCGATACCGTGGGGACAATGGGGCCGAGAAAGCCGAGACGGACGGTATCGACGTCAGGCTCAGGATACGTACGACCGGGCCCGGTGTACTCCATCTGCAGGAGAAAGTGCTCTTTGAACGGACGCACCCCCCGATAGGGCTCCACATCCACCGGCGTATTAGCGTAGTTATGATCGCGCTTCAGTTCGAGATCCGGCGCCACATAAGGCGAAATGCCTTCGATTTTTTGCAGGACCGCGGCAACAGCAGGATCGTCGACATGGAACGGCGGCAGCAGTTCCTCGGGTGGAAGTAGCTCACTGGGGTCCAGGGGAGCTTGGCCCACTGCAGAACCTAGGAAGAAACCCAGCAGGATTGCCGGCATAGGGACAAACCAGCGTATTCCCGATGTTTTCATGGTACATCACCTCCTCGGCCGACCGAGGGAATCACTTGACGGAGAAGAGCCGGAGGCCGCCGTTGCCGCCTCCGGACGCAACCCCGCGTAGTAGTTCCGACCGAAAGCCCTGGCCAAGCCCTTCGAAGTGCCGATCCAGACGTCGTTGCCGTCGAAGTCGGCGGAAAGCGTGTAGTTGTGAGGTATACCCAGTTCGCTCTCCACCTCCTTCAACACTTGCTTGTTACGGGACACGACCGCCTTACCTCTGTGAGTCTCCGGATCCATGGTGTAGGTCACCCAGGTGTCGGAAGCGAAGTCCGTCACCACCCCGACCCCCTTGTCTGTGCAGAACCACGCCTCATCAGCACTTCGTCCCTTCACGAAGTTGATGAAATCGCTGGGCAAGCCCGTCTCCATTTCATAGTAACCCCGCCAGTTCCGACCGTCATAGCGCGAGGCTCCAAAGTAGGTGGAGATCCAAAGGATCTTGTCGATATAACTGACACCCGTGGTAATCACGTGGACGATTCCGTCGTCACGATACAGATCGATTTCCATTTCGCCGTCGGGGTCGAGGTAGTCCTTCCAGCGGCCCGTCGCCACGTCGTACTCCAGAACTCCGCTGCCCCAAACTCCCAGGTAGACCTTTCCGTCGTTGTAGTCCACGCCGTAGTTCCAGATTTCTTCCATGGGAGCGTTCTTCTCGGTGAAAATCGTCCACTCCTTGGTTTTCGTGTTGTAGCGACTGGCACCGGCCGTAGTCGCCGCCCAGACATTGTCGTTTTCAATGGCCACGGCGTAGACGACGTCGTTCACGAGCCCGCTGTTCAGTTGGTGAAAGTGGTCGAACCGGCCGGCGGAATAACGAGCCAGACCACCGCCGAAAAGGGCGAGCCACACATCTCCTGTCTTGGGGTCGACTACAATGCCCGAAACCGCCCGCCACGGAAGGCCGTCTTCTTCTTTCCAGGTTTGTTTGACGCGCCCCGCTTGCTTGTCAATAAGGGCCAGTCCGTCCTCCGTCCCCACCCAGACGTCATTGCCGTGCACTTTGACGTAAAAGATATGATCGTTGGGAAGCCCGTTCTTCACGGTGAAGTGTTCCCACTCCGTATAGACATATGGCAAGCCCGGCTCGTCGGAACCTACCGCGAGACCTCCGGCCGGCAGAGCAAGTAGGGCCCCCAAGAGCACAGACTTACAAAATTTTCCATGTTCGAGTTCCATCATTCCATCCGCCTCCTGCGGCTCTTCTAAGAAAGCGCCCCTTCAACTCCCGATTTCGGCTTCACATTCCCGGCAACGTTCTTCCGATCTTGCCGTCCGGGTAGTTTCCGGCCAACTCCTGAGGGTTAGAACGTCTTGATGTATTCGATGAGATCGTTCAGCTCGTCCTTTGTCAGATCGTTCGTGACCCCATGCGTGTCGTGGGGGTTGTAGACGGTCCAGATTTCCTCCAGAGTCGGCGCGATCCCGTTATGCAGATACGGGGCCGAATCGTAAATGTTGTTCAAATGTGGGGGATCGAATACTCCCGTGCTGTCATACTGCATTTTGGTGCCCACATCGACGGGTTGACGATCGGTGTAGAGCGGGGGAGGATGGCAGGTGATGCAACGGTTCTTTTCCGGTATCAAACTCCCGTCTTTTCTATGCGTCCGCCCGAAGATCGCCTTGCCTCGGCGCTGTGCCGCCGTAAGGGGGGCTCCTAAAGCCCGGTAGCGATTGGGTGGGCGAGGGATCGTGGCGATGTAGTATTCCAGCGCCTCGAGTTCCTCCCGGGTGTACGGCTGGGCGCGCGTGAAAAAGGCCGCCAGGCGTGCACCACACTGTCGCCTCAGGCTGGGATTGGTTCCTTCCCACTTGAAAGGAGCCGTATCCATCACCGAGCGAAGGGATCGGTTGTCCACCGGGAGGATACCCACCCCGTCCGGTTCGGTGTCGTAGGTGATGCCGTCCACGTGGCCGTCAGGATGGCACGTGTGACAAGAGAATTGTCGCCGCACCGTGCCGCTTGCGCTGTGGAACAGACGCTCTCCCCAACGGGCCATGGTGACCTCCTTGGGCCCGCCCAAGTCGATCTGCTCAACGGCCTTCCATGACGTAATGTCTATGACGGAGACCGTGTCGTCCAGGCAGTTGGCGACGAATGCCGTCTGTCCGTCGGGAGCGACCAAAACTCCTCGGGGACTAATTCCGGTCTCGACGTGAACTGTCACCCACTCCGTCGGTCTCCCGACGTGGTTGGGAATCACCTCCGTGCGCTCATACTCGGAAGCACTCTCGAGTGCTCCGACGAGCCGCTCGAGATTCACCACGGCGACACGATCCGACGTGGCGCTGGTTACCAAGGCGAACCGTCCGTCCGGTGTGACGGTGACATCTGTCGGATCCGGAAAGTAGAGATCCGGATGATCCAGCAGAACCTGATCAACCCGACCATTCCGCCAGGCGATACCGAGACCGTTGGTGATGGTCCAACCTTGCACGATGCGGGTCATGGGAACCAGGTTCTTGGTACGATTGAGAGTAAACACTGCGTATTCACCGCTCGGATGCCAGGCGACTCCCATCAGCAGATTCGTGCCGGGAACCTCGAGCCGGTTCACCACTTTGGCTTCTACCGCATCTACAATGGTCACCTCCGAAATCGAGGGTGTGCGGAACTTGCCAAACCGCGGCAGAGAATTCGTAATCGCAAAGTGTTTCCCATCGGGAGAGAGGGCCAACGACCACGGATAACGGCTGGTGGTCAGCCTTGTCTCCTCGACCAACGTGTCGCCGGCCAGAACCGAGATGCTTTCTTCCCCGGTGTTGAGGATGTACAGGCGGTCGGCACCCCGATCGGGGAGGATTCCGTGCGGTTCGTCGCCCACGGGTGCGGTTCGCAGCACTTGGCGAGCCGCCGTGTCAATCTCGCTGATCGTATCATCCATGCGATTCGTGACCCAAGCGAGCCGCCCGTCCGGACTGAAAGCGATGTCGTGGGGTTGGCGTCCCACCATGATCTCGGCTACCTTCCGTCGCTCTTCTACGTCGATGACGATGACGGAGTCGGAGCTTTCGCAAGCGACGTAAAGCTCTCGGCCTGAAGGATTTAATGCCAAGTTGACGGGATTCTTGTACTGGATGCGGGCGACCGTCTCCCGCGGATGATTGGGATGAGCGACCTCGTTCCATGCCGTCTGGGCATCGAAGGGCTTACCGTGCGCTTGATTGTGACAAGTGAGGCAACTATCCCGGGACGGCATCTGCAGGCCGGCTGTAGCAGCCGCTACAGGATCCCGCATGACGGCTTCTTCCTGGTAAAGGCTGCCCGGACCGTGGCATGCCTCACAGCCGATACCCTCGGCGATGGTGAAAGTTGCAGTACTCCGGCTTAGGTCACCCCCACCGGTGGCATGACAACGCAAGCACTCGGGGGCTTGCTGCGGGTCTCCTGAAACCCCCATCTCCTGCGCGATACGCTGAGCTTCCGGAGTCGCCAACCGGGCCCAGGCATGGGCATGCTCCGACTGCCTCCAATGATCATACTGGTAACCTCTCTCGGGCCCGCGGTGGCATTTGCCGCAGGTCTGGGCGCCCACGAAAAGCGGTTCCCGGGTGGGATCGCGATCCGTTTCTGCACTCAAGACGCCGGAGGGGTTTCCAGGGGTCGCCGGAGTCGGGTGAGCGATTTCCTGCCACAACTCGTCAATGTTCATCAAGGGCCGCTGCAAGACGGCGACGTGGGAGCCCTTCTCGCTGTGACAGACCATGCAGTGCTTCTTGGTGGGTTTCACCAGCCCTCGCCGCATCGCCTCTTCGGGATTCTGCATGATTTCCGCAGGCATATATTCACCGCCCGGCCCGTGGCATCTCTCGCACTGGACGCCGTCCTCAAAGAAGAAGGTAGAATCCCGCTCCCAAGCTTCCGTATCGGCGGCGGTGGCGTGACAACCCAAGCAAAGCGGCGACTCCTGCGGGTTTTCGCGGACTCCACTCAACTCGGCGATCTTCCAAGCTTCAGGTTTGGAAAGGTCGACATATGCCCGGGCATGCCGGGAAAGCAGCCATAAGCTGTATTGGTGGCCCATTTCTGGGCCGTTGTGGCAGCCACCGCAAACGCGGGCCCCTACGTAGAACGGTTCGATAACTTCCTGAGCGCCCAGGAAGGCGATCGCCACAAAGATCGCTGTGGTTAACAGCAAACCCGTTACAACGCTCAGGGACTTGCGCATCCCAACCCGTCGGCTCCCGGTTTGTCTACTTACCTTCATGTATAACCTCAAAGATTTGATTGGCTGGGACATCTTTGAACTGGTCTACCGAGCCGTCGGGCCACCGGATCTCCACCAGGTCCGCCTTGTCCGCCTTCCCCAATCCGAAATGCAGGCGGGAATCTGCTTGCGAAAGGTAACCGCGAACCGGAATGAGGTCTTCGATCTGCTTAAGTTCCCCCACGATCACGGTCACCCGAGCCCCGATAGCATCCCGTTTCAGGTTCGCCAGCTTAGGCACGACCTTGAGCCAGTTATGACGGTTGCCTCCGTCGTTTCGAAGCAGCTTGGCCTCGTCGTTCAGGTTGACCACCACAATATCGAGATCGCCGTCGTTGTCGTAATCGACGAACGTTGACCCCCGGCCGACCTTCTTGGTGTGAAAGTACTCTCCCGAACTCGCAGAAACGTCGGTAAAATTCCCGTCGCCGTTGTTGTGAAGAAGAACGTCTTCTTCCGTGTACTCATGATGGGCGTTTCCGTTGGCTACGAAGAGGTCGAGGTGTCCGTCGTTGTCGTAGTCCAGCAGGAGCCCGCCCCATCCGGTGTATTGACCGCAATAAAGCGCCACTCGCGCCCGGGTGGTGTGGTCCTCAAAGTAGTCGCCCAGATTCATCAGCAAACTGCTGTACCCCATGTCGGGGATATAAATATCGAGGAGGCCGTTCCGGTCGATGTCACCTGCCACCGGTCCCATAGACGAGACGCCCTGCCCGTGCTCACCGAAGGCCAAACCCAGAAATAGGCCTTTCTCCTCGAACTTCCCCCCTCCCTGGTTTTCGAAATAGAAGTTCTCGGTGGCGTCGTTGGCCACGTAAATATCCAGAAGGCCGTCGTTATTGAGATCCGCCACCGTGGCACTCATGGCCCTTCCGTTCTCCTTAAGGAGGCCGGCTTCTTGCGTGACCTCGGTGAAGGTTCCGTCACCGTTGTTCCGGTACAGAGCGTCGAACTGAGCGTTATAGCTCAACGGGCCGGGATAGCCGGCGGCGGCATAGTAGGCACGGAATTTACCGTCGTCATACTCCAGGTAGTTGGCCACATAGACGTCGAGGTAGCCGTCTCCGTTATAGTCAAACCAAGGAGCCGACAGGCTCCAGCGAGGATCGGCCAACCCCGATTCGGCTGAAACGTCGGTGAAGGTCCCGTCCCCGTTGTTGCGATAGAGGACGTTCGGACCGTAATTGAGGACATATAGATCCACGTCCCCGTCGTTGTCGTAATCAGCGGCCGAACAGCCGAAACTGGGGCTTGGATCGCCCACCCCGGCCTCCTTGGTGACGTCGCTGAAGGTTCCATCCCCGTTGTTCCGGTAGAGTTGGTTGAAGAGACCACCCCGCAAGCGCCGGCCGCGGTTGTCCGAGACTCCGGGAGTCCAGGCTCCATTCGTGAAATAGAGGTCCATCCAACCGTCGTTGTTGTAATCGAAAGCGCAGACTCCCGCACCGGTCCCCTCGACGATGTTGGTGAGGTCAAAATCTCCGTAGCTGTGCTTAAACGAAATGCCCGCCTCCGCGGTGACGTCGGTGTAGACGGGCAGGGAACCCATGTCGGCCGCTTTGGAAAAGCTCACCGAGAGGAACCAGACGAATACGGTGTAACCGATTCGCTGTCTCATCGCTTATCTCCTATAACTTCGCGTTTGGTAGTCGCCGCGACGGTCCGGGAAGCCTGCGGTTTGACGACCCAATGGGCGCCGAAATCAATCCATTCCGCAAGCACTCGGATCTCCAGCGGTGTCAGCAGCGGATTACCCGTCCCGGGGACTCCCGGTCTTACCTCAGATTCCCCTCCGTGGGCGGACATCAGATCCCACGGCCGCCGGGTGTCGTGACCCAGGACGTGCCATATCAAAGGACTGCTGCGAGCCCGGCCGACATAGATCCATCGGCCCCGGTATGGATCGTCTGTTTCACCCACCCCCGAGGTGATCAGTTCGTAGGCTCTTCTTGCCTGGTTTTCGGGGGTTGTATCGGGAGCCATAAGTGAAAGCCTTGCATTCTTGTTGCCATGACACTCGGAACGCGCGCAGGAACGCTCGACGATCGGCCACACCGATCTTAGGAAATCGACCGTCCGCCGCCTTTCCGGAGGGAGAAGGAGCCGTGCAGGCTCCTTCTTGACCGCTTCCACGAGCTGATTCGACGGGCTTAGCTCGGGATCTTCGTGGCATCCGATGCATCCCTGCGCAATTCCGTTCCGAGTCCAGATCCACTCACTGGTTCGCAATACGAGCCCGTTTGTGTCCACAAGCTGGAACTCGACAGGCACGTTGGCAGGAATTTCTACGAAGATGGACCCGTCCGGTTCCACGGGTACCTCCCCGAGAACGCGCCGAGGCAGCATGGGCGACTCCAGTGGCTCGTCTCCGACTCGCCGAGGGATCCCTTCCACAAGGCGGGCGCGAGGAGCGATCGATGGGTTCAACCACGCTCTCTCCGGCAGGTCGTGCAGGTTGATGTTCAGCACATAGAACTGGCCGTGGGGACGCTCCAGCCGCATACCGCTGGAGCGTCCGTCCGGTATCGGACGAGGCGCGACCAACCGGGGATAGATGATTTGATGACCGGGGGAGGAAGCCCACTCCGCCCACTCCCCTGTGGTCGGGTCGAACCTCCCTGCCCGGTAGGCGTCCCTCTCTGACTTGCGCCACGACACCAGCAAGCCCCCTTCGGGAAGAGGCGAGGGTGTAAGGAAGAGCCCGTCTTCGGGCCCCGTCAAAGCCCGGTAGGTGTGGAGGGGACGCCGTAGGCGGACACTTCCCAAGGTTCCGCCCCCTTCGGCGGACACCCGGTCAGCCTCGACAAAAACCGCCAGACCGTCCGTGGTGACGGTGGGCATGTGCTGCACGCGCCGACCTTGCCCACCCGTAAAGGGCATCTGGTCGGTTCCATCCTGATTCAGTTCGAGAATTCGCATCCGTCCGAGGCGGCCATCGCTCGGGCGGCCATGCTGCCGAGAGGCGAAAAGAAGCCGCCCGTCCTGCATTAAGAAAGCATCCCAGTCGGTTGCCGGATTGTACGTAATCCTCATGAGGCGGGCGCCGTCGAGCTCGCAGGTGTACAGATCCCAAGCCGGCCGGCCCGAATCCTTCTCCACCTCTCCTGCAGCATCACCGGCAAACAGGATCAAAAACCAGGCGGTGTCTTCGGGGCCGAGCACATAGTTCTTCGACAGGTACCGGGGCTGCCTGGCGTTTCCTACATCACGGGTGATTTGACGGATGGAACCGGTGTCCAACTCAAGCTCATAAATGTTCCAGGGAGCTTCCGCCGACGGCCGCCCGGAGAAGAGAACCCTCTTCCCGTCGAAGGAAACCTCCGGTTCACAAGCACTCTCGAAATTGGGCGTCAGAACCTCTCCGCCGTTCTTCCCGGGGAAAAAGCGGACCAAACGAGCCCCCAGGCAGATGTCGCCACGAAAGGTGCCCGAAGGATCGCTCTCGAGAGCCTCCCATGCGCGAACCGGAACCTCGGCCGCTACGATCGGAGCCGGCGGGCGTCCCGCAACGTCTCGACCGGATACCGGTACCGGTGTCAGCATACAGGCGGCACTCCAGCACAAGGGGGCTAAAAGGGATCGGTACCTCATCCGCTCAAAGTCCTCCGCATTCCAGTTCTCCTGCAGCATTTATGGGAATGAGCGGAACCGACCGCCGCGATGGACCGGCCCGCCGCTTGACCTACTTGAACGTTTCCCCTCTGGGGTGAAAGCTTTGACGAGCAAAAACGGAAACAACCACTAGCGTGTCGCGGTAACCGAGACTGCTCTGGAGACATTATCGACCGTGGGAATGGGTGGGGGTCATTCTTTGTTCTTGACAATCGCCAAGGCCTCGATTTCCACCAGCAAATTGCTTCGACAAAGGCGGGCCTGAATCCCCACGCTGGCGGGGTACGGCTGTAACCCCATCAAGTCGTAGAAAGCGGTTCGAACACGGTTGAATTCCTCGTAATCCCGCTCGATATCGCGTAGATAACAGGTGGTCTTGAGAACGTCTTTCCAGCTTGCCCCCTCGGCGGCCAGCAACTCGGTTATGTTCCGAAAGGTGCGCCAACATTGAGCCCTCAGGTCGCCGGCGTGAACCGTCTCCCCGTCTTCGTCGACACTCGCCGTCCCCGAGATAAACAGTAGTGAATAGGGGCCTAAGTCGACTCTTACACCTCGAGAGAACGCAGATCCATACTCATAAGCCTCATTCAAGGCGTCCGGAGCGGACATTTGCTGCTTCGGGAGCGACTCGAGCCCTTCCCGCCTTTGAGGTGGGCGAAAGGGCCGAAGACTTCCGTTGG